>Ga0210401_10001801_pt1 | contig 24378 bp, 22 predicted proteins | sample IncBWH32MmetaG_FD_150866 | JGI IMG/M metagenome (GOLD analysis project Ga0210401, IMG submission 150866) | Forest soil microbial communities from Barre Woods Harvard Forest LTER site, Petersham, Massachusetts, United States - Inc-BW-H-32-M | ecosystem: Environmental > Terrestrial > Soil >... | reverse complement strand
CTCGACAAAGGCTCACAGCAGATTTCAAGCGCTGGTTGGATACGCTGGGCGTCACCAAGAGCAGTGCTGAGCGAAGCGCGGCAAACCCTTGTCTCGGTGACGCTCGATGTCATCGACTCGAAGAACCTCGCCGTCGGCGACCTGCTCAAGCTGCGAAACGACAAGACCAAGTTTGCGGCGGAGCTGGGGCAGAACTATGCGCAGGCCGTCGAAAAGCAGGTCGCACAGTTGACCAATCCGACACTCTCCGCGACGGACACGCGGGCCGTAGTGGAGGACTTCCGGAGAGCGATGCAGCAGGACCTGGGCCGTCTTTACGATGAACTGAAACTGGGCGCGGTGAAAACCCTGCTGTCCAAAGAGGCGACGGTCGCGATCGCGGCGCCTCTCGCAGGAGCGCCGCGCTGATAGCGTCCGGCGCAGGCTCGGTTCTCGGTGGGGCGATCGGCATTGCCGCCCTCGGCAAGGTGGCGGTTGAGTACCGGAGTTCCCGGAATGCCGTGTTTGCGAAGCACCCGATGGCCTTCCTCTATTCAAGCAAAGGGCGTGCGTCTTTATTGAGTGATGCTGGCAGGCCGCGGGCTGGTAGCGGACGACTTCGTCGCTGGTCCGCCAGGTGCCGCTGAGTCAATGCGACAATAGTTCGTTCCTAATCAGCGACCGATTTTCCGGATTTGGATCGGACAAAGACAGGTACGGTAACCCCTGGATGATGCGAGAACGTTCGGGTCGGCGGAGGCTCTGTGCGAAAGGCAGGAGATCAGATCATTGCGAGAACCGCCCACCCAATTGCCCACCCAGAGCGGTCTTTTTGGTGCTTAAGTTGAAGTTTTACACGAAAATATTTGCTCTGTAATCAAGGAGTTAGGCAGGACGGCCTGCTTCACACGCAGGCGGTCCCTGTCGATCCTGGCATTGATTCGAACCACGAACTTGACAGGTTTTGGAGCTGCCGTAACTTATTGATTCTACAAAGTCGCCAAAGTCATCAAAAGCATCAAAATCACGCTCTCCGTACAAAATCGGTACAATTTCATTTATGGGCCGGATGCCGCGAAACGGCTTCGATTCCCGTCGGCGCATTGGAATCCTCCTGGTTCTTTACCCGCCGCGGCAGACCAAACATCAAGAACATGATCGCATCCATCCAACGGTCGGGAAGGTTGCGCTTGAGGAACGCGGAGAGCTTCGCATCCGTTCCGATCAGATAACGGGTTCGGGGACGGGGCGCCGTCACCGCCCGGAGGATCGTTAGCGATGCCTTCGCCGAAGAGGTTGAAAATCTTTGGGCGGACGCGACAGTCTTCGCGAACGCCCGGAGGGCATCCGCATAGACGGGCTGAAGGCTTTTAGGCAGGGCATCCGCGAGCCTGTTGAGCTGGTCGGGGGACCGATGGAGCATCGGCGTGGCAATGGACCCCGGAGCTATGGCGGAGACATGAACGCCGAATGGGGAGAACTCAATCCGCATCGAGTCGCTCACCGCCTCGAACGCGGCCTTCGCCGCCTGGTAGGCGGCAATCATCGGACCCGGCATTATTCCGCCGATTGAGGTCACGTTGATGACTCGTCCGAGCGAGGCGCGAAGTTGCGGAAGGAACTGCTGGGTAAGAGCGATCGGACCGAAGAAAGTCACGTCGAACTGGGACCGCCACTCAGTCAGCGGCATTGTCTCGATCGGCCCGGCCCATTGCGCGCCCGCGTTATTAACTATTGCGTGGAGCCTGCCTCCAGCCGCGATTCTGACTCTGACAATTTCCACTGCCGCCGCGATCTGACCGACATCCGTCACATCCAGAATGATCGGCTCGACGAATCCCACAACTCGGCGCGTCCCCGCTTCGGCCAGGAGCGATTCGATATCTTCCTGCTTCCGCACCGCGGCCAGGACGCGGTAACCGTTTTCCGCCAGCGTAAAGGTTGCCGCGCGGCCGATTCCAGTCGAAGTGCCGGTGACCAGGATCCAGTTGGTGGAGTTTGTTGAGTTCATGAAGGGAGACGTCCTTAGGTTGCCTTTGTGAGTCCCATCTGCTTTGCGAGGTAGGCGTCGAGCATCCTCATGGGAAGAAGTCTGGGCAGAGTCCAGTTCTTGAACCGTTGCGGAATGACCGCGTAGCGTGCTTTCGGTTTCGCCGTGGTGAGCGCCACGTGGACGGCCTCGCCCAGACGCTCCGGGGGTAAGCCGTTCGTCCGTGCTTCGGTGACGATGAACTTCTGGAAGTTCTGCACCGCCGCCCAATACTCGGTCTGCTTGAACTCGCTCAGATCTTCTTTTTCGCCCTTGTCGTACATCGCCGTGTTCACGGTGCCCGGTTCAATGATCACGACGTCGATGCCAAACAACATCAGTTCTTGCCGCAGGGCGTCCGACATTCCTTCGAGGCCCGCTTTGGAGGCGCTATAAGCACCGATAAGCGGAATGGCGACTTTTGCGCCGCTGGAACTGATGTTCACGATGCGGCCGGTCGGACCCTGCCTCTTCCTATCCGTGCCCAAAAGAGGAGCGAAAACCTGGATCACCACAAGGGGGGAGATCATGTTTACCTCCAACTGCCGCCTGTACTCGCTGGGCCTCAGATAGAGCAGCGGCCCGCTCACCACAACTCCTGCATTGTTCACCAGGCCAACCAGATTCCTGTCGCCTATCATGGAGCCGACCTTCTGGGCAGCCTGATGTACGGCGTCGGCGTCCGTAATGTCCATGAGGAGAGGCACGAAGCGGTCACCGAACTCGCTTTGCAAACGATCGGCGTCAGCCTGCTTGCGTACAGAGCCGAACACGCGAAATCCCTCTGAAATAAGGACCTTTGTGGTTCCCCAGCCAATTCCGGTGGATACCCCGGTGACCACGACATCTTTGCTGTTCGCCATCGCATTTCTCCTTACTCTTCTTTGAACTGCGCTTCGGAACGTGGCCGTCAGTCTACCGGCCGATGCCAATGCTGCTGGCCCTCGACCGGTTCCGGCTAACGTTTCCTTGAGGCACGCGGAGGGCCGAGAACAGTACTTTACGGGAATTCAAATGCGGCGACCGCCAAACGTCCCTTGCGGCGGCGTCGCTCGTCATCCTCTGGGACGCGCCCTCCCGTTTGCGGTCCGCGCCTTGTGGCACAGAGGCTCGCTCATCTTCTTTGCGTTCCCTCTGCCTGCGGCTTTCGCCGCTTGAGGTTGCACGTTCCGCAGGGGAGATTCGCGAACGAAGAGTCGGCGCAGCTGGATCACGCGCGCCGAGCGTCATATGACCAAATGTGGTCGTGAAAAGCCTTGGCCACGGCAATATAGAATACGCAATTTGTCTACGGTTGAAGCCCAGCCTCTCCCTGCCGATCTTGCCCGCGTGCTTTCCATGCCGAAACCGAGCATAATTTTTCTCTGATCAAAAAATTGCAAGAGAGCGGTTACTTACGTCGACAGTGTGAAAAAGGTGACTTGCGCCGCTACCGGCTTACGATCACGCCCGCCGGTATAAAAGCCAGAGATAAAGGGGCAGAAGTGGTTAACGGAATATTCGGCGATTGTTTTAACAGTCTTCAGCGCCGCCGACCAGGCAACCTTTAGTCGGATTGTCGACCAATTGCAGCCGGGGGCTTCAAAGAAAAGGTAAGTCCACGAGACCTCTGTTTCATCGCCGCATTTTCGAGATACACGACGCCATTGGGGGCCGAGCTACTGATGAATTCAGCGGCAAAAGCGCGCCCGATATCATCCTGCTCAATCGTCCCGAACGGTCCCGGAATGAGACGCCCCAACCAAGCAACATAGCCCGGTGTGTGAGCATTGCCTGCGATAATTCCCGGACGGAAAATCGCCAGACTTTTGAAGCCGATGCCTTGGACCGTTTCTTCTTTTAGCCCCATCACTCGCACATAGCGAATCCTGCTTTTCGCTGAGCTTCCCACTGCCGAGAGCAACGCAAACCGGGCAACGCATCCGGCATGGCAACCGCGGGCAAAACCACCGACAACCCCAATTTCGAGGGTCTTCAATTCCTCCTCGCTCCACTTCGCGCTGCCTTTACCGACCCCAACACAGGAGGCCCCATAAACGGGGTCGCCCAGCGCAACCATGCCCGCTGCAAGCTTGGTCACTTCTGCGGAAAACTGCGCAACTGCCGTATTCAAGATCACCTGCCGCACGCGATGGTTAGCGGTCAGAGGAATCCCCTTGCGATTGACCATCACCACTTCAGCGCAGGACGGCTCGGCAACCAGCGCCCGCACCACCGCGGCTCCGACCTGCCCAGTGCCACCGATGATCAGGACGCGAAATGCCATTTAGGCCTCTTTTTGCGTTGTCTCAATTTCACGATGACAATCAAATCTAGCTTTTATGAACAACCTCGATATCGTGGCCGTCTGGATCGAGCACCCATGTCGCATAGTAGCCAGGATAGTATTCCAGACGAGCTTGAGGCGCTTCCTTGCTCTTGCCTCCGGCGGCCACAGCCGCTCTGTAGAACGCATCTACCTCGGCATGGTCCTTCGCTACAAATCCAACATGCACCGCTTTGGGATCGGGCTTTCCTTCTTTGAGCCAGAAAAAAGCTCGTTTGCCGTCACCAAAACCCTTCAAATCGGGGTGTCCGTCGTGGCCTTCGTAATCTGTGAAGTTTGTGATCCCAAGTGGCTTCAAGGCCTTGACATAAAAAGCGACTGAACGCTCGAAATCACTGACTGCGAGGATAACGTGATCGATCATAATTTTGCCTCCTTTGATTTCTCCAGAGCGACTTGTTCCAAGTAGCCGACCTAGTTTTTCTTCGCGAGCGCCCTGACGTCCGCCATTGACCGAACTTCGGCGATGAAGTTTGCCAGCAAGGGAGATGTATTGTCTCTTCTCCACGCAAGGGCCAGCGGCAAGGGCATGTCCAGATCTACGATGGACATGATCACCACGCCTTCCGGGCACCGCCCTCGCGCCGTGCCGTTGACCCAGCCCACGCCCATTCCATGCGATACCAGACTCAGGATAGTTGATTCGTTCAGGCCTTCCTGAACGATCCGCGGCGACTTCAGCCCGCCGCGAAAACATTCGTGCATCAGCCTGTCATAGAACGCTGGAGCTTCCCGCCGCGGGAACCACACAAAGGACGCTTCCGACAGATCCCGTAACCGGAGCTTCTTCAGCTTTATCAGCGGATGCCCTTTCGGAACGGCTAATTCGACGTGCTGCAAAGCGACCGGGATATGGTCCAGTTCTGAATCAGTCTTGGACATGTTGAACACAAAGCCGGCGTCCAGCCGTCCGGAACGGAGCCCTTCGATCTGCTCCAGGCTGGTGGCCGGCGTGAGCTGCAACTCGGCGTCGGGCTGGCGCTCCCGGAAGCGCCGGAGCGACTCCGGGACCACCCCGCGCCATGAGGCGTTTTCTGTGAAGCCGACGCGCAACGTCCCGGATTGACCGCGCGCCACGCGAGCGGCGCGGGCAGCCGCTTCGCTCACCTGTTGAAGAATGCGCCGCGCGTCTTCGAGGAACAGCCGGCCGGCGACGCTCAGCTTCACGCCGCGCGGCAACCGGTCGAACAGCTTGAACCCCAGCTCGGCTTCCAGATCCTGTATCTGCGTGGACAGGGCGGTTTGGGCGACATTCAACCGCTGCGCCGCGCGCCGGTAGTTTTCCTCCTCGCCTATGGCGACGAAATATCTGAGATGCCGCAGTTCCATACTGACATCTTAAAGCGATCAGTCTGATAGTAAAGGTCTGTTGGACGTATCGGTCTATCGCTGGCAAAGTAGACTCATGAAGCAAAAAAACAGCAAGAAGCCGAGGGCAAAGGCGATTCGGACCAAGCGTCCAGCCGCGAAACCGGCCAAAAACAAGCCGATGGTGCCTCTACCCGCTGCCTGGGAACGATAGATCAACCAACCGTCGGAAAGGAAACGTTTATGAAAACAGTGAAGGAGGAAGCCATGCCAGCATCAGAAACAGGAACGAACGCCTTGGGTGAATTCAAAGGCAAGCGCGTCCTTGTGACCGGCGGAACGAAAGGCGCGGGCAAGGCCATTGCGGCCCGCTTTCTCCAGGGAGGTGCGACCGTCACGATAACGGCACGGTCGGCTCCGACGGAGCCAACTGCGGCTCATTTCATCCAGGCAGATGTCTCGACGCCCGACGGTACGGCGCACGTCGTCCGCGAGATATTGACCCGGTTTAAAGGCGTGGACATAATCGTTCACAACGTCGGCGGCTCATCGGCGCCGAGCGGTGGATTCAGCACCGTCACCGACGAACTGTGGCAGCAAGCCTTTGACGAGAACCTGTATCCCGCGGTACGGCTCGACCGTGGGCTGCTTCCTTCGATGATCGAGCGGGGCTCTGGCGTCATTGTTCATGTCTCTTCGATCCAGCGGACCATGCCTCTTTATGACTCCACCCTGGCATATGCGGCCGCAAAAGCCGCACTGACCAATTACAGCAAGGCGCTCTCGAATGAAGTCAGTCCGAAAGGCATCCGTGTTCTCACGGTCTCACCGGGATTTATAGAGACCGACGCCGCCACGCGCATGATTCAACGAATGGCGGACAAGGACCAGAGCGATTACGCAGCGGCCCGAGAGAAGCTCATGGACATGCTGGGCGGTATCCCGCTTGGCCGACCGAACAGGCCTGATGAAGTCGCAGAACTGGTCGCCTTTGCTGCCTCGGACCGGGCTTCTGCGATTACAGGAACGGAAATCGTGATCGATGGCGGGACGATCCCGACTGTTTGACTGACTCCCGAGCAAGATTGGAATTACAGAAAGGAAGAATGCAATGACACAAAGAACCTGGCTCATCACGGGCGTCAATAGCGGCTTTGGCCGCCTCATGACCGAGGCGTTGCTTGAAGGCGGCGATCGGGTGGCGGGCACTGTCCGCAGATTGGACGCCATGAATGACCTGAAGGCCAAGTACGGCGAACGCCTGTGGCTGGCCAATCTCGACATGACCGACCTGCCAGCGATTCGAAGCGTGGTAAACAAAGCCTTCGCCGAGCTTGGCACCATCGACGTGATCGTCAGCAACGCGGGCTATGGGCTTTTTGGCGCAGCTGAAGAACTCAGCGACGAACAGGTCGCCCATCAGCTCTCCACAAATCTCTTCGGGCCGATCCAGCTCATACGCGCGGCATTGCCTCATTTGCGCGCCCAAGGCGGCGCGAGGATCATCGGCCTGTCCACCTATGGCGGGCAGGCGGCGCTTCCGGGAGGTTCTCTCTACCATGCGAGCAAGTGGGGACTGGAAGGCTTTCTGGATTCAATCGCCCAGGAACTCGCTCCGTTCAAGATCGGCGTTTCGATCATAGAACCGGGCGGCGCCCGCACGAACTTTCGCTTTGGCGGAGCACAGCTTGGAGCGCAGCTCGAAGCTTACAAGGGTACGCCGGCCGCGATGGTCCACACCATGATCAAGGATACGTCGCGTCTTCCTCCTGGCGATCCCGCTCAGATGGCGAAGGTCATCATCGGCAGCGTCGATCAGAATCCGGCGCCGAAGCGGATCGCGCTGGGCAGCGACGCCTATGGTGCAATCCACAAGGCGTTGACTGACCGTCTTTCCGCCCTCGAAGCGCAGAGGGAGCTTGCTTTCTCGACAGACTTCCCGAAGGACGAGCGGCGGGTGAATCAAACTGCGTAATACTGGGCAGACAAATTTAAAGGAGGATCTCTTATGTCAAAAGTATGGTTGGTAACAGGAAGTGCAAGCGGGCTGGGCCGGAACATCGCCGAAGCGGTTCTCGCATCTGGGGCTCGCCTCGTGGCGACAGCCCGCGATCCCCGTCGCCTCGACGATCTCGTGAAGAAATACGGCGATCAGGTCCGCACAGCTTCGCTGGATGTGGCGGACGAGGCTGCGGCCGGTGCGGCCGTGCAGGCTGCTGTGGACGCGTTCGGGCGGCTCGATGTCGTCGTGAACAACGCAGGCTACGGGGATATTGCGCCGTTCGAGCAGTTGAGCCCGGAGCGATTCAAGGCTCTGATCGATACGAACTTCTACGGTGTCGTCTATATGACCCGCGCCGCACTCCCGGTCATGCGAAAGCAAAGGAGCGGCTGCATCCTTCAGATCTCGTCCGTCGGCGGGCGGCTGGCCCGTCCGGGAAGCGCCGGCTACCATGCCGCCAAATGGGCGGTTGGCGGATTTACGGAATCCATTGCGCAGGAAGTAGCGTCGTTTGGCGTCAAGGTATGTGCGCTCGAACCCGGCGGAATGCGGACGAACTGGGGCGCGCGCGCAAACAAGGACACCCCGGACCTGCTGCCGGATTATGAACCGTCCGTGGGCGCGGTGGTCAAGGCCCTTGCGTCCTACTGGGGCAACGAAAAGAGCGATCCCGCCAAGGTGGCTCAACTCATCCTGCGTCTGGTTGACAGCGAACGTCTGCCAGCGCATCTTTTGCTCGGCAGCGATGCCGTTCAGTACGCCGGCCAGGCCGAGGCCACGCGTGCGCAAGAGGCGGAGCGCTGGCGGGAAGTCAGCGTCTCGACCGATGTGGACGCGAAGGGACCGTTGCCCGATGTCAGGTTCTGAGGGGGTGGGGCCCGATGACCATGCGGGCCTGAAACCGGGAGGAGACAGCGTGAATATCCTTCTTCATGTGCGTTCTTGCATCTTATTCCGCTGCGCTTCGTCCTGCGCCCGCCGGAATGCCACATCCGGGATTTAACCGCGTTGCCGTGGCTCAAACCTGGTTCATGCCGCCGTCGACAGCAAGCTCGATTCCCGTGATGTAGCTTGAATCATCCGATGCCAAAAATACCATGGCGTTGGCGACTTCATCCGGCGTTCCGACACGACCCAAAGGTATGCTGGCGGACATCTGCTGCGAGAACTGAACGACTTGCTCGGCGCTCATGCCGAGGCTGGTGTTATAACCTTCTGTTGGCACGACGCCTGGGCTGATGGCGTTAACACGGATTTTCCGCGCCTTGAGGTCGGTCGTCCAGCCGCGAGCGAAAGACCGGATGGCGGCTTTGCTGGCGGCGTAAACGCTGAAGGCGTCCGTGCCTTTCGAGGCAGCGGACGAAGCCGTCAGGATGATAGAGCCGCCGTCTTTCATCAGCGGCAGGGCCTTCTGCACTGTGAAAAGCGTGCCCCGGACGTTGCCGTCGAATGTTTTGTCAAAATGCTCTTTCGTTATCGCGCCGAGCGGAGCAAAGCTGCCGCCCCCGGCATTGGCGACCAGGATGTCAATGTGTCCTTTCTCTTTTTTTACCTGTCCATACAAACGATCGAGATCGGCCAGATTGGCGATGTCGCCCTGGATGCCGGTGACATTGCGGCCGACTTTCTTGACAGCCTCTTCCAGTTCATTCTGGCGGCGGCCCGTAATGAAAACATAGGCGCCTTCCGCGACAAACCGTTTCGCCGTGGCGAGACCGAGGCCGCTGGTCGCGCCCGTGATAACCGCTATTTTTCCGTCTAGTTTACTTGCATTCATAATTTTGCTCCTTGAGACCGGTTGTGGCTGTGTTCGTGGTGTCGCTCATGGGTAGCCTCGATTTATGTAGCGATCATTATACAATAGTTGTTGCGGGAAAGAGTCAAGGCGTTTAGTATTTCAAGTACAGTGGCAGGACCCTCAAAAAGACCCAGCAAGGCACGCGGACGTCCTCGGGCATTCGACCGGGACACGGCGCTTCATCGTGCCATGGAATTATTCTGGCGGCAGGGGTATGAGTCGACGTCAATCAGCGACCTGACCTCCGCTATGGAAATTACTGCGCCCAGCCTCTACGCCGCGTTCGGCGACAAGGAGCGCCTGTATCTGGAGGCCGTGGAGCGTTACAAGTCCGGCCTCGGGGATTCAGGCAGCATTCTCGCCGGGGAGGCGACCGCACAGGGCGCCATCGAGCGGCTTCTCGAAGCCTCGGCGATCGAGTTGACGAACACCAAGGACCATCCGCCCGGATGCATGGTGGTTGCGTCCGCCATAAACGGCTCGCCTCAATCCGCCCACTTGCAGGCCGCCCTTAGGGCTTGCCGCCTTGAGGCTGAGGCGCGCATCACCGCCAAGATTAGGCGTGGTGTCAGGGACGGAGAACTTCCCTCCCGCACGAATGCAGCCGCGCTGGGCAAGTATTATATGACGGTGATGCAGGGCATGACGATTCAGGCCAGGGACGGGGCAACGCAAAAGGAACTGCTTGCCGTGGCCAGGGCGGCAATGCTTCAGTGGCCTGAGTTTTCCTAAAGGACAGTCTGTTGCCTCCGAGCCCTGCTGGTGCCGCCGAAGTTCTCGACGTCGTCAATCGGAGGCCGTTCCGCCCTGGCGCTATTTTTAATTTAACTTGGCTTCCTCCCGATGGCTCTTTCCATGAGCGCGGGTGCCGAAGTACAGCGTCCGCTGGCGACAGTGGTCATCGGCGGCATCATCACATCGACGTTTCTTACGCTTCTGGTGCTGCCTGCAATATACCCATGGTTCGGTCAAACTCTCGAAGAGCCTGGTAACCGCGTTTAGCCAGCAACCGATAGCAAGGGAAGCTCAGCAGTCAGAAAATCTCAATTCAGGAACCCCGAGCGGGCTTCGCGTCGCGCGTCTCTTACTAACGGGGTCGCAATCCGGAGGATTTCGATTTGAGGAGACGTATGGGAACCGACACGCACGCGAAACATCCGCGGCGAGCCGTAGGCTGGACAACGGGATCGCACACCGGTGCAGTCGCCAACGCTTTACAATCTGCTAACATGAAAGCGGTGCGCCGTTCGTTGTACATCGTCGTTGCCGTGTTAGCAGTCCTTCTGCTCGTACGTCCTTTCGACTGCTTTGCTGGTGGAAAGTTCGATCAGAAGGCTGCGGACTGCTGCAAGAAGGGCAAGTGCTCTCCGTCGAATTCCGACGACTGCTGCAAGGCAACCGTTCAGGGCGGCAACCAGTTTGTAACGTCCAAGGCACCCAGCCATTCGTCGCCCGTTCTTGATCTCCTGATGGCAGATGTTCCGTACACGACGTCGGAGCTGCTCATCACATTTCGTGCTGCGGTGGTCCACCCGCCTCCCGGCTCTCCACCCGACCTGCGTCTCAATCTCCCGCTCCTGATCTAGCCTTCTCCTAGAAACGTGTCTGTCGACACGTCACCTGAACTCCCTGTTCTCAATTCAAGGTTCAAGACTTTTAGGAGGTAGTATGCCTGCGAACACGCGCGGGCTTTCCTTCTGCGTGTTTCTTGCCGCTACGGCGGTTTTGCACGCGGAAGAAAAGCCATTCTGGCCACAGGATTTGTTAAATGGCCTGATTCAGAACAACCCCGAGATTCAGGCAGCACGCTTCCGTTTCGAGGCGGCGACGAAGCGGCCGTCGCAAGTCGGCACTCTGCCGGAACCAACTGCGAGATATACGAATTTCGGCGTTGGACATCCGTTCTCGCGTTTGAACGCGAGCGAATTCTCCTACCAGGGTTTCGGTGTCTCGCAAGAGATTCCCTTTCCAGGAAAGCTCGGGCTTGCGTCCGAGGAGGCCAAGCGTGAGGCGGAGAGCGAGCAGCAGAAATACCGGTCGGTAGTCTTCGACTTGACGGCCCGGTTGAAGGTCGCCTATTACGAATGGCTCAGCGTCCAGAAAGCCATTGAGCTAACGCACAAAAACAGTGACCTGCTTAGCCGTTTCGAGGAGATTGCCCGAAATCGCTACACAGTCGGAAAGGGCCTCCAGCAAGACGTGCTCAAGGCCCAGCTCGAAGTCTCGAGCCTGGAACGGGAGATCGCCATGCTCGATGAGAAACGCCAGCGGGCCGAGGCGGAGATCGCGTCGCTATTGGCCGTACCCAGTATCAGCCTCCGCGCTCCTGCCGAAGTTCAAACAAGCGCATTCTCGATGTCGCTCGATGATTTAGTCAAGGCAACGAACGAAGCTCCCCGCATACGCGCCGAACAGAAGATGGTGGACGCCCGAGCCGTGGGCATCAATCGTAGCCTGAAGGATTTCCGCCCGGACTTCGGCGTGAACCTCGAATGGGACCACACAGGTGGAAATTTCCCGGAACACTACATGGCAACCGTGGAGGTGAAGATACCGATCTACTATGCACGCAAACAGCGCTACGCACTCGAAGAATCCTATTCGCGTCTCAACGAGGCCAAGCAGAATTACCGATCCGCGCAGCAACTGGCAATCTTCCAGGTTAAGGACCAGTACCTTGCGATCCAAAGCAGCGAACGTATTTTGAACTTGTACAAGACGACGCTGTTGCCTCAAGCCCAATTAACAGTGGACTCCGCCGCTTCCGCGTACGAGGTCGGCAACATCGACTTCCTGAGTCTGGTGACGAATCTTACGAACTTGATCAGCCTGGAGCGCCAGTATTACGACGAGGTCGCGCGGCACGAAGAAGCCCTCGCGCGGCTGGAACCAATCGTGGGCAAAGAACTGATCCCTTTTCAGGAGGCAAGCAAATGAACCGCGGTCGAATGCGTACGATTTCGCTGTTAGGACTGCTGGCGGTTGCTATGGGCGCACTAGGGTACTTCGGTTTGATCCGACACCAGCCAGTTCGCGGAACGGTCATAGCCCAGAACACCATGACTGAAATGGCCAAAGCCGATTCGTCTCCGGCTAATCCTCCGATGCCAGCTCCAAGCGCATCCACTCAGGATGGCGCGATCTTCGTGCCGCCCGAGAAACAACAACTCATCGGCATGCGCTCCGTCCCTGCGGAAATGGGGACGCTCACCAAAGAAATTCGAATTGTCGGCAAAGTGACCTACGACGAAACCCACCTCACACACATTCATAGCAAGGTTTCGGGGTATATCGAGGAGGTCTTTGCAGACTCCGTAGGCAAGCCGGTTCGTGCCGGCGATCCCTTGTTCACGATCTACAGCCCAGACCTGCTCGCGACCCAGCAGGACTTCCTTCTCGCATTGAAGTCCCGTGACCTATTGCGAAATAGCACCGTGGCGTCCGCAGCGATTGGGTCGGAGAATCTGATCGTCGCCGCGAAAGAACGACTCCGGTTATGGGACGTGTCAGACCAGGAGATCCAAAGTCTCGAAACGGAAGGGAAGGTCAAGCGCGCAATAGCCGTCTATTCGCCGGTGACCGGGATCGTCATGGAGCGGGCCGCGTATCACCACGGGACGTTTGTCGATCCGACCAAGGATCTGTTCACGATCGTCGATCTATCTCACGTTTGGATTTTGGGTGAAGTGTATGAAACCGACCTCCCCTTCATTCGAATCGGACAGCCGGCAGTCGTCGAGCTTCCTTACTCAGGCGGTGGGCGAAAACTCAACGGGCGCGTCGAATTCATTTATCCGTTTCTCGATCCGAAGACCCGCACGGTGCAGGTGCGAATGGAGTTCGCAAACCCCGATCTCTCTTTGAAACCGGAAATGTTCACGAATATCACCATGTCCGCTGCCCTTGGCAGGCAGGTACTGATTCCGCAAGACGCTCTCATGGATACCGGTACCGAACAATACGTGTTTGTAGACAAGGGCAACGGCTACGTCCAGCCGCGTAAGGTGAAGGCGAGCGCGGACTCAGGGGACAAGGTAGGCATTCAAGAAGGCTTGAAGCCTGGCGAGAGAGTTGTCACCGGCGCTAATTTCATTGTCGATTCGGAAAGCCGTCTGAAGGGAGCCTTTGCCGGGATGGGCGCTCCCTCGCAGGCTCCGGCGGCGGCCGCAGGAGCGGCGCAATCGATCTCGGTTGAGGTTCTCGAACCGAAGACTGCGAAGACGGGAATGAATCCGATCCGGTTACTTGTAAAAGATGCCGCAGGCAAGCCGATCACCGGCGCTCAGGTTGAGGTCGGGCTCTTCATGCCGCAGATGGGGGCCATGGCGCCCATGAACTCGAAGGGGACTCTGACAGAGGTAGGTAACGGCCTGTACACCGGGCAAATTGAAGTCCTGATGGCATGGACGTGGCAGACCACAGTAACTGTGCGGAAAAACGGGAACGTGATCGGCGTCGCACAAACGAACATCACGGCCCGTTGAGAGGCGCATCAGATGATCAACCATATCATTGAGTTCTCGGCCCGGAACCGAATGCTGATCGTTGTCCTGACGATCTGCCTTACGCTCTACGGCGTCTGGTCGATGCGCAACATTCCGCTCGACGCGATCCCGGACCTCTCCGATCCCCAGGTCATCATCTACACAGAGTGGCCTGGCCGTAGTCCCGACCTCATCGAGGACCAAATTACGTATCCGATTGTCTCGGCCATGCTCGCCGCGCCGCATGTTAGCACCGTGCGGGGCAGCTCGGACTACGGCTTCTCCTATGTCTACGTAGTGTTCGATGAAGGGACTGACATTTACTGGGGCCGAACGCGAGTGCTCGAATACATGAGCAAGATAAGCGGGAAGCTTCCTGAAGGTGTCGCGCCGAAACTGGGGCCTGACGCAACCGGTGTCGGCTGGGCGTTCCAGTATGCGCTCGTAGACAAGACTGGCCAAAACAATCTTCAGCAGTTGCGCTCCTTTAACGACTGGTACCTGCGCTATTGGCTACAGAGCGTGCCGGGCGTGGCTGAAGTCGCCACAATTGGCGGATTCGTGAAGCAGTATCAGGTCAACGTCGATCCCAATCGCTTGCTCGCCTACAAAGTTCCGCTGATGCAAGTGATGGATGCGGTGCGCAACGGCAACAACGAAGTGGGCGCGCGGAGCCTCGAAATGACAGGCAAGGAATACCTAGTGCGAGGACGCGGTTACATCCAGTCGTTGGGCGATATCCAAAACCTCGCGGTCGCAACTGGCGACAACGGTACGCCGATCCGCGTACGCGATGTCGCGCGCGTCGAACTCGGCCCCGACATGCGGCGCGGCATTGTGGAATTGAACGGCGAGGGCGAGGTAACGGGCGGAACTGTCATTGTCCGGTACGGCCAGAATGTGCGCGATGTGATCGAACAGGCAAAGAGAAAATTGGACGAGGTGAAGTCCAGCCTGCCGCCCGGCGTCGAGGTGGTGACGACGTACGACCGCTCGGACCTCATTGACCGATCTATTGACACCTTACGCCACACGCTCCTCGAGGAGTTGCTCATCGTCAGTATCGTCATTCTCATATTTCTTTGGCATCCGCCGAGCGCGATCATACCGATTCTCACTATCCCGATCGCGGTCGTCCTGGCATTCATTCCGATGCAGGCGATTGGCTTGACAGCGAACATCATGTCGCTCGGCGGGATCGCCATCGCTATCGGGGCGATGGTGGACGCAGCGATTGTCGTGGTCGAACAAACCCACAAGAAGTTGGAGCATTGGCAGGCCGAGGGTCGTCCGGGGCCTGCGAAGCAAGTGATCATAGACGCGGTAAAGGAAGTCGGAGGGCCGAGTTTCTTCTCGCTCCTGGTGATCGCGGTCTCCTTTATGCCGATCTTTGCCCTCCAGTACCAGGAAGGGAGATTGTTCAAACCGCTAGCTTTCACCAAGAACTTCTCGATGATGATCGCAGCGGTCCTGGCGATCACTCTGGTTCCGGCGATCATGCTTTTGTTTTTGCGCATCCGCGAATTCGAGTTCCGCCCACGATGGCTCGCTCGCATCACCAACGCCGTACTAATAGGGAAGATTCACAGCGAGGAGAAGCACCCAATCAGCCGGCCTCTGATGAAGCTCTACCACCCTGTCGTGCGCGCGGCTCTGAAAATGAGATGGGTAGTCATCATCCTCGCCATTGCAATCGTTGTGATTACGATCCCGGTCTACCAACGTCTTGGTTCTGAATTCATGCCGCCGCTGAACGAAGGCTCGATCCTTTACATGCCGATCACGCTGCCGGGGATCGGAGTTACCGAAGCCGGTAAGTATTTGCAGATCCAGGACAAGCTACTGCACCAATTCCCGGAGGTCCAAAGCGTCTATGGAAAAATCGGCAAATCGGACACAGCGACGGACCCGGCTCCCATGAGCATGGTGGAAACGACAGTCGTGCTCAAGCCGGAGACTGCGTGGCGGACTGAGCATACGACGCGCTGGTATTCCAGTTGGGCGCCGTCGTGGCTCAAACCACGGCTTGCGCGGTATTGGCCAGAGGACCAACCCATCACGTGGGAAGCGCTCATCGAGCAGCTTGATCGCGCCGTGCAGATTCCGTCGTTCTCCAACGCGTGGCTCTTTCCCATCCGGACCCGCATCGACATGATCACGACAGGGATTCGGACGCCGGTCGGCGTAAAGGTCATGGGACCAAAGCTCGAAACGATCGAGGATATCGGTTTGCAAGTAGAAAAGGTGCTTCAGGGCGTCCAGGGAACACGCAGCGCATTCTTTGAGCGCGTCACCGGAGGCTACTACATCGACTATCAGGTGAATCGTGAGGAAGCCGCTCGCTACAACCTGAGCGTTGCCCAAGTGAACCAGATCCTCGAAGCCGCCGTGGGCGGCGAGGAAGTCACGACGACGGTTGAGGGACGCGAGCGATATCCCGTCAGCGTTCGATATGCCCGCGGTCTCCGCGATGATTTGTCGAAACTCCGGCGGGTCATGATCCCGACTCCAGGCGGGTCACAAATTCCGATCTCTGAGTTAGCAACTCTGACCGTGCGCAGCGGAGCACCCATGATCAAGAACGAAGAAGGATTCCTGGCTGGGTTCGTCTACGTTGATACCAAAGGAGTCGATCTGGGCACCTACGTTCGGGCCGCGCAACGGACAGTGGCCCAGAACGTTCAACTCCCACCCGGATACCAGCTGGTCTGGAGCGGTCAATTCGAATATCTCCAGCGCGCAACCGAACGGCTGCAAGTCGTAGTTCCTATAACGCTGCTAATCGTCTTGCTCCTCCTGTACTTCAACACGGGTTCGTTCGCAAAGACCCTCATCATCCTGCTCGCTGTCCCCTTCTCGGCTGTCGGTGCGATTTGGTTGCTCTATTTCCTCGGCTACAACATGAGCGTCGCCGTATGGGTGGGACTGATCGCTCTCCTCGGTGTGGACGCGGAAACGGGCGTGTTCATGTTGCTCTATCTGGAGCTTGCTTACGAACAACGAAAGCGGGCTGGCCTCATGAGAAATATGGACGACCTGCGCTCCGCCATCGAAGACGGCGCGGTGAAACGCCTCCGGCCCAAGGTAATGACGGTTGCGGTGATGTTTCTGGGACTGGTGCCGATCATGTGGTCGCACGGCGCTGGTTCCGACGTGATGCGCCGTATCGCCGCTCCGATGGTCGGCGGCATCTTCACTTCGTTCTTGCTGGAGCTGTTGGTATATCCGGCTGTCTACCAAATCTGGAAGGGTTTTGAGATACGCAAGCTGGCCAAGGAGGCCGTATGACGCTCGCTAGAGTTTTTGCTTTGACAGCGCTAATGCCATTGTTCGCAATGGCCGCTCCCGAGAATAGCGTGTTCGATCTGAAGGTCACTCGTGTACGGACCTTGCACGACCAACCCGGCAATCTGCATATCGACGGCCAAGGTATCGAGTTTCGGTCCACCGATGGCAAGACCAGCATCGTGATCCCAATGAAAGATCTGCGAGATGTGAATGTTGCCGATCCGCACGCGCTTCGCTTCGGAACGTATGAAGTTCAAAAGTGGAAGCCGGTGGAACGCATTGAGTACACGTTTCGCGCGCCGACAGAGACTTCGGTCGAGGACCTGGGAAATTTTCTTACGGCTCACGTTCACCGGACGGTCGTCGGGCACTATCCCGAAGAGTCCCAATTCCAAGCCGCTGCATACCATCCACGCGTGCGTCGGGGCACTAGTGGACTGCTGAAGATCGGCTCGGAGTCAATTCAATTTGTCAGCGACAAACCGGCTGATTCCCGAACCTGGCTGTATCGCGACATCGAGACCATTGGAAGGCCGGATTCGTTCCGCTTCCGGGTGACGACGAACCGCGAGACGTACATTCTCGAACTCCAAGAGGACCTTCCCGAAGCAGCGTTCGAGCTTGCGTGGCGCAGGATCTACAACCTTGAAAGGAGCGGCAAATGAAACGGGTGCGGCTGTTTTGGAACGACGGTCAACCACATATGGATTCAATAAGTTCGGCTTCCCGGCCTGTTTTTGAACGAAGGCTTAAACCGGGGATATCGGGATAACCCCGGTTTTTGCGTCAATTTTGGCGCGTGGATTCTGCCAGTTGGGCTTGGTGCCGCAGGATTGTTTTTGAGAGTTTGTCGAGGCGATTAAGCAGAGTTTTCAGCTTGCGATATTGCTGGGCTGCGGCCTTATACAGCGGAGCTGCTTCCGGTGAGAGCTTCACATTGATCGTTTTGCCATTGGCTTTATAGGTGAGCTCGAAGTAGGGGCCGTGACGCTTCGTGGGATCGGAGGCACAGGCACAGCGGGCTTTGCCGCACTTCATCATCCGCTTCAGAACCGTACCTTTGCAGAAATAGTCGATCTGTTCGAGCCCCCGTCTGAGTTCCCGAAAGCGTTGCGCGTGGCGTTCCAGGGAGGCATTCCGTTGGACAGCGCGGATTCCACTTTTGGAAACAGAAACACGTGACATTGTTCTTACGGCAATATTACCGTAAGAGTATGGCGACTGCAACTGATTTCTCTGCTGACACCCCGGCGTATATCCAGTTCTCCCAGCTTGAGTCCTGGTTAGCATCCTCCAGTGCCCTCCAACTCCCTCTCCACCAGATCGAGTCGCAGCAGCAGGCCAGAGGCCGCGAAGTCCAACGTCTACTCCTCCAAACCCACTTGCAGCACCGCGGCAACGGAGACGTGGGCACTGCTTTGCAACTCCAACAGGCAGACGGCGTGGTGCTCTACTCTCACCGCCGTCTGGGCACCAGATCCCTTACCACCGTCTTTGGAACCGTGGAACTCGTCCGCATGGGCTATGCCCGGCCCAGCGCGCCGAGCATCTTTCCGCTCGACAAGGCTCTGGCTTTGCCCGCACGGTCGTTCTCCTACGAACTCCAGCGGCGCCTAGTCAAAGCCGCTGTGCAGAACCCGTTTCTGGAATCGGTCCAAACCATTGCCGAGTTGACCGGCGTTTCCGTCTCCAAACGCAGTCTGGAAGAGATCCTTCCCGATGCGGCTCGGGACTTTGACGCTTTCTACCAACAGCGGCCGGTGGCCACTGCCGCCGGCTCGATCCTGGTGGCGGCGGTCGACTGTAAGGGCATTCCCATGGTCAAGCCTTGTGGAGCACAACCCAGAGCACGGCTGACCAAAGGACAGAAGTCCAATAAGAAACGAATGGCCACGGTCGCTACCGTCTTCACCCGCGCGCCTTGGGTGCGGACTCCACAACAAGTCATCGACAGCCTTTTCCCCACCTCCCGCCCGGCATCGGGTGAAACGCCTCCTCCCCCACGTCCGGAGAACAAGCGAGTATGGGCGAGTTTGCTCAAGGGCAAGACCGCCGTTATTGAGGAGGTAGCCGAAGAGATGGACCGCCGCGATCCCGCGCGATCAACGACGCGCCTGGCCTTGACTGACGGTGAGCGCGCTCTCCAGATTCGAGTAGACCAAAAACTCACTGTCACCTTGATCCTGGATCTGATGCACGTGCTGGAGAAACTCTGGAAGGCCGCCTATGTCTTCCACGCAGAGGGAAGCCTGGAAGCCGACCTTTGGGTCATCGACCGAACTCTGCGAATTCTATTCGGCGAGGTCGGCCAAGTCGTCAAAGGCATCCGCCAGAGCATCACCAAACGCGGCCTGGCCGGTCCCAAACGCAAAACGCTCAACGCGGTCGCCAATTACCTCTACCGCAACCGCTCCCGAATGCGCTATGACGAATACCTCGCCAACGGTTGGCCGATTGCCAGCGGCCCGGTCGAAGGCGCCTGCAAAAACCTGATTAAAGATCGCATGGAACGCTCCGGCATGCGCTGGACCGAGCAAATGGCGGAGGCCATTGTACAACTCCGAGCCATCTATCTCTCAGGAGATTTTGATCGCTACTGGCAATTCCACATCGATCAGGACCAGCGCCGCCTATACCCCGCTTGGACAGTCGTTCCAAAGTAGCCACACCCAAATGAAACAGTAGCGGCGTGAACGGCGGTGCAGGACAAGGCAGTCTAAATCTCAATTTCAAGAAAGGTAAAACTAATGAACACGAAAAGAAGCATTCTTGCAGCGGTGCTGGCACTTGCGTGCCTGTTTGCCGTCAACAGCTTTGGTCAGGACAAGGACAAGGCCAAGGGCAAAGCCAAATCGTACACCTTCCACGGCAAGGTTACGGCAGTGACCGAAAAGGGACTGACCGTCAACGGCGAGAGAGTCGAAGGCTGGATGGACGCCATGACGATGACCTATCCGGTCGACAAACCGGAGGCGTTGAAGATGGTGAAGGTGGGCGATCAAATCATGGCTACTGTCTACGAGGGCGACATGACGCTCCACAACGTTATGACCATGCCGCCGGGCAAGGTGACCATGCCGGCGGAGAAGGCAGATAAGCAGAAATCAACGAAATGACGTGGGGTAGGGGCGATGCCCCGCGTCCGCGCATCGCTCTTCATCCTGTGGCCAAACAGTACCCCAAACAACACCTCATAAGGAGACAAACCGTGAAACGTAGAAACATTCTCGTGGCGATCACCAGTCTTGTCGTTGTGGCGATATCCTCACGTTCGCAATCATCCGGCCCGCTGGTCACAGTCTTCAAGACGCCGACCTGCGGGTGCTGCGGCAAATGGGTGGAACATCTCAAAGCCAATGGCTTCACCGTCAAAGTCCAGGAAGTGAATGACACCTCGGCTTATGAGAGGCAATACCGTGTTCCCCGAAGCATGGTGTCGTGCCATACTGCCGTCGTGAATGGCTACACAATAGAGGGGCATGTTCCGGCCGCGGAGATCAAACGCCTCCTGAGCGAGCGGCCGAGGGTGGTCGGACTGGCTGTGCCCGGTATGCCGGTTGGATCTCCTGGAATGGACGCGGCCCATAGCGATGCCTATTCCGTTTTCGTTTTCGATGAAAGCGGCCACTCCTCCATATACGCACCTTATCCGGCGCGGTAGTCGTGACAGACTAATAGTGGATGATCCGCATCAACTGGGACCCGACTCCGTATCTTGGTCCGGTTCCGATCAACTGGTATGGACTCAATTTTCTAGTCGCCTTCGTCCTCAGCGGACTTCTTGTTCGCAAGTGGGCGCCACGCTGGGGGTTTTCGAAAACACAAATCGAGAGCCTGCTCGCCTGGATTCTGGTGGGAACGATTATTGGCGCCCGGATTTATTTTGTAGTGCAGAACGATTTCGTCGAGTATCTGAGCCACCCGTGGAGAATTGCGGCGGTCTGGGAAGGAGGGTTGGCATTCTTTGGCGGGCTCGCCGGAGGGATCCTAGGCGCCTATCTCTACGCCCGGAAACACGGTCTTTCGTTCTTGCGCCTCGGTGATCTTTTTGCGCCGGCTATCCCCATCGGCGGGGCTATCGGGCGCATTAGCTGTGGACTCGATGGAATGGATTACGGTACGCCGACATCGCTGCCCTGGGGTGTTGTCTATGAGAATCAGAACAGCTTCGCGCCGATTGACGGAGTCAGCCGCCATCCGGATCAGTTTTACGAGCTACTTGGCGACCTAATCATCGCGGCCGTCCTGATCAAGATCCGGCGCAAACTGCCGGAAGGAGCGCCGTTCTTCCTCTATCTCGTGCTTTTCAGCGTGCTCCGTTTCTTCCTATTCTTCGTGCGAGGGAACGTGCCTGAGGTGCTGCTCGGTCTGAAAAACGGGCAATGGACCGCGCTCCTGATTCTTGCCATTGCAGTACCGGTCCTGGTACTCAGGAGCTCTCGAAAACCGCCCGTTTCGGCGAAGTAAATGGAACGGTGCACCACCCGATATCTAAGTGCGCCGGCGGAGATTGGGCTTCACAATGGACAACATGAGCCACAATGATCGCGGACCGGCGTCCGACCCGCACGCCGGTCACAAGATGTCAGACATGCACGGCAGCCACGACCGTCACGCCGGGCACTCGGTTGCCATGTTTCGCGACAAATTTTGGCTGAGTTTCGCTCTCACAATTCCCGTCGTCTTCTGGTCTACCGACGTTCAACACTGGCTTGGCTACACAGCGCCTTTCTTCCCCGGCTCGAAGTTTATCCCCGCCATCCTCGGCACGGTCGTCTTCGTGTATGGTGGCCTGGTCTTCATCCGCGGGGCATCGAGCGAACTAGCCGATCGCAAGCCGGGCATGATGACGCTGATCAGCCTGGCGATCATAGTCGCTTTTGGAACTTCGCTCGCTGCGACATTCGGCCTCTTCGAGATTGACGTTTGGTGGGAACTCGCGTCACTGATTACGATCATGGTCCTCGGCCACTGGCTCGAAATGCGGGCTATTTCCCAGGCTCGGGGCGCGCTGAACGCACTCGCCGCCTTGCTCCCGGACACCGCTGAACGCGTACAGGGCACAGAAACTCAAGCTGTTCCACTATCGGATTTGCGTATTGGCGACATCGTTCTTGTCAGGCCCGGAGCCCGCGTTCCGGCCGACGGCACTGTCGTTGAGGGCGCTGCCGATGTTGACGAGTCCATGATCACCGGCGAGTCCAAACCGCTGCCGAAGGTGGCAGGCTCCAAAGTCATTGCGGGAACAGTTGTCAGCGGCGGAAGCCTTCGCGTCAGCATTACGGCGATCGGCGACCAGACCGCTCTTTCCGGAATCATGCGGCTCGTCGCCGCCGCGCAAGCGTCCGGCTCTCGCACGCAGGCGCTTGCCGACCGCGCGGCCGCGATCCTCTTTTACGTCGCGGTCGCCTCGGGTGCCATAACCTTCGCCTATTGGTGGTTTTCGGGCGATAAGGAACACGCCCTGATTAGGACCGCAACAGTCCTCGTCATTGCTTGCCCGCATGCCCTTGGTCTGGCGATTCCTCTCGTAATCGCAATCTCGACATCACTAGGGGCACAGAACGGGCTCCTGGTTAAGGACAGACTCGCACTCGAACGCGCTCGCAATCTGGATATGGTCATTTTCGACAAGACGGGAACCCTGACACGCGGTTCTCCCGCCGTGTCGGGAATCGCGGTGGCACCGGGCACGACCGAAGACGATTTGATTGCGCGCGCCGCCGCTGTCGAATCGAACTCCGAACACCCTCTCGCCAAAGCAATCGTCGCCGAAGCCGGGCGCCGCAGCCTGACTCGATTGGCAGCCACGAATTTCGAGGCACTTCCCGGCCGGGGAGCGAAGGCGCTTGTAGAAGGCACGAGTGTCGAAATCGGCGGACCGCGGCTGTTGACGGAGGCCAAGGTAACGGCGCCGCCGGAAGTCGAAAAACTGACAACCGCATGGGCGTCTGACGGGAAGACGGTTCTTTATGTGCTCGCTCAAAGCCGGCTGCTCGGAGCTTTCGGGGTTGAAGACGAGATTCGGCCTGAATCCAGTGAAGCCGTCGCCGAACTCCATCGGCTCGGTGTCCGCGTCGCGATGATCACTGGCGATTCGAGGGCGGTTGCCGATTCGGTCGCCCGGCGTATCGGAATCGATGAAGTCGCAGCCGAGGTTCTCCCCGCCGACAAAGCAGCTTCGGTGGAGAAGTTTCAGGCAGGCGGCAAACGGGTAGCAATGGTTGGCGACGGCGTTAATGATGCACCCGCCTTGGCAACCGCAGATGTCGGAATCGCCATCGGGGCGGGAACCGATGTGGCGATTGAGTCCGCGGGGATCGTACTCGTGCGTAGCGATCCGCGCGATGTCGTGGGTGCGATCGAACTATCCCGCGCTGCCTATCGAAAAATGATCCAGAACCTGGTTTGGGCGACGGCCTACAACCTTGTCGCTATTCCGGTCGCTGCCGGCCTTTTGGTCCACTGGGGATTCGATCTCCCCATGAGCGTGGGGGCGGTCGCGATGAGCCTGTCCACCATCATCGTAGCCGCGAATGCTCAGTTGCTTCGCGGAATTAAGTTGCAACACGACGCCCAGCGCCCTGCCCGTTGATCCGATGCCGGGCAAACTGGGCGAAAGACAGCCACGTCCACCGCGGCCGGGATGCGGAACGCCCGGCGAGATGACGCGGCGTCTGAAGTCTGTCCCAACGCTGGACAGGCGATTATCCGACCTCGCCTTCGTCCGTCCGGCGCCACCAGCCAAGGGCAATTGGTCTTCGAGCCACATGTGGCGAAAGGTGGACCTGGAGCTGCATGACCCGCTGCAACGCAACTTGTATACCGCCGTGGCTCCCCGCGGCACTGCATTTCGCTCAGGCTTGCTCTTCCGCTCTGCGTTCCGACAGGTCTTTCCTGATCAGCAAATGTCGATACGAGGAAAATCCAAACGACCCACCCAACTGCCCACCCACGAGTGTACTTTTGGTACTTAAATTGAAGTTTTACACGAAAATATTTGCTCTGTATTCAAGGAGATAGCGGGGTACCCCTGATTCGGGACCAGGAGGTCGGTGGTTCGAATCCACTCGCCCCGACCACTTTAGAATCAATGACTTACTGAGTTCTGCCGGAAACCTTAGGGTCGGTAGAAACCAGGGGTTCCCAGTCCGGACAAAACCT
>Ga0210401_10001800_pt1 | contig 24379 bp, 38 predicted proteins | sample IncBWH32MmetaG_FD_150866 | JGI IMG/M metagenome (GOLD analysis project Ga0210401, IMG submission 150866) | Forest soil microbial communities from Barre Woods Harvard Forest LTER site, Petersham, Massachusetts, United States - Inc-BW-H-32-M | ecosystem: Environmental > Terrestrial > Soil >... | reverse complement strand
CAACCACGCGCGAACAGGAAGCGCCTCCGAGCCAACGAGTCGTAGAGATGATTGAGGCCAGCGCAAAAATTGAAGGAGTCGCGGCGTCAGATTAGCGACACTCTCTACGCTCACCTAAAAACGTATGGCGATGCAAGTTTTGGCCCAACGGCGGCAGACCAAATGACGATTTCGACGACGAAGGTCTCGACGAACGTGCCTCGCTTCCTGAACGGTCTTGTCGACGCACTCCGCAACTCCCAAGGCTTGTGGCTCCCTCTCTAATGTCCACCACTGAGCGCGCACGCAAAAAACCGTTCTACGCGAATCTCTGGGTACAAGTCCTTATCGCCATTGCGGCTGCCGTCGTGTTCGGTTATCTGAGCCCCGCTAAAGCCATCGCCATGAAGCCACTTGGCGACGGCTTTATCCGGCTCATCACGATGATCATTTCGTTGATCATCTTTTGCACCGTGGTCTCGGGCATAGCCAGCATGCAGGACATGAAAAAAGTCGGCCGCGTGGGCGGCAAGGCTCTTTTATATTTTGAGGTGGTCTCCACAGTTGCACTGTTGATTGGCCTGGTTGTCGGGAAAGTCGCGCACCCGGGCTCAGGTTTCAACGTAAGTGCCGCTAATCTTGACGCCAAGGCAGTCGCCGAGTATGCCGGTCAGGCCAAAGCGCAGAGTATTACGGACTTCTTGCTGCACATCATTCCAACGACGGTCGTGGACGCCTTTGCTAAGGGCGACATCCTGCAAGTGGTGTTTGTAGCGATTCTGTTTGGTTTGGCGCTGTCCGCTCTCGGCGATCGTGGCAAACCCTTAGTCACGCTGCTCGATTCGCTCACGCAGACGGTCTTCGGTATCGTGAACATGCTCATGCGGTTCGCCCCCATCGGCGCTTTCGGCGCCATGGCCTTCACCGTCGGCAAATACGGGATTGCGTCGCTCGGCCCGCTGGCCAAGCTCATCGCCGCCTTTTATCTCACATCGATTCTTTTTGTTCTTGTGATTCTCGGTATCGTCGCGTGGCTCGTTGGTTTCAGCATCTTTAAATTTCTCGCCTATATTAAAGAAGAAATTCTTCTGGTGTTGGCGATTAGCTCTTCAGAACCCGCCATTCCCACGTTGATGGAAAAGCTCGAAAAGCTTGGCTGCTCGAAAGCGCTCGTCGGCCTTGTCGTTCCCACCGGCTATACTTTTAACACCGACGGCACGAGCATCTACATGACTCTCGCCGCCCTCTTCGTCGCGCAGGCCACCAACACGCATCTTTCACTTGGCCAGCAACTTACGATTTTTGCCGTGGCCACTCTCACCTCGAAGGGCGCCAGCGGTGTGCAAGGAGCAGCCTTCATTGCTCTGGTTGCGACGCTTACCGTAATTCCCACCATCCCCGTCGCTGGCATGGCGTTGATTCTCGGCATCGACCGCTTCATGAGTATGTTCCGCGCCCTCGTCAATATGATCGGCAACGGTGTAGCCACTCTCGTCGTCGCGCGCTGGGAGGGCGAACTCACACGCCAAGACTTGCACGACAATCTTGCCAGCAAGTTCGCGCATGAGCGAAGCAGCGCTTGAGTCCGCCTTTTCAGAGCAGAGACGTATCGAAATTGTTTGCCCTTAACATGCCCAAATCAAAAAGGGCCTTTGGTGGAGTTCCGAAAGCCCTGAAACTACCCGAGAAATCCGGGTGCCGCAGGTTCCGTTTTTTGGTACCTGGGTCTTTGGGGTGCTCCGATCCTTTTTCCAATTAAAAACAAAAAGGCCGGATGGAGCATCCGGCCTTTCCAAACTATTACCTGAATTGGTTGCGGGGGTCAGATTTGAACTGACGACCTTCGGGTTATGAGCTTCACAGAAGAGCAGGGCAAAAATCCACTAAATGCCTACTGTGGCGTTGCTTAGCTCAAAACTCACCGCGCCTTTTCTCCTGTTGAATTGTACCGAAGTTGTACCGAACAATTGTAAAGCCTCCGACCGAAATCGGAGGCTTTCTTTTTCTTGTCCGTTGGCTGAGCCGGCGAGGGTCTTCATGCGCCCACGATACTCGAACTTGTGGTTAACCGTGCAACAGATTTAGCCTAAGGTATGGCTGAACCCAACCCGAAGCTGGTCATCCCCGTCTGGGCGCAAGACGTCCTCTCAAAATTCGAGAATCAGGCTGAACCGTACCAAGAGGTAGAAGTTGCTGAGGCATTGGGGGCGGCTAGGAAACCCCAAGGCGACCTAAACGCTGAGGACTGGAAGGGCTTTCTCACCGAATGGTCGGGCTTCATGTTGCACGAGACACACGGTAGGGAAAGTGTCTGGAACACATATTTTTCGCCGATGATGTCAGGAAAGAAGGATGACGGTGGTGATTTCCATTCGCCCGACATCAAGAAATTGGACGCCGACTCCGTCTCCCACTGGGAAATCCGTGCCAAGAATTGCGCACATCCAGTAATGCGTGCCAGATATGCCGACCTCGTCTGGGACCTGAAACGTGTAATAGCGGGCGAGAGGCCCAACGTCGAGTTCGTCCGGATTGCCATCGACTCGTATCTGGAAGCTGCCGAGAAAAAATACCATTCGATGGAGATGTTTGGTATCCAGTGGCTCAGGCGTGCGCTAGACCTTTCGCTCTCGATTCATGACGCTGAACGTACCAAGCGGGTCATTGAATTTATGTTCGAGTTCTACGACAGAGTGGAGCAGCTTCCAATTCCCGGCACTTGGCTCTTCCTTTTTGACAGTCTCTACGGAACAAATGGTGTTACCGCCGAGCAAGAAGCCCTTATCATCGCAAATCTTGAATCCAAGCTCGCCAAGGTGAGTAACACGAAACCTGACGATTCAGGCGTATATGAAACGCTCGACCCTTGGACCGCAGAGTCGGTTGCGGAACGCTTGCACAACACTATCGGAGCAAGAAGGACAAGGCCAATGTTGAGCGGGTAATCAAAGCCTACGGTAAGGCATTTAAGCAAATGGCCAGCGGGGCGAATCCGATGCTGGCTATGGCGTGGCTGCAACCCGTCATTGAACGGTACGAACAAGAGGGGCTGAAGCAAGAAGCGGAAAATCTGCAAATCCTTGCGGGAGAGAAAGGGAGGCACATATCTTCCGACTTGAAAACCGTTGCAGTTGAATCGGACATTAAGCCAGAAGATGTCGAGAAACTCGTAGACCAACTCACAGGGAGCGGCGACCTAAGGACTTCGCTCGGTTACATCGCTCACTATTTCATTCCGAAAGTCGATCACACGCGCAAACTTCTGGAACGGCTTCGGACCGACGCTCCCTTCTTGAGCATAGTTCCGCTCCACATTATTGAAAAAGACGGTTTTACCACCGCGAAGATTGGGTCAATAGATGACGATTCCGAGGGACGGCTTCATCACCAATTGCGTCAGACAATTGGGTTTTACCTGCCTTTCCTTGAATATACGCTCGGCAAGTTGCGCGAGCGATACGCTCCGACCGTTGATGACATATTGGGTTTCCTTTGTGAGTCTCCGATGTTCGCAGACACAGATGCCGGGCTGCTCAGAGAAGGTCTGGAGGCTTACCAGGAAGATGATTTGGTGAAAGCTATACACGTCGTGGTGCCGCAGGTCGAGCTCATCCTGCGGAACTTCGCCGGACGACTCGGTATTCCAACTCGGAAAACGGGCAGGCAGGGAATCACGGATGCGAAAAATATGAACGATGTGTTGGCGGACCCTAGGATTAAAAAAAAACTCACAGAAAATCTATGGAGATACCTCGCAGTCGTATACGCGGATAGAAGAGGCCTCAACATCAGGAATGACATGGCGCACGGTCTCATGCCTCGCGCTGCATTTGGGAGGCGCATGGGTGACCTTGTTTTCCATACGCTGCTTGCCTTAAGTCTCATGCGGGCACCAGACAAGAAAGCAGAAGGTGTTTGAGAATTGTATCGAGTTGCAGGAGGACTTTGCCAAGGCGCTGCGGGAGAAAGACCAGCAGCGCAGGACGGAGAACTCAGCGGCCTCTGCCGTGACAGTTTAGGCTTACACGTCTTATCAGCGACTTACATTCTCGCGGGGGCTGCCAAGTCGCTGCAAAGGACTGTAGGAGCCGTTCCCTGTGGGTAAATTTGTGGGTAAGAATTCTCGCGTTGCAACGATTTGATCTTGGGAATGAGCACCGAACCGCTGATGATCCGGTGCCCCATTTCAGAGCCGGTGGTCGCCGCACTCGGATCGGTATGTGAATTCGTAGCTGCGGCAACATCAGCCTAGAGGTCTCCAACTTCAAGCGGCACGTTCGCGTTTTTCCAAGCCGCCTCGAATTCTCTTCGCACTTCTTCTACGTCGGAGCTTTTCTGCTGGACTTCCAGAGCCTTGAGAAGCCCAAACAGCGACCGAGGGTTTCGGGGGTACTGTTCGAGATCGGAGCGAAACACGCTTTCCGCCCGAGCAGCTTGCCCATTGAGAAGCAACGCGCCGCCAAGTGATTCCCGCACAGGATAAAACCACTCAGGCGGCTCCCCGTAATAGAGTCCGTCCTCGATTTCCACCGCCTTCTCCCAATAACTGATGGCTTGCCCACGGTCTCCCTTTGCAGTCGCAATTCGAGCTTCCAAGATGTTTGCAGCGAGTTCCAGAAACGTTCGAGCCTTGTTGGAAAACATGCTGAACTCCAAATCGGCAGGTGCTTCCATATATGCGGCTTCGAGAGTTTTCCTTTCGGCTTCTGCCATCTCTATCTGGCTCTTCGCGGCAAACGCGGCTCCGCGAGCGAAATGCCAGAATGCCGTGGTCATCGCAAGACTTGGGTTCGGTGCAGGCACTTTCAACACTTCATCCCAGCGATGGAAGCGCACGAGTACGAAGATCGGATACGGCACGTACATTTCGGCGATGGGCATTTCGCGGAGCATCGGAGCGACGTGAGCAGCCAATTCATCAGCAGCTTCCTTGGCATGCCTGAAATTCCCAGCCATGCTGTAGCTGGCGGCGAGAAAGTGAAGATTGTGGCAGTAGTACATCATGTCGTATATGCTGCCTGTGGTGCCGCTCTCCCGCAGATAGACGCGGTCGGTATCGGCTCCCGCTGCGTTGCTGTGGGCTGCTGCCACGTAGTCTCCCACCCGCATGTACGTGTGCGCGGGCATGTGTACCAGATGACCAGCAGCCGGAGCGAGGGTTTCCAAGCGCCGGGCGCTAGCAAGCGCCCACTCTGGATGCGGTGATGCCTCTGTGGCATGGATGTAGTAGTGATTCGCGCCGATGTGGTTGGGATCACGCCGCAACACCGACTCCAGTACGGCGAGAATCTCTTCCGTGCCTTCGTTCGGACGACCGTCGAGAACCCAAAGCTTCCATGGGTGCAAGTCCATCAGGCTCTCTGCATAGAGCGTTGCCGCATCGAGATCGTCTGGGTAATGCTTGGAGAGTTCTCGCATCGCGATGGCATATTCCGCGTCGAGCTTCCTCAAATTGACCTTTGGATCGGACGAGTAGCGTTTAGATAGAGCCTGAATGTAGTAGCGCTCTCTTTCCGTAGCGCCGGGGGCGAGCAACAGCGCCTTCTGCACGGCTTCGTAGGCAGCCTGCTCGTGAGGTGGATCGACATCCAGATTGATGCACGGGCCTAACGCCAGCGCAATGCCCCAAAATGCCATCGCTGACTGCGGGTCTAGCTCCGATGCTCGCCGAAACGCACGAGCGGCTTCCTCGTGGTTGAACGCGAATACGAGCGTTAGCCCCTGATCGAAGAAGCGCTGCGCCTCAGGGTTCTTCGTGGAGATCGTGTGATGATGTTGACCTAGCCCCGGCATGGGCACCGGGGGTTTTGATTGGGCGAACAACGAACAGATATTCGCGAGAAGCAAATACAAAAGCGCGAGGAACTTCATCACATCCCCCATGCGTTCAAGAGAGGCTAGCCAAGGCTCCTAGAAATGCAAACTGCTTTCAGGAACTCAGACAACTTGAGCGTGAGGGGCTGCGTTGCACGCTCAAATTGGGAGGGCTACTAGCTCTCCATTTCCCCTATGGACGTGCATTCTACACCGCCAAATTCAATAAGCGCAGCCCAACTGGTTTCTGCCGAGTCGATGCTCTGGTCGCCCGCTGTCGGGGGCAGAGTCTTGGAGTTCTTTGGCTCTGTGGCTAAGGAAGATAGACGGTCATGTTCCGCACGTCGGGGAAGCCCGTGCTATAGACTCTCATGCCCAAAATCGTCGAGCGATGGCTGCTTTTCAAGTACGTCGGTCGTGAATTCACTCCGCTGTCGAAACCGTTCACGACAAAGGAGCAAGCCGAGAAGGCACGGCTAAAGTACCCAGAACGCCAGCGCAAGGCGATTGGGGTCGGCGTGATCCGAACCAAGGGTTAGTTCCGCGCATACCAGTAATGTTCGACCCGGCAACCAAAGATATTTTCCGGCTTAGCCTGATGCCGGGTGACGAGTTGGCATGGTAAGTTCCGATGTACATTGAGTTGGTGAATCATTTCGGCTCGTGGAGAACGCCAAGACCATCGAGCTAGGGCCAGAGCGTTTCACTGTTCGGAGCACACTCAAGCGCGGTTTGCGGCAGGTGGACTTCGTGTTCGATGCGCACGAAATTCGAGGGCTGGAACAGAACCCCCAGACAAAATCCAGTTGGGCACAGATGGCACGGTCAGGCAAGAAGGTGATGCAGTTCCTCGGCGAGGGCCGCTAAGTGTCGAACGTGGTGGACGGGAAGGTGACATTGTATGGCGGGCGGGCCGGAACGAATCGCTGAACATTGGGTTTGCGCCACGAACCTTGACCCGGTCGCGCCATTCCATTCCCCGGTGGAAGATCGTCAGCAGAAAATTCGAGGTGAATTGCCTTCAGCAGAATGATCGCTCTATCGTCAACCATGAAACTCCCGGCTTTTTTACTCGCAAGTCACTTAAGGTTAGTTCTAAGCTTATTTATGGCCAAAATCCTGCTGACGCGACGACGCCCGGCGATACGCTCACGTCCGCCCGCAAATGTGAACTCGCCGGGGATAACCGAAGATGCGTTTGAGTGGGCGTGCAGTATGTGTACCCATGCAACTTATCTCTCTGCTAGCGTGCAAAAACGTGTAGCCGAAAAGTCCTTCCGCGTGGCGTACGTCGGAATTCGCCCTGCCATGGAGGGTGCACTGAAATCCCTATGGGTCATGGGCAAGGTGAAGAAAAAGACGATTCCACGGAGTCTGGAGCCGCTCGTAACCCAAGTCGAAGAAGCGTTTCCCGGTTTCGACAACATTTTCTCTGTTCAAATGACGCGGAGGGACGGGTTCGGTAATGATGGATTTCGCAAAGTAAACGGCTGGGCGCACTCCGACCCAGAGATGTGGCTTAAGTACAAGAATGGTGAAGGAATCGATCTCGTTCTTCTCCCGCTTCGGAATATGGTTGCGTTCGCGCAGGCCGAGTTATTGCGCTACGAACCTTCGTTGCTGGCCGATCAAAAATATTGGTCGCCTAAATATGAGTGATTAGCAAAACTCAAATCGAATACGTACCAAATCACGTGATAGACGCAGGCAACGCTTCTCCGAATCTCCAAGGTATTCAGGGTTCGTGCGGGGAACCTGATTCGATGCCAGAATTTACGGAAGTCCAAGAGCGTTTCGGGGGTAAGGTTTGGACAACAGCGGTAGGTCTCGTGCGCTTCAGTCCAAACGTCGTCTGACGCGGGCTGAGGTGCTCGGTCAAGATTGCTAGATTGGACGGCCGTTTGTTGCGGTTTTCACAACGCTCTTCAATTTCTCGACAACAGCTTTTCTATGGGGACTGGTTATGGCGTAGTAGGACATGTGGGGGATGGCAACCACCGTGAGCGCGCGTTCCTTCCAATTTCCCGTGAACACAGTGCATTGCCGATCTTTTCCTTTTCCATCGTTCAAGACGTGCATTGCTGGAAAGTGGCTTTCTTCGCGGAGTTCAAACTTCTCGCCCATACATCTATCCACTGCGGTCGTGCAGGTAATGATTACTTCGGGCCGACAAATTTCCAAGATCAGTTCATGCACTTGCCAGCAAGATGCGAGTAGTTTTTCAGAGTCCGCCAGCGTTTGCATCTTCCCTAACTCTTGGACGCCCCTGCTTTGAAGAAAAAGGAGATTTGTTACGAGTGCGTTTGAATGACCGATTTCATTCAAGAGGTGTTGTGTCCTCCGCTGGTACGGCGCTTGCCCCGGCTCATAATCATTGACATAGGTACCGCCTACGACCTTTCGCTTTGGCCAAGCCTGATGGGTAATGAGGCTCGGATGCCCGCTTGCGAACTCATTCAGCGATTTTTCTATGCTCCAGTGCGTGTGGTGATGATTTTTAGGGTCTTGTCCGGGATTGATGCCGTAGAAGAGAACTGGGTTCGGGCGTAGTGTATTTCTGTCGCTATAAATTACGAGCCCTGTTTTTTCGAGGTCTGAATCGAGAATGTCTTTACACTGTGCGACAAATTTCTCCAGTTCTTGTTTATTACTATCGTGAGACACGCCGGGTTTCTCCTCTTCGCCGACCGAAGTATTCCTAGGCTCTTTCCTGCCACGCTGAAGGCTGGTCAGTGGGCTTGAGTTTCGCAGTCAAATACGGAAACCCAATGGTACTTTCGACAACTGGTTAACGACCTTCTCGTGTTTTTGATCTCCCGTGTGGTGTGGGGCTGGCGCACGTTCCAATTAGTGCATGGCTGCCCCGCAGCGAAATCTGCTGTAGGGCGTAATAGGGAGGGAATCTGGCCTACATAGCTCGTGGCTGGAGTTACGGGTTCGCAAGCCGCCCCAGCCTTTTTGGGCCAAGCTGGCGGGGTATCGTGGGGCTGGCCCAACCATCTGACAGATAAATCAGAGTCGGAAAAGTTTTCGATACCAAGCCTTGGGCGGAGGAGCGAGGGGCTTCGGTTCCCGTGCTGGCCCGTAGTCGGGTTTCTTCAGTGCTTGCTCTTCACCGAAGGCGTCAGTGTGTGGTCGCTATGCAGGGTGTCTTGGCGCGCATTGTGACCTACGGCTTCCAGAAAGGATCACCCAAATCCCCAATGCTGGCGAAGTGTTCACATTTGCGGTTCGCCGCAACGGCGAATCTCGTATCGTGCTCCAAGGTGAATCTGTCGCCGTCATACCCAAGGAACGCACTGCCCGGAATGATTTGGCACCACGGGGCAAGCAACTGAATGAAGATTCCGACCGCCGTCGATGCTAATACACCGTTTGACCAAATGACCTGCGGGTTGCCGCCTGCTTCGCCGTAGCGGCGGCCTTCTTCGTCGAGGTCTTTGTCGCGGATGAATCCGAGGCACTTGAGGCACGGTTTACCCGGCATCGAGACGACCACCTGCCCGGAGATCGAGTATGGTTCTCCTTTGTGCACATCCATCCCAATGTCGATCAGTGGGATCATCGCCCTCCGGCAGCTTTCCTCAAGCTGCACACGCCTGCTGAATCCGTCTAGGCACCCGAACACGACATCACAGGCCCGCAGCGATTCGAAATCCTTTCGCCACTCTGATTGAATCGGCCAAACCTCGGCGTAAGGGTTGATGCCTTTCTCTGGGTACGGCGCAGACACTTCGCCTTATCCCGCTTTAAAGGAGTCCGCATGATTCGACCCACCTACGTATGGCAAGAATCATACTTAGCCGCTGTCCGTGAGACTGATAACGCGAACATGCCCGGTCGCATTCTTGAAGCAACTTCGGCAATCGAACAGAGATTACTGAGCCCGGTGGAACCCGGCTCAGAAGAAGACAGAGCCATACAAGAGGCTAAACGCGGGCTTGCGACTCTTCGGGCCAAACGTGTGCCGAAGTCAAACGGCGATAGCAGCCGCTCTTTCTCGACGGAAGCCTAGGCGCAGGTACACGAACCCCGGTATTGTGACTTTACTTTAAGCGTGAAATTGTATGTTTCAGGTGGTGCTTCCGGCTCGCCGGCCGTCACCGGAAGGGCGGCACATGGCCTTTATGCTAAGCTGGATGCTCAAGTGCCCCAAGTGTAGCCGCAACTTCACTCATACTAAGATTGAACCTTCGATTATTGAAGAAGCACGCCGCGACCCGTTTGGAATCCTACCAAAACCAACGTTTGCTCTTGACGGCGAGAACTACACCTGCCCCGGCTGCAAAACCGAATCAGTGTTTCAACGGCAACAACTGTTCTACCACGACGACATCTATGATGTTGCTTTAAGACCTTGAAGGGCTGGTCGCCAAGCGCCGAGTATCAAGGGGCCACGAAAGCCCAATCCAGTGGCAACGGCTTCCGAATGAGGCTGCTGGGTTTGGACCGCCGCTAGGGCTTGGGCCGCTGCGGGGGAACTATTGCTTCGGCTATCTTTTTGATCGCGTCTATTTCGAGACTTGAAACTGTTGTGACGGAATCCCTTCCGTTGGGCTTTGACGATTCAGGGGATTCCGCTGCATTGCCTTTCTCCATGTCTGCCTCCATTCCTTGAGGGGGAAATACTACTTATCGCCGGAACCCAGAAAACGTAACCTTAGACTTTGACGGACTTAACATTTACGCCAGACGCTGCGAGTCGCTGGTGCTCGGCGCTCTTCTGCCGTCGCAAACCGGCCAAGCCGGCAAGGCCAAAAAGGCCGATCCAGCCATAGTTATGTCGGGGCGGCTCGGCGGTTCGGTTGTCGGCTTGCCCTAAGGCTGGGGCTACCGTAAAAAGCGTGAGAGCGATTGCAAGAACGATTTTCATAAAATCTCCAATGCCTTAACTGTGCCAGTCAATCCAGGCATGCACCATACCTAGAAGACCTAACAACCTCACCTCTTTGGCTGCATCCTCCAGTACGGTCAAATTGTTCCTTGCGTTCTTCCGTACGCTGGCGTACCGTTCAGCTTTAAGGTCTGGCGTCCCCCCAAACGCCTGAAGGTCAAAACAAAATGAACAACTCAATGACGTACTCATGGCAAGGGGCCTACCAGTGTGCCGTTTTAGAGACCGACCCCGCCCAAATGGCTCAGCGGATTGACGATGCATTGCGCGCCATCGAACGGAGGGTCGGTTCGACGGTTAGAATTGACAACACCGAGAATGAGGCTATCGAATTTACCCGGAACGCGCTTGCTGTACTCAGAGGCGAATGGTTCGGCGGCTTATCGGAATCCATGAATGGAGTGGTTCCACAAAAAGAACTAAAACTGAATCTCTTTAGAAATTCGCAAGGTAAGACAGAATTGCTTGGAACGTTCCCCGACTTCGATTCTGCCAAAGCGAAACTCTAGGAATACTTAGGCATCTCCCCAGGGCAGTACGTTATCTACAACCAGACGGGCGAGAGGCTTTTTGCTGAAAGCGCTCCTGAAGGTGATTGAGAGGGAGGAATGCACACCACGATTGTTATCGTTGCCGTGATATTGACACTTCTCGTCGGCGTGTTCGCATATTTCGCTTACCTCGCCGATGGTGCGGAAAGTGAGCGCCGATAGTTGGTTGGGAGCGAATTCGAAATGCAGCGGTGTCCGCAGTGCAAAAGCGATCGAATCCGAAGGTCAAAACGAAGAGGATTGATTGCACGTGGAGTCTTGGCGATAGTTTCTTTGAGACCGTTTCGTTGCGGAGACTGCAAGTATCGATTCTTCCGAACAACTTGGAGTTTAAGAATGGGCACTGGGACCCTACGGATACTGATTGTCGATGATTCCGAAACCACGCGTCGTATCGTCGGAACAATATTGCGATCGCGCCATTGGATCATTTGCGGAGAAGCGGAGGATGGCCGAACTGGCGTGGAGAAATTTCAGGAACTTAAACCAGACGTAGTTTTACTCGATTTGTCTATGCCCGACATGACTGGCCTCGAAGCCGCACAGCAAATGTCTGCGGCGGACCCTGCGATTCCCCTAATTTTGTTCACGATCCTAGAGACTGAAGGAATTGGGGCCGCGGCCCGAGACGCAGGGATTCGTGCGATAGTGCCTAAAAGCGAGGCGTGGAGCCTCATAGGGAGTATTGAGAGTGTCGCGAATCGGCATATGTGATTGGCAACGACTTCGCGCGTGTTGTGGGGCGGCATCGGGCCCACCTGGATTGACGCCCCCCTAAGAGAAGAGTGGAGACCAATACGAAAGGCTCTTCCGCTTCTAACTTCGGCCAGTAGCGCCATCAGAGGAATCCGAAATAGAAGCGTTAAGGAAGCACTCGCCGAAAACGAATTAAATACCCTGTCGAGAGTTGGGCACCGCATGCCGCAGTTTTAGAGCCCAATTGTCCAGTGGCCGGGACTAGCGTTCCAAGCAAATCTGTCCGTCCTCTCGGTAATCAAAGCTTTGATTCCCACCTCAGCGTCGTTCAGAGCACAGCCCTCATCGCTGTTACTTTCAACCGGACTTAGACGTCTCTGTTCGATAGCGGCTATAGCCTCATAGATTCGCCCAGTAATCAGCAAATCATCGGTTTCCAAAATTGCGCGAACGCAGACCGACTGCCAGCCGTAAATTTCAGGGTTTGTCATGGGACCTCCTTCTGGAGGGTACGGTTGGACTGTACGCCTGCGTACGGAGGATAGATACGCCTAAAATTGTACGCTATAGCGTACTCCGTTATCCTAGAGTAGATGGGTACTTTGAGTCGGCTGAGCGAATGGACCTGTATGCACAAGGACAAACGAGAACGTTTCAAGGAATTGTGTGAACTCGCAGAGGTTCAAGAAGATACCAAGAAGCTGGGAAAGATTGCTGAAGAAATTGACAGTATCCTAGATGCCGAATTGGTCCGCCTGAAGAAACTTCCGCTCAAAAACACTAAGCCGTTAACTTGATATATCGAGTTCTTAGGGAAGAACCTCGATAATTTGCTCGGGGTTGATTGATACGCTCTCTTTTCCGAACGAAATTCGAATCTTGCGGCCAGTGGACTGATTCACTATTGCGGTTATCTTCGCCTCGATAACCTTGCCGCCGTAGAGTTTGACCCGGACGTGAGAGCCGACGCTGTAATCCATGCCCAGTAGTATACTCGCCTCTCCACTTAGGAGTCGTGAACATGGCGAACGATTTGAGCAAGTATTTTCCAGCACTGGACGAGGTATATAGAAACCACCCAGACCCGGAGATCATTCGGACGTTTATTGTGACTATGTACAGTGATGATCGAGACGAGCTTAAAAAAGAGAGAATCCCAGCGTCTGAAATCTACGACGCGTGGGAACTCCGCAGACAATTCCTTCGCCGTTCGGAGCTTTCTCAGCCGATCTTAGACTGACGACAAGACCTCGATAATTTGGTCGGGATCGACCCGCTCGAATTTCCTTGCGAACTCTACCAATATTTTCTTTCGGATCGATGCAGTAAAAATCACTACGATTTCAGCAATGACGATATCTCCCGAGTAGAGTTTGACCCGCACGCGGGAGCCTACGTTGTATTCCATATTTGTGTTGGGTCCCCCGCGATTAAGCTGCTGCTGTAGGGCCAAGGTCTTTCCCAGCAAAGAAGCGCGTCGAGTAGCAGATTTCCGCTGCTACCCAAGAAGCCCTCTCTCACATACTCGGTACTCGCAGGCCCACTGTTACCGATGCTATAAGCGTCCTGCAAAAAGCCGGGCTCATTACTTGCAAGCGCAGCACTGTGAAGATTGAGGACCGGCTTCGCCTAGCCTCGTAAATGCGGCTCATCATTACGCTGTCGTCAGTTTCGCAGACTGCGCGGATATATGCTTCTTGCCAGAGGAATAATGCATGAGGGATGTTCATAATCGCCCTCCGCCCGTGAAACGCTACCGGTAGGACGCGCTGGGTATTCCTCGGGAATCTACCGCCAGCATCGCCGCGAGGAGGGAACGTCTACTTCGCTTCCTTGAAGAAGACGATTCTATCCGCCAGAGTCGAGCCTGTTGGGTCAGGCGAGCGGTTAGTTTTGAACAGTGGAAAGAAACGATGGTCGCAGTCTCTGCAACGATACGGGCGCACGACAATCGATAGAGCTTTCTCGATCACGCCTCTTCTTTTCGATCTGCGAATAGAATTGCTTCCGCAACGCGAACACCTGGTCGACATTATCCCCTCGGATCAGAAATTAACGGTTGATTCTGCGTCCTTCCATGGGTAGGGGAGAAGATTGTACGAAAGGGCACGGACTAGGACTGTCTCAAAAGACACACTTTTTACTTCAAGAATTTCACGACCTGAGCGAAGAGCCGCGTTGATTTACTCGGGCATTCGCTGGATCGTTTATAGAACCTTCTTTCTACTGGGTCGGCCAATAAAGTACGCGAGCGTATATTCAAAAAACTGTGCAAAACGAGACAGTTATTGCCTGTAATCAGGGAGCAGAGTTAGGGAGTTTAGCGGTTCCTCTTCAAAGAATATCCCTCTAGGCCCGAAAACAGCGACCCCACCGACCGGGTCGCTGCGTCTAAATTTCAAACTGAACTCGACTCTGATTCGTGAACCTTAGCGACGACTACGTGTCCACTGTGCAGACGGGCGGTGACCGTTGAGCCCACATCAATTTGCTTCTTCACTTTGCTTTCTTCTTTTCCGCCCATCGCTTTTTTGCCGCTAAACTCATCTTACGTTTTGCAGCCGCCGATACCGTTCGTTTCTTCGGGTTCCCGGAGATTCCGCTGAGTAATTTTATAGCGACGTCGATTGTGTCTATCTGCTGCTGAAACTCGTTTCGTTTGTCTTTGAGCGCCTTTAAAATGTCCATCATTCCTCCACGAAGAGTATACGTAACAACGCTAAAGTTCCGAAAGAAGTTGAAGAGAGAGCGGCCTGTTCGGTGGTCGGGAGGCCGCTCTTAAGGGCGAGTTGCCTACGGCCCAACCCTCTGCAATGCTGTTCTCTTTGAGACACTTTTGGTCTTTTAGGAACATGTCCAGAACGCGACAGTTTTTGCAGTGCCGCGAAGTTATCCTCGTGTTATGTCATCCTGGAAAGAATTCTACTGCGCCGCCGTTCTTGAAACGAATCCAGAAAACCTAGTGAGTCTCATACGCGAAGCTGAAACCGCCCTTTTTATACGCGGACTCGAACTCGCTGTTGGCCTCGATGGGCGCAGTGAGCGCCTCGAAATTGAGCACGCTGCATCGGCTCTGCGAATTTTGACATCGGAGAGCAAGGGCTGGGTCCGAACTCGGACCAGTCTAGCTATTAGCCCCGCCGGGCAAGTTTTCGCCATTTAGGCGCTTTCGCTCAGTATCCAGCAAGCGTTTGATGTGCCTCGCGAGTTTGGCAAACATCTTCGGATCGTCTACGACCGCTGCCAGATCGCATAGTTCGCGCCAACGTTCTTTCGTCTTACCAACCATGAATCACCCTCGCGGGAGTCTAATGCAACCGACCAGTAGGATGCGATTAAATCACGGGTGTTCAATATTAAATAGGGTTTCCGTTCCTGACTCGGCTGGGACAGACCAGTTCGCTGCTAGCCAATTAAGGACTTCTTGACTGGAATGGCGTAGCGGTGCTACCTGTAATTAGGTGGTGTACTTATGGAAGCATTCGCCAGCTCAGGTAAGGTCAAATCCAAAATAAATGAGCAGAAGCCCGTTTTTAATGTTCAAGCTTTTCTCGATTCAGCTGGAGTGTCGAGAAGAGTTGAGGAGTTTCGGAAAAAGCAAGCCATCTTCTCTCAAGATGACGCCGCGGATAGCGTCATGTAAGTCCAGAAAGGGAGCGTGAAGCTCACGGTGGTCAATGAGGGCGGCAAGGAAGCGGTCGTGGCAGTTTTTGGCTCCGGGGACTTTTTGGGGGAAGGGGGCATGGCAGGCCAGACGGTCCGCATGGGAACGGCGACCGCCATCGCGCCGACGACGGTCCTTATCATTCGAAACGAAGAAATGACACGCGTGCTCCACGCGGAACATTCCCTGTCCGACCGCTTCATCCAGTACATGCTGGCACGGAACATCCGAGTTGAGGCGGACCTAATCGATCAACTCTTCAATTCGACGGAGAAGAGATTGGCGCGAACTCTTCTACTGATCGCTCGCTACGGTCAGGATGACCAGCCCGAGATCGTGCTTCAAAAAGTCTCTCAAGAGATGCTGGCCGAGATGATCGGCACAACGCGCTCGCGCGTGAATATGTTTATGAACAAGTTCAGGAAGATGGGCTTCATCGAATACAACGGCGAAATCAAAATCAACAAGTCCCTTCTCACTGTTGTCCTGCACGAGTAAGCTCGTGAGCCGCTTGTCGGGTTTACACCGCAAAACCTTTTATGTCGTAGCCGAGTCTGACTTATAGAGGCCGATTTTCTTATATCCAAACACATCCTACTCGTCGATGACAGCGATACGCGTCGGAAAGTCACCCGGCTTTTTCTAGAGAGCCAATTGGGCCTTGAGGTTTGTGGTGAAGCTGTTGATGGCGTAGACACTATCGAAAAAGCGAGAGCGTTGAATCCCGACCTTGTAGTTATAGACCTGGCGATGCCCCGGATGGACGGCGTGGAAGCTACATCTGAGCTGCGAGCTATGATGCCCCGAGCGCCGATTGTGCTATCACAATGCATGATGACGCCGTGGGCCGCGCCTTGGCTTTATCCGCAGGCGCGAACCTCGTGGTTTCCAAGCCTGACGGCGGATGGAAGCTACTTGAATGCGCTCGAAGCCTGCTTCAGGCTGCCTGAAAGATCGGCCGGTGAAATAGAATCGCAACGAGCCACTACCATTTTCATTCAAGGGACTATTGAGGTCGACACAGTGAATACCCTATTTTCGGGAGTTCGCTGCGTCCGTTCTCGTAAATTCTGGGAGCTAGACCTCGATGATTTTGTTACGGATGGCGTACCGGACCAGATCGGCGATCGAGTGACAATTGAGACGCCTCATGAGGGCAGCACGATGCGTCTCTGCCGTCTTAACACTCATCCCGAGAGCAACAGCAATGTCCCTATTCGCCTTGCCTTCGGCCAATAACTTCAGAATTTCTCGTTGTCGCGGCGTAATGCGGCTAGCGCCTGGTTCCGTTGCAGTGGGATTCTTACGTTTTTTCAAATAGCCGTTCAGGATCATTTCCGTTACTTTGGAAGTGAAAAAAGTCCTGCCATGCTGTAGAGCCTCTACTGCCACGAAGAGATCGCGTGCAGCATCTGACTTGAGCACGTAACCTCTGACGCCTGCGTCCAGCATTTCCTTTATCATCGTGTCAGAGTCGTGGAGTGTCAGAATGAGGATTCGGGTCTTCGATCCACTTTCGATGATTCGCCGCGCAGCTTCGAGCCCATTAAGAGACGGCATCGAAATATCGAGTATCGCAACGTCTGGGCTGAACTCACGGACCTTTGTGACGGCGTCTATTCCTGTGGCGGCTTCCGCAACGACCTTCCATCCGACGTGCTCTTCGAGCAAATCCCGGAGCCCTCCTCTGACAATGTCGTGATCGTCTGCCACCACGAGGCGCAATTCCATATGCCCATTCACCTCAGGACGGAACACATAGTTGTCATGTGAAGACTGCGAAGACGATACTCCATTTTGCAGCGATTCGCTCGATCGAATCCGTTGACGGTCACTCACGTCGTGTGGCGATCCTCCCGCCCCGCCCAGCCACTTCGTAAAATCCATCAGCTTGACCTCGTGCTCGACGCGAACGTCCGCAACCGGCACCTATGGAGAGATACCTCTGCGGGCAGTGGGGGCACTGGATCGGGCGTTCACAGCTAGGATCAATCTTGTGATCGTCGGAAAATTTCTGAAGCGATGCAGGCATAAACCTCTCCCTTAGATTGGAGAGGAAACGGGAGGGCAGGATAGCACGTTATGCCTTCGGACGATTGCCCTTGGCTTCCACTAAGCTTTTCCTGTCGAGGGAAAAACTTGGAACGGACTCCCAGAAAGTGTAATCGCGCTCTAAAGGGGTGTTTTGTTGCGCGCCGACCGTAGTACTTGACTTACCGCGTCGACCACGACATCCAGCCGGTCAATCATTGCGAAGTGCCCGCTCTTGTCCGCGACCATCTCCTTGCTGTTCTGCGAAAGCGACAACAATTGTGTCTGTAATTCCGTGCTTAGAGTTTGACTCGCGTCCACATCGACAGGCGGCTTGCCACCCAATGGATGGCTGTCTCCTTTCACCAGTACATCTGCTTCCGAAATACACTCCGACACTATCTCAGCGTTGGCTTGCAGTGCTTTTTGTTTTCGCGGCTGCGACATAAACCAAATGTGAGCTTCACGATCCTGGGAGGGCAATTTGCTAAAGTTTTGATCGTCCTCAAGTCCAATTGGCTTGGGTCCACCGGGAGGCGCGACCGCACCGTTTGGGAGGAGTAGGAAGCAGTGCCAATTCTGGCCGCATCTCCATACCTCCCTTGAAGGAAATCGCATGATCGACAAACACTATCCCCGCCACTTCGTCTGGATAGCGTCCGCCGAATCACCAGAAGTGGCTGACCTTCGAGGCCACCGTGTCGGACCCGATTCCTTGGCGGTTTGTTTCGGCGTATCTTAAAGCAAGCGGTTATCAGCCCGGGGAACGCTTGGTGAGAAAGCTGGCGAAATCCGCATGAGCACAAATCATTGGCACATCGTGATGGATTGCAAGACGCCCGGATGCAAGTCTGTGATTGAATGGGCCGACGTGGGTGAGAAAAAAGATACCGTCTCTATGAACAAGATTCTCGAAAACATTGAAGTTCCGACTCCATGCCTCTTGACCTGTCCCATTTGCCATCAAAAGCACAAGTACGCACTCAAGGATTTACGATGGCTTGAAGAGCCCATGGTTTTAGAGGGCTAAGCGTAAGCCACTGATATGCCGTCACCTTAGTGCTGCCGTCTGCCCGGCCCATCGTGCGAATTGCGCATTCGCCAGCATCGGCCGTCCGGCTGCCAGACCACGGAGTCGCCGGTGAGCTTATGAAAGGCGGCGAGCACGTCTCTCCGGATGGCGGGATTGCCATTCTCGTTTTCGTGCGTGAACTCCCCGCCAAATTTAGCTGCTATCTTAAAGACCGCCGCTTCTTGACAGAGAGAACCCTCCTTCGCCAGCTGTTCAACCATCCATTTAGCGATTCCCTCGGCAGTCATGGGTACGACCCCTTGCCAGCCAAATTCTAACGCAATGTGAGTCCCTTTAAAGTCCTGACCACCGCGCCAAGGATGCCTACGATCACCCGCCAGAAGCGCAGTGGAGTGCATACCTTACGGCTTTTTTGGTAATTTCAATGCGCTATCTCGGCAATCGCCGCAGATGTAGTGTCCCACTGCGTATTTCCATAATCCTTCCACTTGCGGGAAACTCGTGCGGCAGAATCGGCACGAGGGAATTGGCAAACCGTATTTGAAATGACTAATACACCAAACAGCTTCCAATAGCGATTGTGCTGGTGGATAACTCTCGGGGCGTCCCGTCGTCATGATTGGGCCTATTCGTCGCTATTGAACAGCCGCTAAGCAATCACGCAATTCCGTGCCGCTTGAGGATTTCCAGAATTTGGGGATCGGGCGGCGTCTTTGCGGTTCGGTAGATAAAGACATGGGCTTTCCCTTCAACTATGCTTGAACCCATACGCTTTCCGTTCTGATACCAGCCTGGAATATGCCCCGCGTTTAGCTCGTTGAGCAGAGATTCCCAATCAATATACTGGTTCAATGGAATTTCAGTGATGTCGATGGAGTCGCCCCGGATCGTGATGATCATGGAGTCCCTCGTCGTCGCCGGGAAATAATCGGATGCGCAGCATTGTACTTCAATTGGAGCGCGTCCTGAACGTATCGCATCCAGTTGGAGCTAGTCTTGCAACTCCAACAACGATCCAAGAGGAAATGGCGGGTTGGATGAATGGCGTTCCTCCCGATGCTGCATTTCCGAAGAGTTAAGCGGGCCGCAAATATTCCGTTCCAGGCGGCTTGTTTCAGATTTAGGGGATTCTTTCTGTTATGAGAAGTACAAATCTTCGCATCAGGCAGGGCCCACAGACCCCAAACGGCGTGAATCTCTTACGGGTGGCCCCACATCCACGTCACAACAGTAACAAGCAAACAAAGGACACCGAACATAGACGCAATCAGGAAAAAACCTTGTACACGACCTACTTCGTCTGCTTTCCGAGCGAGCATTCAGGAACTCCTCCAAAGAAAGTCTGAGGGCACTTCGCCATGGAACTTCGCTCCCTTAACAGGAGTGATCTCCGGCGGCTCAAACATCTAGTGCCGTTTGATAAATTGTGGCAAGTACCAAAATGCCCCAACTGCACTATCAGGGCGTCAACAACAGTCAGTCGTCATTTTGGTTCTGACTGACCATCAACCAATTTCCTTACACTCTTCGAATAATCCAAACTATCAAAGCGATGACCAATAGTGTGCCGAGTAGTCCGTATCCAAACATGGTCGCCTCCTACGAGTTTTTGAGAGATAGAAACATCGTAGGGCAACCGCATGCGCGTGTCTGTGCTCTTCCGCACGTTATGACGCGGCTCTAAACGCCCCGCATTGCAGGAATCTGTCCTCTAAAAGCGTGGTCGAAGACATCCAAGTCGGCTCCCTCGACATTGTCAAACTCTATGACGGTCGCATGGTCGAAGCGAAACTAACGGCGATTCGTTGACAGCGTGATCAGACGAAAGGTCCACGTTCGTTTTCGGGATGGCTTCAATAAAAGTAGGCGAACAACAAATTGTTCAGGTAATCCAACCCTGAAGGACGCATGCGATTCTAGTTGAGGCCCCGGCTCACCAAGTTCGAAGTTCAGGTTCTTACGGTATTGCATTCACCTTGGCCCGAGCCTTCAATCTCATCATGGTATTCCACAGTGTTGCGCTGGCGGGCGTGCTCATTATCGGCCATCGCGTTAGTCCTTGCCATTCATCGCTGCTGGGCAAACTACCGGGATAAGAAGCGGGACGGCGGATAGGGTAAAAAAAAAGACCCGGGGGTCGGAGTCCCGGGTCTGGGGTAATTCGAGACAGGTAAAACAGTTGGCTGAGCGCGCTTGCCAAGAGCAAGAGACCGGAACAATAGGGTCAATACCTTAGCCAAGCCGAGTTTGATGGTCCGAACCTCAGTTCCTGTTTTCCCCGCAGTCATTTGCGACCCGGCGAGTCATCTAATCAACGAGGTGTCAGGAACAATTGTTGGAGTGCCCTTTTTGCGGACTTGAACAACCACCCGACGTCGCTGGTTGGAGCTCCGACGAAGGATTCGAGGCAATTTGCCAAGGGTGCGGGAAAAAATTCTGCGGGACTGTCCATCGCGAATATAGCCTTTTGTGTCTCATTTGGGACAGCTTCCCATAGTGTGTCATTCGGGGCAGATTTTATAAGTCGCTCCTGCTCTTCTATGTCAACCAGTCCTCGGCTGTAGGCGGCCCGATTCCAATGTCTTCTCCAAACCGAGCTAACGCTGACCCAAGTGTGCTATCCGTTCGAGTTCTGGTGGTCGATGATTGGGAACCGTTTCGGCGATACGTCTGTGCGGAGCTGGGGAAAAGAGCCGACTTGCAGGTTGTGGGCGAAGCCTCAGACGGATTAGAAGCGGTTCAGAAAGCGGTGGAACTGACGCCGGATTTGATTCTGCTGGACATCGGACTCCCAACCCTGAATGGAATCGAAGCCGCTCAACAAATTCGCGACGTTGTCCCGGAATCTAAAATAGTCTTCTTGAGTCAGGAAACATCTGCTGACGTGGTACAAGAAGCTCTTGACTCGGGTGCCTTAGGCTACGTGGTGAAGGCAAAGGCCGGAAGCGAACTGCTCGCTGCTGTGGATGCGGTCCTTTTAGGAACGACGTTTATCGGTAGCACGCATAGGCAAACAACAATTTCATACCCGGCCCTCCCCAGTTGAGGTTCCAAGTCGTCCGTCTTCGATGAAATGCCCCGGCAAGCTGGTGACCCAACTACTTCTGATGCTGATTCGAAGCGGCTTCCTTCGATTCGTTGTGCGGCGCGCTCTTCTCGAGGACGTCGACAAAGTGACGACCCGTTGTAGGCACGACCATGTGTCCGCTTCTGACGATTTCCTTGGCTTTGACGGGGCGGCCATAGACCTGTTCGCTGGCATCGTCATCGGGACGAAGGGTAGTGCCTTCAACTGAAACGCCGGCAAACAAACCTCGGGAACGCGAGTAACTGAGGATTTCGGCGCGCATCCAGGCGTCGGTATCCGCGGAAGCATCACGACCCTTGGGTCCGGCGGCTACGGAGGCATCGGCGCCCAACTTCACCTTGCTATTGAGAATCGACTCCATGCCTCGATCGTTCATGACCAGCAAGATCAAGTCGGTCGCTTCGCCGCCGATTTGGAAGCCGAAGCTGGCGCCTTCGAGGGCGTACATGGCTGGAGCTCCCCAAGCGCCGCGGAACTTATCGCCAGTGCGGCAAACCATGGCTCCGCGACCGTATTCGGCTCCGACGACAAAGGCTGCTTTCATCAAGGAAGGAAACACGATGACACATTGCGCTTTTTCGAGGAGTTCATGAGGAATGTTGTCTGGGATGTTGAGGACCTCCTGCATGACAACGCCACTTTCTTCGAGGCGTTTTTGCTCCTTATTCAAATCCTGGGCAGAAATTACTGCTGCACCAAGGGTGAGACATGCTGCGGCTATTAAGTATTTCCTCATTACTGACCTCCAGAAACTACGAATCACGGTAGACATCATTGTGCACATTGCGCGGCTGCAAAGCTGCTCTTTACAGCACACTTTGAAGCGAGCGTTCGCTGACATGGAATTGAAGGAGTCGCGTAACCGGGCAAGCGCGCAGGCGGCCCAAGTCAGAGACGCAATCCGCCGAGCAAATACACTACTAGCAGAATCATCAGCACAGTCCCGACGATCCCAAGGCCCCCTCCGGTGCCCCACCTGGAATAGCCGTAGTATCCGCCACCACCGCCGAACAACAGCACTAGAAGGATAATGAGCAGCAACATAAAAGCCACCTTTCAGAGTACGAATACCGTCAGGATTTCTTTCCGTGCTCAGCACCCACGACTACAAAGGTGAGTGCCGACAAGCTCGCCTCAAGCGGAGCCGTGCCACAACCCGTCTGTAGAGATCACTAAAGGATGCTGACGGAAATTCGGATGCCTGGATGGACAACGTTATACATGTAGTAAGCGCCGTCATCGTAAACGACGTAAACGTTATCCGTATAACCCCAACCTACCGGCCATGGGTCAATGAACCCGAATGAATACCCGCCGTAATCGAAGCGTCGATGATCGTAATCGCCTTGGTTGACATGGAAATTGTGCCCGCTGCCAAAACTGGCGCGGTAGTGGTCGTCAGAAATACGACCATGATCGCCGCTACCAGGGTTTCTACCGTCAGGCTGTGACTGCTTCGCACTCTTCTGGTTCTGTTGCTGCGCGGGCTTGTCCTGTGGTTCCTGCTTCGCCTGTTTGGCATCCTGTTTGGCAGGCTTGTCCTGTTTGTCCTGCTTTTCAGGTTTGGCCTTTTGTTCCTGCTTTTCGGGCTTGTCGCTCTGTTCCTGCGGTGCGTAGGCGGCAGTGGTGCTTCCGATAAGCAATAGGAGACCTGATATACCGACAGCTCCAAGTAGTTTCATATGCGCTGCCTCCATGGCAGCGATTTCTCGCCTAACGCAGGTCGCCTGCGTCAGGGTCATGGTCTATTGATCAAAGATTCCTATGCGACGGTGTGGAGCGGAGTGGAACCGGGAATGTCTGCTGTGGTTCAGGCTGAAACTTGGAGACTTAATGCCGCGCTTCGGTCTTTTTACTTCCCCCACGAACAACATATTAGAAGAGAGAACGCCGGATATCTGTCCTTTTGCGGACATGTTTGTGATTCAGCGGCAACGGTCCACTTGGACACGTGAACCGCTGGGACGGACAACGCAAGAACAGTCTTTGGTATCGCTTTAGCTCGCAGGGGGCTATTCGCAATAACTTCCAGGTTGCCGACTAAAGTACTGATAGCAATTCCCGAGAGATTTTCGAACTGTTCGAAACGTTACATCTAACCCTCTCTCGTGGGTCCAAACTGTAACCGAGGTGACACCCGTGAAACGAGTCGGAGTTTTCAGCGCAGCATTTTTGTCGTTTGTGCTGGTGGGAGCCACTGCTTTTGCCTATCCGCAGCAGGACCAGCAGAGCGAAAAGCATGGCAAGCCGGAAAAGCAAGCGCAGCCCGAGCAGAAACAGGGCCAAAACAATCAACAGGCTCAGCAGCAACACAAACAGGACCAAAGCAATCAGCAGGCTCAGCAGCAACACAAACAGGACCAAAACAATCAGCGCGCTCAGCAGCAACACAAACAGGACCAAAGCAACCAGCAGGCTCAGCAGCAACACAAACAGGACCAAAACAATCAGCGCACTCAGCAGCAACACAAACAGGACCAAAGCAACCAGCAGGCTCAGCAGCAACACAAACAGGACCAAAGCAATCAGCAGGCTCAGCAGCAACAGAAACAGGACCAAAACAATCAGCGGCAACAGCACGTACAGCAACAACAAGACCAGAACAGGGAGCAGGCACAGCTACAGCGCT
>Ga0210401_10001795_pt1 | contig 24401 bp, 19 predicted proteins | sample IncBWH32MmetaG_FD_150866 | JGI IMG/M metagenome (GOLD analysis project Ga0210401, IMG submission 150866) | Forest soil microbial communities from Barre Woods Harvard Forest LTER site, Petersham, Massachusetts, United States - Inc-BW-H-32-M | ecosystem: Environmental > Terrestrial > Soil >... | reverse complement strand
AACAGCCAAAAGGATGACAGCGAAGATCTTGTGCTGAAGGTCTTCGGCGTTATGAGTGAGCGCATACCAGGGAGTTTGAGGGCCGAAGGGCCAAATCTCGGTGTCGCTAAAGATTAGAAGAAAGAGCCCGGCGGCGAGGAAGCACATGGGCCAGGCATAGCGCACCAAGGGCCAGCGCTTCGCGAGTCGGCCCTGGGCTAGGATGAAAATTCCTGCGAAGGCGACCAGGACACCCGCCAGGTGATGGTTAAATTCACTCTCCTGTTTCCATGCCAGACGCCTGGCTGCTTGCGCGGGGTCTTCCGGAGCCGCCGGCGCACTCATGTTCATTCCTGGCATGCTATCCATGTCGTGTTGTTGGCACTGAGCCAAGGGCGCGAATAGAAAGACCGAAAAAACGTACAGTAAAATCGCAGACTTCAGCTGGCGGATCCCCGAAGGGACAGGTCCTGGCGTGAGCCGCACAAGATTCTCCTTATGGATGTTGGTATGGTTTCAAGATTTGACCTGGTTACGGAACCTGGTTATAGAGCTTGGATGCAATCACTAATAGCTCGGTTAGGAGGGTTGTTCAGGAACTCACGTGTGGGTGTGACCGTCTCGGTTCCTGTGACGAGGCATCAGTCTAGAAAACTCAGCTACAGCAACGGTGCCTATATCAGATATTGGGGAAATTACCAAATGTCTCCGTCGCGTGGCGATATTCCTGTTGGGCAAACCCAATGAGCGGAATAGCGTCATTGACACGACCCATCATCGACAAACTGGCCGCTCGAAGCCATCGCAGCCAGGGCGTGTCCGCAGTTCACGATCTTCTGGTCTAAAGGATCACCCTTCAGCGCGTCGGTAGCAACCATAGTCATCGACTGGTTTGCATCCAGAAATCGCTGGTTCAGCTTGTTCATATTGTCGAGTTCACTGCCGAGCAACCGAACTGCATTTCGGTCGGCATCAGTTGAAGCTGCTACGGATGCCAATCTAAGGTTCTGCGTAGCCTGATTTCGATAGGGCGACACCCAGTCCTCGGTTACCGGATAGCCGCGCTCGATTGCGTTCGTCAGCGCAATTCGCCATTCCCTGATCACTGCCATCTGCTCGATTCCTGCCCTCAGGAACTCTTTGGAGAATCCTGGATTTGCAGGTGGTGGCGTTGCCGAAGCATGCTCAGACCCGCCGCCGCCCGCAGGCAAAGTCACAGAGATCTGGTTCCCGTTAAAGCGTAAAGAACCATTCGCGAGACGTACCAGTGCTTCAAGTTCTACGTAAGAGCGACCCTCTATTTCGACGATCGCCGTCTCACCCGAATGACCGTTTACGACCAGCGTGCGGGTCTGCCGCGCGACTTGCGACAGAGCCAGGATCGGCAGGGCCACGGCTACCGCTACGCCTACCCCTACGACGATCCATCCAACGAATGCCCTCACGCGCATAAGTCCACCTCTCTCGAAAGCAATTCCCGAGCTCCTCACTTCGTCCAAACTGCGCCACTACCTCGCAGCTTGTCGTACCGCCCAAGCATTGCTTCCTCTCCTAAGGTGTGCCACTAGCAAAATTACTAGGTCATGATACTGGGAGTGTGACAGCGAACGCAGCAAAATCTTCCGGGGTACAACAGCCAGGGGAGCCGAGTCCGAAAACAGCACGTCGGGTCAGTCAGGCATCAGCGAAAATCGTGTTACGAACTCGATCTGCGGGATTACGAAGCGGGAACACCGGCCGCAGGCATCGATTTCAAGGCATCCAATTCTTTGATCACCTCTTGCCAGGCTTCTGGTTTCTTCTTCGTTGCGAAAGGCTTTTCCAGATCGGCGTAGTACGCGAGAATGTTCTGCCGCAGCGCGTTCGAAATAGGTTTACCGCTCGTCTCCTTCAATAACCTCGCATAAGTTTCGTCCTCGAGTCCGTATTCGGCCCCTCCCGTGATTGATCCGGTGTCCAGGTTATCGTTGGGCAGCTGGAGTGTGCCCTCCTGTTGTGCAACGAGCATCTCTCGATAGCGATCCATTGCTTCGTTGAAACTGTGCATGTACAGCTGTTCCACAGCCGGCGTGGGTGGATGAAACGCGAGGCCACTGAACGGGCCGACTTTGGGCATCAGGCGCAAGAAGATTGCCTTCAGGCGCGCGTCGAACCCCGGCTTTTCGTAGACGTCGCCCCATTCCTTGCGGTATCCCGAATTTGAGACGTTGTAGACGAATTTCGTCTTGGTCTCGCTGGGGTCACCATGCTGAATCTCATCCTTTTTTAAATGCCACGCCACTTTGGTCATTCGTGGTATCACCGTTGAGACCGCGTGGCGATAGCTTCCCAGCGTCAGATCCACGTGGACAAAGACGCTCGACAGTTCGAGCGAATACGTTCGTGCGAATGCTCTTTCCAGCACCGGCTTGGAGACCTTAAATCCTATAAAGTCGTGAAAAGCTTTCGGCGCGTAATGTCCTTTGGCTACCTGGTCTACGTCGAAGCCGTACTCTACCTTCATGTGCGCGGGCGGTTTCTCCTCATAGGTAACGATCGGTCCATATTTTTTCGCCAGCCCGGGATACATGATGGCAACCGCTCGGTTGGTGGCCAACTCATGACCCGACGCGTCCGCGGCGTAGTGCGAAAGCGCCCCCAGCGCGAAGGAATACTCATTCAGATCCCTGGATTCTTCGATCAAGGCGAGAACAAAATCACCACTTCGCACGTAGTGCGTGAGATCGCTGAAGAAGTCATTGCCGAACGGGTAGTAACCCAAGTCCTGGATAATTCCGCCGCCGTATGCGTACGCATGGGCCTCGCGCAGCTCCTCCGGAGTCGCGTTGGGGAATCGCTTCAAAAGCAGCGGTTCAATGTCGTCCTTCCACGCGGCATCGATAATCGCTTCATGGGTAAGAACCGAGTAACCCGCGCCATTGGGGGGGCACATCATTCCCAGGAGAAGTCCCAGAATTAGAGGCCACAACGCCGAGAACGTGGATCGACCGCGCTCCGGTATTGTGTCTCGTGGCGTGTTCAAAACGGTCTGTGACCAGAGGTTCAATCGGCTCGATTGGATCGGCGGCGGGCATGGCACAACGCCCGGGTCGACATCAGAGCAACGGCCCCCGCGCCTGCCAATAACTCATTTCTTTTCACGACCAACGCTGGAGAGAATGTCGATCTGCTCATCCCAACCGCGCCGAGTATTGGAACACGGAACCTGCTTTGCAGTATCTGTCAAAAGTAACAGCAGAGAACTCTTGTCAACACATCTCGTGTTCCCCTTGTTGAGGTCACGAAAATCGTTGAGGCCACCGGGATCGCGTCAAATCGGTTCGGCGATACCAACTGACCTGAAGCGTGGCGCATCACGTGATGTCGTGGGCCTTACTACTTTGGGCAGTGGGTCATCAGTTTCCGGTTACGCCGGCAACATCAATCAGGGCTTAGGCAAGTAGCCGACGATCCAACCGGAACGAAATGCTGCCCAGAGCGCCGTTTCTGAACGGTGAGAGGAAGCGTTGAAAAGGTCCCGAATCCATTGCCGATTCACGCGCAACTTGGGGCCACATCCGCCGGTAAACTCAGTTTAGTGGCCCTGGACTGCGGCGACCAGATCGGGGGCGAGGTTGGCCGCGTTGGGCGTACCTAATCCGGTGACCGCGTCCCAGCCTGTCGAGGCGAAATAGCCGGGAATGTTTGGGGCGAACGCTCCGTTGTTGCCGTGGGTTACGTCGAAGAAGTCGTTGGCATAACGAGTGGGATCGCTGCCGATTTTGTAGAGGCCCGGGTTAATGAACCCAAGATCGGCACCGGAAATCTGGTCCGCGATGGCCACTAATCCCGCCCATTGTGGCGCGCTGCAACTCGTACCTCCCACAGTGAACCATCCAAAGGCACTCAGATAGACGAGCGGTGCGGTTCTTGCGCTGGCCTGATAAGCAACGTCGGGAACCCCGCGCATGTTACTGTTGGGCCCGGGCGCACCGACGGAACTGCCAACGAAAGAACTGCCGGCGGGCAAATTATTCTGATAGTCAGGACGCGGGAAGAGAATGCTGTAGCCGCCACCACCGTCAATCCATCCGACTTCAGCCTGGCCGGCGTTGGCGCCCTGGCAATTGACCGGCGGATCGGTACTGTCGACGGTTGGGGGGCTAGTCGTGCTGTTGGGATCGGTGCAGTGGTAGGTTCCGCCGACCGCAGTGACCAGCGGGTCAGAAGCCGGCCAGCCGACACTGGGATAGGGAATCAGGGGCGGATTCTTCACGGGCTGTTTGAGGACATTGGCGGATCCGTTGTCACCAGTTGCGGCGAGAACTGTAACGTTGTTGGCTTGTGCATCCACCAAGGCTTTGCGCAAATTGAGCAGGGAGTTGGCACTGGCGAACGAGCCCTCTCCAGCGCCCAGGCTCATGCTGATTACATCGGCGAGATGGTGGTCCACGACGTATTGGATGGCGTTCATCATTTGTGGGAAACCTTGCACACCGAGCGTTTCTGCGGTGGGCGTGGTCACCAGGATGATGTTTGCTCCCGGCGCCGTGGCGTGCGCCCACTCGACGTCAAGCGAGACTTCCACTGCCCATCCGAAATGATCTTCCTGGCCGGTGCCGTTATTGGGCGGTTGAGATACGGGCGGCGGTGAGCCCTGGACTTCCAAAGTTTGGAAGGTTGGCATACCTGGTGTGCAGGTAACGCCAGTTTCGCCACACATGGGCTGCAACCCGAACGCAGAATCGAACACGTGAAGATCGTCGGCAATCGTGGGGCTGCCGAACGAGTCAATAATCGCAATCGTCTTTCCCGCGCCGTTCCGTCCCATCTCGTAGAGTGGGCCGAAGTTGTAGCCGGCCGTCATGGATTGGGGCGTAAAGCATCGTATGCCGATTGCGAAGCAGGCTGACTCGGACGGCGGAGGGGTGGCCGTTGATATGAGTTGTATTTCCGTTACGGCGGGCACGAACACCGAGTTTCCGGTGGCAACGGATGTGACGCCATGCGGGGTATGCGTTGTACTGCAGACAATGATAAATGCCGCTGAGATAACAAGTGATGTAACCGCTGCTATGGATAGCCAGCGACGAGTTTTCATTGGAATCTCCTTACGGGAATTCAACGGGGCCTGATCGCGAGGCATTGTACACCCGAAAGTCCCCGATGGGTGATTACGGGCATTGTGGGTACCACCTGTATTCTGGGTCACGGGCAACTCGGAAGTAATCCCCCCAACGATCCCAATTCCACTTGCCTGATAAGTTTGAATGCATAGGTCGGAGGAGGAGCGCTTGGTGTACAAAAGCTGAACTCAGCGGACGCTGATTCAGAGACACCAAGGAGGCTCCCTCATGGAACCTATGTATTACATCGGCCTGGATGTTCACAAGCGGAAGATCAGCTACTGCGTGAAGAACAGCAGCGGCTGGGTTTTCGCTGAAGGATTGCTTTCCGCCACACGCCTTGACCTGGACGTGTGGATGAAAACGCTGCCACAGCCGTGGAGCGCGGCGATGGAAGCGACCATGTTCACGGGCTGGATTTACGATCACCTCCAGCCGCATGCAGCCGCCCTGAAGATGGCCCGCCCTTTGATGCTGCGGGCCAATGCCGCAGCGAAAAAGAAGAACGATCGCATCGCGTCGAGCCCCGTGTGTTCTACGCTTCTCGTAATCAAATCGTCACAGGTACTATTGGCCTGCAATCATGCCTGAGCGAGGATGGCACGTATCTCAAATCCAAAGACGCCGGGCAACCACATGCACTGCATTTGGGCCCAGCAATGGGGACTGGAATGAAGGCTCGAATTTGGGTGTTGGTTCTGGCGATGATGGCGGGAGCGTTCTTGGGAGCTGCGGCGACGCCCGCGGCCACGATAGGCTACGCGTACTGCGGGACTTATGGCTCCTACGTGCTGCTGTACAAGTCCAACGACCAGTTCGAGGAGCTGGGCAAATTGCGCTGCGGCGAAAAAGTGGAAGTGTTGAATCGGTGGTTCGATTACGTGCAGGTGCGCGCGCTGGACGGCCGGGTCGGGTGGGTACACAACGCGGAAATTTCGAACGCGCCGATGGAGGCGCCGACCAAGAACCTCGGGTTGACCGATCCCTCGGCGAAACCGCAAGGCGCGGGCGTGCCGCCGTTGAACAACGCGAGCATCGTAAAGATGCGCAACTTGCACTTAACCGCCGACGTGATGTTGGCGAAGATTCAGTCTTCACCGTGCGATTTCGATACCACCCCTGCGGGTTTGCAGAAGCTCAAGCAGGCTGGCGTTCCCGACAAGGTGATTTTGGCGATGGTGATGGCGCCGTCGGCTTCTGCTCCTCCGCCTGTGCCGAAGGCCCCGGAAATTGTCGAGGTCAAGATCCCGGGTGGCACTCCCGTCGAAGTCGCGCTGACCTATGACGTTTCCTCCGACGATGCCGTCGAAGGCCGCGTTGTGCTGTTGAAGGTGACGCAAGACGTCGTCGTGGATGGCGTGACTATCTTCCAGCAAGGCGCCGAGGCACACGGAAGCGTTACCACCGTGAAACAGCCGGGATTCATGGGGAAACCACCGGGAAACTTCAGCTGGACCATGGACTACGTCACCGCGGTCAACGGCGACCACATTTCCGCCAACTTTTTCTCCAAGGATGCTGCGGCGAACCCCATGAGCAGCATCATGGGGGCCCCCGGCCCTTCCTGGGAATTCAAAAAGGGCAAGCCGGCGCTGGTGCCTGCGGGAACGAAATTTCAAACGGTTGTGAAGACGAGCGGCGCGGTTGTGAAAGTGACACGATCGCAAGGTACTACCGCCGCAGCCGATGCCGTGCAAGGTCAATCGGCGGTGCAAGCCGCGGGGCCGTCGGCGAAGCCCTAGTTCGGTACCTCTTCAAGTCCATCGTGTAGGTCCGGCCGGGCCAGTGCGAGCATGATAGTATCCGTGTCTACTGATCGGATTCGCCGGGCTGAAGCCCAGCGCCTACACGGCGCGAACGTTTTATGTAGCCGCTGGGCTTCAGCCCGGCGGACGCACTCTGCCGCCGTTTGGATTTGACCTTCCAACCTCGCGAGCACCTGACCGTTTTGCTGCACGTCAGACCAGTAGTTTTTTGATCCACATGCCGCGTATTATTGCCTGGAGCACGGGTCTCGATTCCCGTAGCCCGGGAGCGCAATCGTGTTCTGCGAACGCTGCGGACTCAACTTCCTGCCAAGACAATCCGTGTGCACGCGCTGCAAGGTTTCCGCGACGCGCCATTGGTTTCAATTGATGAGCTTGGTGACGTTGATGGTCGCGGTCGCGTGCAACGCTGTCGTAGCGCTGATCTTTTTGCCCCGATTGGTTTCCGGTGCGCACGCGCGTGCGGTGTTCCGCGCGTGGCTATGGTTCGACTATAAATTTGCGATGTATGGCTGGGTGCCGGTTGCCATCGCGCTGCTCGCCTGGGACTTTTTGGTCTGGAAAGAAGCGCGGCCCAGGGTCAAAGGATGGTTCACGCGCAAGCTGCTGACATTCTCGCTGGCGGCGGGAGTGGCGCCGATGCTGCCCTGGTGGGTCCCCGCGGGCCAGCCGCCGGGCCAGTTTCTGAACATGATCGGAAGATACCCTGGAGTGCCCGCCGCGCTGGCGTGGGCCGTAGTGCTGGTGGTCGTCGTGCTCCTATGCAGCGATGCGGAATCGCGCGACTACCTGTTAGGACATGGAAAGGCCTTGAGCGTGGTTAGCGTTGGAGCGTTGCTGGCGGTGTTGGCCATGACCATCGTAGGATGGTCCGTTACGTATTAATAGCCCTGGATAATTATTGAAAGGTAAACAGATCGTGCTATAGTGGGCTGTGACGCTTCGAGACAAGGCCCGCCAGCGCCAGCTGTTTGCCCCAGCAACCCATACTCGCGACCACACCTTTTCTTTTCATGTCCTTACAAGCTGTCCTGCGCATGACTCTCATCGTTTGCTATTCATAAGAATGCCCCAGGGTGGATTGAGGTCGCCGGTTCTTTCTTTGCTCCCAAACAACTCACGATCTGCCACCTGCTTCTCACTAACCCCTTTACAATCCGCACTTACAGAAAATGCGTGCGTAACTCCTTTAGAATCCGCACTTCCAAAAACACGACACTTAAAGTCCTTTAGAATCCGCACTTACGAAAAAAGGAGGGGGGAGGGTGCAGATTGTTAACTAGACCGGCCGCTACGACACTCCCCGACCCCAGCCGCCAACCTGGTCCCATGCTCTCCGGCCCATTGCAGTACTGGGCACACGGTGCCACAATCGGCCCATGGGCGGAAACAGTTCCGCCCCTCCCGGTGTCTAAGCCATTAGAACGGACATCGGGCATCGAGGCATTTGGCCATGCCCAATCTGTTCTCAGTTCCTTCGCGACTGCAAGTACCGTCGACACGGTCGCGCTTGATGGGTCAGGAAGGTCCGGATACAGCCGCCGGACCGGAAAGGCCGGCATTGTCTGATTGGGCTAGTGCTCTCTCGTGGGGCGTCGACGAAACCCGGCTCGTAACGGAGCTGCAGGCTGGTTCGGAAACCGCCTTCGACTGGCTGGTCACCCACTACCACGGCCCGGTCTATAATTTGATCTTGAGTATGCTAGGAGATGTCGCAGACGCCGCCGATGGCACCCAGGAAGTCTTCCTGAAGGCGTTTCGCGGCATTCGCAGTTTCCGTCGGGGCAGTTCGCTCAAGACCTGGCTCTACCGCATCGCCATTCGCGAAGCTCTGAACCACAAGCGCTGGTTCAAACGCCATCTCCAGAAAAACGTTTCCATCGACGCCGAACCCGAAGAAGGTCATGCGGCCATCGAGATCGAAGACCTCGCCGCCACGCCCTTCGAGCAGTTTGCCGCCCACGAAATTCAAGCCGCGGTGCAAAGCGCGCTCCAGGAAATTCCCGAGGTGTTCCGCAGCGCGGTGATCCTCCGCGACCTCGAAGGCCTGAGCTACGAAGAAATCGCCGAAGTCCTGGAGTGCAGCTCCGGCACAGTAAAATCGCGCATCCTCCGTGGCCGCCGTGCGCTGAAGGATCTCCTTGAGCCGCTGTTGGTCGACCGCTCGGCGGTCGCGCATGAACAAGCTCGCTCCGCGACTAGGCATGAAGTCGAGCATGCAGCGGAAGCGGACACAAATGGAAGCGCCCATGTGACCACCGCGGGGGCGCGCTTTAGCGCGTCGTGCACCGCGTCGCGCTCGGCCTCCAGCCGCATGCCGCGCCCAGCCTTCGCGCCACATTTCGGACCGCATCCCAACACCGTTTCAGCACGCAGCAGGTTCGCGCGGGAGAGTTCCGCGAGTGAGGAACTCCCATGAAGTGCACCACCGTCCGCACAAATCTAGCAGGCTACATGGACGACGCCATCACCGGCGCCGCCGAAGTCCGCGATCGCATGCAAGTCCGCAAGCACCTGGATACCTGTGCGAGCTGCCGCGAAGAACTCGAGCGCTTCCGCAAACTGAGCGCCCTGCTCTCCCGCGTCCCGCGAAGCCTTCCGCCAGCCAACCTGGCAACCCGCATCCGCGTAGCGGCAGCTCAATCGCCGGATCGAGACAATGCCCCCAGCACCTGGCGCAGAGTGCGGGACCGCGCCGAAATCCTGCTCGACAACGTCTTCCGCCCCATCACGCTCCCGGCAACAGGCGGTTTCGCCTCCGCCATCCTGGTCTTCGTAGTAGTCCTGCAACTGATCGTCCCGGGCATAACGGTTCGCGCGGTACAAAACGACGTGCCCCTGAATATCCTGCGCCCAGCCGAACTCATCACGCTCTCGGACTACCCGCAAGCCTGGGCCCCCGAAGGCCACGATTCTGAACTGGCGTTACCCCACGGCCTGCTCCTGGACGTAACGGTGGACGCTCACGGCGGAATGGTTGGCTACCAAATCCTGTCAGGCCCCCACAGCCTGGACCTGCGCCACCAACTGGACCAGATGCTCCTGTTCTCGCGTTTCCGCCCAATGTTGAGCTTCGGCCGCCCCACCGCCGGCGGCCACGTAATCCTGAGCTTCAGCGCCGTGCGAGTCCGCGGCTAAAAATCGCGCCGCGAACTTATTCGACGCAATTCCGAGTCCCGTACATCGGCTGACCCCAGTATTCATTCACAAGTACCTCGCCCGCAAGAAGCCCCACCCTCGCCAAAAAACAACGTTTTCATTGGCAATTTAACGGATTTAGGACGCTGCCCGAACGTTCAGGCCCGAACGATCAGCTTCTCATCACCGCACGACTGTCCTTCGACCCCGAGTAATCCACGCATTTAGCGGGTTAAATGCTTGCAGAGGACATTTATGTCGTTCCACTGGCTGAAGAAGTTCGGCTCGCAGGGAATTGGAGCGCTCACGCGCGCTTCCAGGAGCAAGCATGTTTCTAGTAGCACGCACGTTTCCAGCAGCAGCACGCGCGTTTCCAGCAGCACACGCGTTTCCGCGGAGACCATCGACGTTTGCGCGGCGCGATTGTTCACCATTGCTTTGCTGGTTGCTGTCGTGCTGTCCGCGAACCTGATCGTCGTGCATGCAGCGCCGCAAACGGCTTCCGCGGAGCGCACGCTGTTTGACGCGGCGAACCGCGAGCGCGCCGCGCAAGGCCTGGCGCAATTGCGTTGGGACAATGCGCTGGCAAAGGCAGCGCGCGACCACGCGCAACTTATGGCGCAGCGAAACACGTTGTCGCACCAGTTTCCAGGTGAAGCTGCGCTGCAGGATCGCGCGCGGGTTGCCGGAGCGCGGTTCACCGAGATCGCGGAGAACGTAGCGGAAGGTCCTTCGGCGGACGTGATTCATGCGAGCTGGATGCATTCGCCGCCGCATCGCGCGAACCTGCTTGATCCAGAACTCACTGCCATCGGAATTGCTGTGGTTGGAGCTGCATCGCGTGATGGCGCAGGCCGCGGCAGAGCGGGAATGTTGTTTGCGGCGGAAGATTTCTCGCAGTCGGTTGCGAGCTTGAGCCTTGTGGAGCAGGAGAAGCAAGTGGCCGCGGCGCTGACCGCGCACGGGTTGCAAGTCGCCAATTTCGGCGCAGGCGGATTCACCGGCGCGAATGTGAATAGATCGAATGGCGGCGGGGACAGCATGCAGACGGTCGCGAGTCGATCGAGCGTGAGCGCGAACTCGGGAAGCGAGTACGCGTCCGGCGATCATACGCCGAACACGAGCGGATCCAGCCGGAATGGCGCGAGCGCGATCGGGACGACCGAGGACGCTCGTAAGACTTGCCAGATGGATCGCGGTTGGTCGGGCAACCGGCCGAGCCTGGTGATGCGGTACGAAACCGGCGACCTGAGCCGCTTGCCGGGCGATTTGGAGCAGAAGATTCAGAGTGGGCGTTATCGCGCGGCGACGGTCGGCGCGTGCGACGCGGGAAGTTCGCAAGGGTTCACGCGGTTTCGCGTGGCAGTCTTGTTGTATTAATTTCGAGTCATTGCGATTGATTTGGTAGATCGAAACGAGATGGCGCTTCGTTTTTTTCTGCGTTTACGGAAACCCGAGGGAATTCCGAAGAAGGAAGCGTCAACACCAAGACCCAGGTTCAAAAACCGAACCTGGGGCACCCTCCGTACCTTTATGCTATTGAGGCGCGCTGCGGTGATGCCCCTCGGATTGCTAGGTTAAGGACTTGCAATCGAAGGAGGAAAAAGCTTAACGCAGAGGGCACGGAGGTCGGAGCATGGAGGGCGCGGAGAATGGGTGCAGACTTTGCGGAATTGGAGTGCCCCAAGCACCCACCCTTGCCCAAACCGCTAGGATGGTCCACCCGCCCGCCCGGTGCTCGACTCGCAGGCAATTACTCGGTGCTAAGACTCGCCGCTAAGTAATCGCCAAATAAGACCCGCCCGACAAATCGCCATCAGGATTCGTTGGACCCCCGTCCGTGTGGCTAGCGGTGCTTTGCTGCGTCTGCAATGGGCGCGGGGACAAGCGGCGGCGTGTGGGCGTTCGGATTGGGTTGAAGCTTGCGATGGCAGCAGGCGCAGTGGGGTAGGCCGCCGGGCCAATGGACGAGAAGAACGCGACCGGAAAAGGGGCACGTTGACGACAAATTGCTGCCGCATTCCGGGCAGGCGCTCAAGATGGACTGGCGTCGCGTGGCCTGGCGCTCCTGGTTGGAAATATCGAGGACGAAATGGCATGCAGCGTTTTCACAGATTACGAAATGAGTCATGTTGGTCAGCCTCCTCAATCGAAGAATGGTTAGCTGGTAGCGGGTATTCACGGGGACGAGAGATGTCTTGAGTGAAAGCAAAGTGAATGGCACCCGGAATCATCTGTTTCTATTCGAGTACAATAACTATTTTGTAATAGCACGGCACGTCGCGCGGGGTCAATATAAATATATCTGAATAGTGGACAGGTACTAGAGAGGAGCCGCGCGATATGGGCCGTGGCGGTGCTCCCCGGAAGGACGGTGAGGCTAAAGATTGCGGTTGAAACTGGAGGCGGCTCCGCTTAGACTGTGGACGTGAATTACAGCGCCTACTCGTATTGGTTTCGCTTTTGGCACCCACCTACAATGTGGCGAGGGGCGAATTTGTAATTAAGAGAGACAAAACGAGAGATTCGACCCACTCGCAAGCTGAGTGGGTTTTTTGTTTTTGGGGACAAAAGAAGTTAACAGTCAACAGTTCAAAGTTGAAAGTGAAAGAAATAAAAAAAGGGAAAAAGCTTTAACGCAGAGGGCACTGAGGTCGGAGCACAGAGGGCACGGAGATGCCGTGCTTGGGCTTAATCCAGGGATGAGGAGATGGGGCGATGATTATTTCGATGAAGCTGCATGCTACTCGGGAGGAGATTGACGAGGTGCGGGCTCAGGTGGGGCACTTTGGGTACAAGGTGCACTCGATTGAGGGGGAGGAGCGCGTGGTGATTGGAGTTGTGGGGGTGGGGGATGTGACCGCTTGTATGGAATCGGTGGAGTCGATGCCACAGGTGGAGAAGGTGATGCGGATATCGGCGCCTTACAAATTTGTCAGCAAACAGTTTAAGGCTGGGCGCACGCGGATTCAGGTGAATGGGATCGAGATTGGCGGGGATGAATTTATCGTGATGGCGGGGCCTTGTTCGGTGGAGTCGGAGAAGCAGATCATGCTGGCGGCTGAGGGCGTGGCGAAGTCTGGGGCGAAGATGTTGCGCGGCGGGGCGTTCAAGCCGCGGACTTCTCCTTATGATTTTCAGGGGATGGAAGAGGAAGGGCTGAAATTGTTGAAGAAGGCAAAGTTGGCTACCGGTCTGGCAATTATTACCGAGGTGATGAGCGATCGCGATGTGGAGATGATTGCTCAGTATGCGGACGTGATGCAAGTGGGGGCTCGGAATATGCAGAACTTCGTGCTGCTGAAGGCTCTGGGCAAGTGCGGGCGGCCGGTTTTGTTGAAGCGCGGGTTGAGCGGGACGATCAAGGAGTTGTTGATGTCGGCGGAGTATGTTGTGGCGCATGGGAATCCGAACGTGATTTTGTGCGAGCGGGGGATTCGGACGTTTGAAACGGAGACGCGGAATACTTGCGATATTGCGGCGATCCCGGCTTTGAATGAGTTGACGCATTTGCCGGTGATTTTGGATCCGAGCCACGCTACCGGGAAGCGGAGTTTGGTGCCGGCGCTTTCGCGGGCTGCGGTGGCGATTGGGGCGGATGGGTTGATTGTGGAGGTCCATCCGTCGCCGGAGAAGGCGATCAGCGATGGGGCACAGTCGCTGGACTTGGCTGGATTCGAGAAGATGATGCGGGAGTTGAAGCCTTACGTGGCCTTGTGGGAGACGGCTAGGAAGAGTGAGGCGATGGCGGCTACGGCGTGATTCGTGCGTGGAACCATCTCATGAATCGTTCCGCGTAACATGAGCTGAGCTCGGCTGGCGAAATAGTTTCCGGTTGCCCGTCAACCGGAAGCAATCGCGATCAGTTCCCATAAGCCGACTCTCCAGGAACTTGTTGAATAAATCCTTTCAAATCAACAAATCTGTGAAGACAAGTTCCTGGCACTAGCGACGCGTCGAAGACGCAGTCAGCGCTTATCGGGAGTTGACAAAACTTGAGCGCAGAATTTCAGCAAGAACTACTGTAGTTTTGCGTACTCTGCTTTCGCAGCGATGAGGACTGGAAGCTCAGAATCGGCGTCTTTCCAAATGGTGAGGAAGTCCTGATAGGCCTTGAGAGTTCTCATCTTGTCACCCTGCAGCGAATAAGCCCGTGCCAAACCTAAGCGCGCCAGTGCGCCCAACGGAGAATTCAAAACGATGCCATTATGGTCCAAAAACTTCTGAAATTCAGCGGCCGCTTCCTTCCCTTGATGAGTCCCCAGATACGCCTGCCCGCGAATGTATACGGGGTATAGATTAGCGCCGAGAGAGTTCACATGGCCGAATTCGTCAGAAGCGTCTCGCAATACAAGAAGGGCTCTTGCAGGATTCTGTCGGTCGAGTTCAATCGAAGCGCGGATCGCTGGCAGCCAATATCTCTGCATTGGCGTGTTGGAAGGAAATCGCCTGTCCAATTCATCCGCAAGCGCTTGGGCGCGCGCTACGTCTCCTGAGCGCGCCAGGGCCAAGGCGGTAAGCAGCTTTGCACTGCGTCCCGAAGAGACGGTAAGCGCTGTAGTAGCAGCTTGTCTTGCCCCGCCAGGATCTCCGAACTCAGCCTCACGGAGCGCGTCGATAATCCTTCCTTGCGCGGCCAATTCATTGAACTGTACTCTGCGCGCAATTGCCACTCCCCTGCTCGAGTATTCCAGAGAACTTCGCAAACGTCCGAAGTAAGCTTCCGTACCCGATTGAGCGAAGAGTGCAAGAGCGGCACCGGAATCCGGCGTCCCCAAGAGTAAAGCTAGTTGCGCTCGCATCTCCTTTTCATTGTTTTCTAGGAAGGCGATTTGATAGAGGAGAAGATGTAGTGCAGGCGCGTCAATGCCCCGCCCCAAAGTCCGCCGCGCCAACTGTTCTGCTTCCTCCCGTCGGTTCAGACAAAGAAGGGCAGCACCCGCGTTGCCATAAGGGACGTACGAATTGGGAGCCAACCGTATGGCTTGTTGGGCTTCCCGAAGCGCGCGTTCATAATCTCCCAGTAAGATGTGGGTGGCAGACGAATCGACCCAGGGTCCGGCCTCCCGGGGAAACATCTGCTCCCAGACCGGATAGACACTCAACTCCCGGTCTGTATCGCCCAAGGTGGCATAATAGTAGGCTTCGACGATGTTCAGGCGCTCGCGTTCGCTTGCTTGCGCGCGATTGTCAAAGGCTTTCTGAGCGTACTCGGACGCCAATTCACTCTCACCAGCGGCGTCATAAACATCCGACAATTGGACGTACGCAACAGCAAAGTGGGGGTCCAGTTCGACCGCGCGCTCGAGGAATGGGAGGCCGGAATCCATAGGACGCGCCACGGAAAGGCTGAATGCCCTTAAAGCATCGAGGGACGGAGTGGTCGCCTGCTGAAGTGGCGCGTCATATTTTTGCATCGTGTCGCGCGATTCGCCGAGCTTTTTGCGGATGTCCGAAGATGCCCTACTCAGAGCATCCAAGACACCATTTTTGTCGTTTGCCAAAACTGCATCGCTGGCGATGGATTTCCCGTCCACGCAGTTGGAGGCCCTCAGAGTGAGTTGGTACCGTGAACCGATTTGCGCAATCGTGCCATCCAGAACGACAGTGCTGGAAGTGCGCTGACAAACCTCTCGGGCGACCGCGGGGGTGAGCTCTACACCGGGTTTCTGGCTCATCAGTTCTAACGTTTCCCGGACTTGCTCATCCGAGATGATGCTCAAGAACGGGGACTGTTCCAGTTGGACGGAGAGTCCTTGCCGAAGAGTGCCATCAAAGACTGGGTCGCCGGTTCTATTGGTGAAGTCTGCCAGGACGATGGTGTCCTTAGCGGTGAGAGGATGAGGTCTCTCGGAGAAGAACCACGAGGTGGAAGTGGCCGTGGCGAGCGCGGCCAAAGTGACGGCGGATGCCGCTCGCCAAGGGAACCGGCGCGCCTTGTCGAACGGCTCTGTCCGAATGGAATCCCCGTTTCCTCCCGTAACTGGCGATTGGACTGAGGTGACCGGAAAAATGAAGCGATACCCAACGCGAGGCAGCGTTTCTACGTAGACCGGGCACCCGGACGAATCGCCCAGAACCTCCCTCAATTTGACAATTGCCTTATTCAAGCTACGGTCGAAATCGACATAGACATCGGCGGGCCAGAGTCTCATTCGAAGCTCCTCGCGGGTCACGACGTTACCCGGACGATCGAGGAGAATCAGCAGCAGTTCAAATGGTTGGTGCTGGAGCTTTACCCGGGAGCCATTTCTTCGGAGTTCGCGCACACGTACGTCCACTTCGAAAACCCCGAAGCATAGGCCCCCTTGGTGTCGCGAGCTACTTGGCATGGGATTACTTCCTGGCTGGACGCGAGTATATAACACCGGCTTTAAGGAAGGCGAACTTCAGAACGCCAGGGAATAAGTCGCGCCAACCGACTGAAAGAGCGGACGTTAGCAGAGAATAAAGAAATCGCCGCCAGGTGCATTGCTTTCCTTTGAGTTGCGACGCACAGTCCGCCGCAATGTGAGCGGCAAGCGAAAATCCCCCTTTCGGCGTGTCACTTCATTCTGAGAAATCTAAAGGAGAGAGACAATGAATCGAACCATAACCAGAGTCTTCCAAGCGCTTTTGGACCGACGATCCCGTACCGCTTTCATCGTTTTGGCGGTGTTGGGGCTATTGTTCACTGCTGCCGGGGCTAAGGCCGGTGGTTGTGCCGTTCCTTACAAAGCTGGAGCCGCCCCCGCAATTCCTTTCGTCAGCCCTCACGCGGACGGAGAGTCGAAGGAGCCTGCCACCATCGTGGGTTTATGGCATGTGAATTACACAGCAACTTACGACAATAATTTTCCTCCAGGAGGGCCTTACCCGCCCACACCCTTCCCGTTTGTCGAATCCTTCAAGACCTGGCACGCGGATGGAACTGAATTTGAAAATGCGTTTCTGCCGCCTTCAGGCGGAAATATCTGCTTCGGCGTCTGGAAGGCATTGGACGACGGCGGTGTCAAACTGCACCATATCGGTTTAATGTTTAGCCCGGACGGCAGCCTCGCAGCCATCTTCACCAACGACGAAACGAACACGGTCGCGTCCGATGGCAAAACCTACAAAGGAATGTTCGTTTTCAAACTCTGGCCTCCCAGCTTCGCTGCCGTCGGCGTAGGAACGCCCATAGCGGAGGTCAAGGGAACTACGGCCGCTACCCGCATCACCGTCGATTGAGAGACTCCACAGCGAAAAAATGCATGACGCGCATCGTAACAAGGGGATGGAAGTTCAATCCCCTTTGCCACCGCTGCACTGTTTATCGAATCCCGTTCCAAATGGCGACTAGGTCCTTCAGCGCTTCATCTCGGCATCCAGAGACGGCGCTCGAGGAGAGAGACGAGTTCTTAGTGACCTGGAGTTGCGGACGAAGGTGGGGGCGTGGCGGAGAGGTTTTGGGAGGCTTCGCGGGCGGTGGGGAAGATTTTTACAAGGCGATCGACGTGGGTCAGTTTGAGGGCGGTGCTGACTACTCCGGTGACGCCGGCGAGGTGCAGGGTGCCGCCTACCATGCGCAGGCGCGAGAGAGATTTCACGACCCGGCCGACGCCGTCGCTGTCAATTTTGGTGAGTTGGGAGAGGTCGAGGACGACGCGTGTTTGTTTTTCTTTCAAGATGTCGTCCATGGCTAGCTCCAGGCGTTTGCATTCGACGCCCATCTGAAGCGGGCCCTTCAGCTCCAAGACGACTACGCCGGGGTCCAACTCTTTTCGGATGATTTCCACGTGGAGCCTCCGTGGTGCGGCGCGATTTCAGCGCTGGAAAATCGGTGTCGGAAATAAAGCAAAGAATTGCGGAACTGTCCAGTCCGGGAGCGGCCGGAACTCAAGCGCCGGCGACGCTCTCTGGGGATGAGGATTCGTCCGCCTCGCAGGGAAATTCGCGAATGGCGCGCACGCAGCCGTTGAGCGCGTCGAGCAGGGAATTGCCCCATCCTGAAGGGAGGAAGGGGCCTAGTTTTTGGTTGACAGGTTTGTCGGCCTGGCCGAAGAAGCGGGCGTACTGGCCGGGGGGTGGGGCTACGTATTCCTTTACGGTGATGGTGAAGGTCACTTCTTCGCCGCTTACGCACTTCTTGAAGGAGAAGAAGTGGAGCTGGGCTAGCTCTTCGGAAACGTTTTTTTGGGCGAATTGCCAGTCGGCCACAGAGTCCTCCGGTGGTTCATGGAATTGCGGTTACTTGGGCGTAGATGAGGGAACACGCGCATCTTAGGCTGCGGGGTGGGGCAAGTCAACGCGGTGGATGGGGACTGAAATGCAAAACCCGCACCCTTAAAACCGAAGAGTGCGACGGCGCCCGCTTCGGAAAGCGGCCGCTACAGTGGTTCGCGAGGGGGCTTGCCGGGAAGTCAAAACCCGCACCCTTAAACCCCAAGGGTGCGGCACCCGACCGTCGATAGTCGGCCTGAAGGTGCAAAGCGGGTGCGGCACCGGTCACGGTGGGGTGACCGCGGTTTGGGCGCAGTCTGGTATCATGCCGGACATGACGGGCACTGATTTTCTGGCGGGTCAAACTTTTTCGCATTACATCGTTAGCCGCAAATTGGGTAGTGGCGGCATGGGTGTGGTCTATGAGGCTGAGGATACGCGGCTGGGGCGGAGGGTTGCGCTGAAGTTTTTGCCGGATGCGATGGCGCAGGATTCACAGTTGCTGGAGAGATTTCAGCGGGAGGCGCGCGCGGCTTCGGCTTTGAACCATCCGAATATTTGCACGATTCACGCGATCGAGCAGCATGAGCGGCAGCATTTTATCGTGATGGAATTGCTGGAAGGGCAGACGCTCGGCGAGATGATGGGGCGGCAGCCGTTTGTGATCGAGAAGCTGCTGACGCTGGCCATTCAAATGACGGACGCGCTGGAATCGGCGCATTCGAAAGGGATTGTGCATCGGGACATTAAGCCCGCGAACATTTTTGTGACCGCGCGGGGGCAGGTGAAGATATTGGATTTTGGTCTGGCGAAAATCGAGCTGCTGAGTGCGGTGGGTGATCCGAACTCGAGTCCTTCGAAAATGGAGACATTCGTCGGGCAGGAACTGACTTCACCGGGATCTTCGGTGGGAACAGTTACGTATATGTCGCCGGAGCAGGCGCGTGGGCAGTTGGTGGATGCGCGGACGGACCTGTTTTCGGTGGGGACCGTTCTGTATCAGATGGCTACCGGGACTTTGCCGTTTCGAGGGGACACGTCGGCGGTGATTTTCGATGCGATTTTGAATCGTGATCCGATTCCGGCGGTGCAGGTGAATTCGGCTTTGCCCGCGGAATTAGGGCGGTTGCTAGATAAGCTGCTGGAGAAGGACCGGAATCTGCGGTGCCAGTCGGCGACGGAATTGAAGACGGATCTCAATCGATTGAAGCGCGACCTGGATTCGGGGCAGAAGCGGGCGGCGGAGGTTACCGAGTCGCGGTCGGGAGTTGCGAAGCAGGGGCCGAAGTCGCTGGCGGTGCTCTATTTCGAAAATCTGAGTGGGGCTAAGGAAGACGAATACCTGCGGGACGGGATTACCGAGGACATTATTACGGAACTTTCGAAGATTCGCGGGTTGAATACGTTTTCGCGGCCTACGGTGCTGGCGTTTCGAGATAAGCAAGTGACGCCGCTTCAGATTGGGCAGCAGTTGCACGCCGCTTACGTATTGACCGGGAGTTTGCGGCGGGCGGGGAACCGGCTGCGGATCAACACGCAGCTTGTCGATACGCAGACGGATTTTCCGATGTGGTCGGAGCGATACGACCGGGAAATGAAGGACGTGTTCGAAGTGCAGGACGAAATCGCGCGGAAAATCGCGGAGGCTTTGCGGGTGACGCTTTCCCCGCAAGAGCTGGAAGCGCTGGCGGTGAAGCCTACCGAAAATCTCCAGGCTTACGATTTGTATTTGCGTGGGAAGAGATACGCGCGGCGGCAAACGCGGCAGGATCTGGAGTTTGCACTGCAAATGTTCGAGAACGCGGTGGCGATCGACGCGAGTTTTGCCTTAGCGTACGCGGCTTGCGCGAACGCCTGCGCGATGTTTTTTTGTAATTTCAGCCGGGACGCTGTGTGGGTCGAACGCGCGCGCGAGGCTTCGGGCAAGGCGGTGGCGCTGCGCTGGGATTTGCCGGAGGTGCAGGTCAGCCAGGCCTGGGTGTTGTACGCGACCGGGTTACATGATGAAGCTGTGCGCATGCTGCGCAAGGCGATCGAACGAAAGAGGGATTGCGAAGGGGCTTACTATTTGCTTTGCCGGGCGCTGTTTTCGGCTGGGCGGTATCAAGAGATTCTGGATGTGATGGAAGTCGCGCTGGAAGCCAGCGGCGAGGACTACAACGTTTATGTGCCGGTGGGGAATGCGCTGGGAGCGCTGGGAAAATCGGAGCTACGGAAAAATATCGTGCTGCGGCGAATGGCGGCGCTGGAAAATCATTTGAAGCAGGTGCCGGAGGATGCGCGGGCGCGGATTTTGCTTGGCGGGGATTACGCGGATATGGGTCGCGAGGAGGATGCGCTGCGGGAGACTGGGCTGGCGATTACGTTGCGCGCGAATGAGGCTTCGATTCTTTATAACGCGGCTTGTAACTATTGCGGGTTGAAGAGGAAGGCTGAGGCTTTGGATGCGTTACGGAAGGCCTGGGATGGCGGGTTTAAGGATGCTACCTGGGCGCGGCGGGATCCGGATTTGGCTTTGCTTCATGATGATCCGGAGTTTCAGCGGATGTATCCGGCTGGTTAGAAATTAGAGTGCCGTTCGAGAAAGAAAGACCCAGGTTCGAACGGCGAACCTAGGGCACACGGAGAGAAGCAGATCCCTCACTCCGCTGAAAGGCGCGAGGTCCGGGATGACAATTGGGTGGGGTGACGTTCTGCAACCCGGTAGCGCGCTCTAAATGTGGTTGAAGAGGAGCGGGGCGCCTAGTTTTGAGGTGTAGTTGGGGCGATAGCGCTCGGTGTTGTAGAGCGTGGCGATGTCTACTTTGCGGGCTCCCAGCGATGAGGCGGGTAACGGGGCGTGGGCGTAGCAGCCGTTTTGGACGGCGACCATGCGACCGGTTACACCGTCGAAGAGCATTTCTACGGCGATGTTAGCGAAGGTGATGGCGACGAGTTGATCGATGGCGTCGGGCTCGCCGCTGCGCAAGTCGTAGGTTAGATCGCTGATCATGATTTCGTCGCCGGTGCGGCGGCGGATTTCGTCGGCTAGGACCTGGCCGATGTCAGCCTTTTTGCGATGGCCGTAGGCGTCGGCTTCGCCGACTTCGGCGATGCTTCCTTGTTTCCAGACGGCGCCTTCGGAAACGACCACCAACGCGTAGTGGCTGAGATTTTCCTGTTTGTCGTGGGAGAGGATTTCGGCGACGTGGTCTAGGTCGAAGGGATATTCGGGGATCAGGCAGCGGGTGGAGGTGACGTAGGCGGTGTAAAGGGCGGTGAAGCCTGCGTCGCGGCCGAAGATACGGAAAACGCCGATGCGTTCGTGGGAGCCAAGGGTGGTGCGCTGGCGGGTGATCAGTTCTTTGGCGCGGGTGATGGCGGTGGAGAAGCCGATGCAATATTCGGTGCCCTGGACGTCGTTGTCCATGGTCTTCGGGATGGCTATGACCGGCATGCCTGCGGCGGAGAGCGCGGCGGAGAAACTGAGTGTGTCGTCGCCACCGATGGTGACCAGGCAACCTATGCCCAGGCGGTCGAGATTTTCCAGGACGATGGGAGTGAAGTCGTAGTAGTTGCCGTCGAAGGGGAGTTTTTTGATGCGGTCGGGGTGAATGTGGGCGGGGAGTTTGTTGGCGGACATTTTGCGTGGATTGGTGCGCGAGGTGTGCAGGACAGTGCCGCCGGTGCGATCGATGGTGCGGGTGTTGTCGCGGGTGAGCGGGCGAATGTAGATGGGGTCTTCGTTGGAGTCGGCCATGTGGGTCAGGCCTTCCCAGCCTTTGCGAATGCCGATTACCTGGCGGCCCATTTCTTTCGCGCGATAGACGACGGACTTGATTACGGGATTCAAGCCCGGCACGTCGCCGCCGCCTGTCAGAATTCCGATGTTATTTTTCGCAGCCACGAATAACCTCTCCTCGTCGCGAATGATTTTGTCTTGGCGCGGCCCTTTTCAATGAACGGGCGTGCGGGCGACCTTGTATTTTGGCATAAACCCGGCGTAACAATGTGGCTCGAAAAAAGATTTCGTGAGCGTGAGGAAAACTGTTTGCAAACCGCGGAATTGCCGCTAGGCTATGCGTCGCTGAGGTGAATGGATGGCGGCTAGCGGGGCGTCTGCGACGAAAAGCGGGTTGGGGAGTACCTTACGGCGGGATAGTTGGTTGGTGGAAATTCTGCCGGTGATTGTGGTGCTGGGGGGATTCGGGCTTTACGCGACTCTGCGGGCGTTTGAGGGGAAATTTTATGAGTGGGGACCTTACCTGTCGCCATTTTATTCGCCCTTGATTGATGCGAATCATCGCTGGTGGAAGTGGTCGCCGGCGATTTTGATTTTGGGCGGACCGCTGAGTTTTCGGGCTACTTGCTACTACTACCGGAAAGCATACTACCGCGCGTTTTTTCTTGATCCTCCTTCCTGTGCCGTGGGTGAGCCGAAGCGTTCTTACAGTGGTGAGACGAAGTTTCCTTTTATCCTTCAGAATTTGCACCGGTACGCTTTGTATCTCGCGATTATTTTCCTGGCGTTTCTGTGGAAAGACGCGTTTCATGCTTTCTTTTTTGACGGAAAATTCGGGATGGGCGTGGGGACGCTGGTGCTCTTGGTCAACGTCTGCCTGCTGTCGATCTACACGCTGTCTTGTCATTCGTTGCGGCATTTGGCTGGCGGCAAGTTGGATTGCTTTTCGTGCGCTACATTTGGCAAACCTCGATTTGCGGCTTGGCGGGGCCTTACATTCTTAAATGAGCGACACATGTTGTTTGCCTGGGTGAGTTTGTTTTCGGTGGGATTTGCGGACTTTTATGTGCGGCTCGTGTCGAGCGGGGCGATTCAGGATGTGAGGATCTTTTGAGCGATCGATTCGAAACGCACGAACATGATGTTTTGGTGATCGGGGCGGGCGGCGCGGGTTTGCGGGCGGCGATTGAGGCTTTGGCGCAGGGCGTGTCTGTGGGCGTGGTGAGCAAGTCGCTGCTGGGCAAGGCGCACACAGTGATGGCGGAAGGCGGAATCGCTGCGGCGATGTGCAACGTGGATTCGGCGGACGGTTGGAAGCCTCACTTCCGGGATACCATGCGCGGCGGGAAAATGTTGAACAACTGGCGCATGGCGCAGCTTCATGCGCAGGAAGCGCCGGAACGCGTCCGGGAGCTGGAGCATTGGGGGGCGGTTTTCGACCGGACCGCGGACGGGAATATTTTGCAGCGTGCGTTTGGTGGGCACACGTATAAACGATTGTGCCACGTCGGCGATCGCACCGGACTGGAGATGATTCGGACGCTACAGGATCGCGGCGTGCAACTTGGCTTCGATGTGTACATGGAGTGCACGATTGTGCGGCTGCTGACCGATGGAGAGAAGTGCGTTGGCGCGATTGGATATTGGCGCGAGCAGGGGCGGTTCGTTGTTTTCAAGGCGAAATCAGTGGTGATGGCTACAGGAGGGATCGGAAAGGCTTGGCCGATTACGTCGAACTCGTGGGAATACACGGGCGATGGAATGGCGCTGGCTTATGAAGCGGGCGCGGAATTGATGGACCTGGAGTTCGTACAATTTCATCCAACGGGGATGGTTTGGCCGCCAGGAGTGCAGGGGATTTTGGTTACGGAAGCAGTGCGCGGCGAAGGCGGGATTCTGCGCAACAAATTGGGCGAGCGCTTTATGGAAAAGTACGACCCGAAGCGCATGGAGCTTTCGACCCGAGACGTAGTGGCAAGGTCGATTTATACGGAAGTGAAGGAAGGGCGGGGGACAGAGCACGGCGGGGCGTACCTGGATATTTCACACAAGCCGGCGGAGTACGTGAAGAAGAAATTGCCGAGCATGTATCACCAGTTTAAAGAGTTGGCGGATGTCGATATCACCAAAGGACCTATGGAAGTGGGGCCGACTTGCCACTACGTGATGGGCGGAATTCGCGTGGAGGCGGAGACGGCGCAGAGCACCTTGCCGGGGTTGTTTGCCGCGGGGGAGGCGGCGGCGGGGCTGCACGGGGCGAATCGACTGGGCGGGAATTCGTTGTCGGACCTTCTGGTGTTTGGGCGGCGGGCCGGTTTGGCGGCGGCGAAACATGCCAAAGAAGTTTCGGCGCCTAACATTGACCCGGCGCAGATTGATGCGGCGGAAAAATATGCGTTGGCGCCGTTTCAACAGTCGGCTGGCGAGAGTCCTTATGCAATTCACCGCGATTTGCAAACGACGATGCAAACTCTGGTGGGGATTTACCGAACGCGTGAGGATGTGCAGAAG
>Ga0210401_10001794_pt1 | contig 24403 bp, 20 predicted proteins | sample IncBWH32MmetaG_FD_150866 | JGI IMG/M metagenome (GOLD analysis project Ga0210401, IMG submission 150866) | Forest soil microbial communities from Barre Woods Harvard Forest LTER site, Petersham, Massachusetts, United States - Inc-BW-H-32-M | ecosystem: Environmental > Terrestrial > Soil >... | reverse complement strand
TCACCATGATCGGCCATTTCAAGTCCCTCAAGCCTGCGCGGTCGGTCGCGGACTTAGCGTAATTGCGCGCCTAGAGCAACGGGAAGTCGACGGTCTTGGGACTTTCAAGGACTGATTTGGGTCTTCGGCGCTCCTTTGCGCTGAGGTTCAGGCAGCAGCTCAACCTCCTTTAGGCCACTTGGCCGCCCCGCCCACCGTCGGCCACTTACATGTCGAGGACGAGGCGCTCGCTCTTGCAGCCGGCGCAGCAGATCATAACCTTGTCGTTCGCCGCCTGCTCTTCTTCGCTCAGCACCGAGTCGCGGTGCTCAGGAATGCCGGAGATCACGCGCGTCACACACTCGCCGCAGATGCCGAGCTCGCAGGAATAATCGACGTCGATGCCGGCTTCGTACAGGACTTCGAGAATCTTCTTGCCCTCGGGGATGTAATATTCTTCGCCCGAGCGCGCGAGTTCGACCCAGAAACCGCCCGACGTCGCCGCCTCGGCTTTGGGCGTGAAATATTCCACATGCACATTGGGCTTCGGCCGGCTCGCGGCGGCGGCTTCGAAGGCCGTCAGCATCGGGTTGGGTCCGCAGCAATAGAAATGGGCGGTCGCCGGCGCTTTGGCGATGGCGCCGGCGAGGTCGAGAAATTGCCCCTTCGCCTCGTCGTCGAAATGCAGATGCGCGCGGTCCGGGCCGACTTTCTCGATGGTCGAGAGAAACGCCATGTCGGCGCGCGAGCGGCAGGAATAATAGAGCTCCCACGAGCGGTTCTGCGCCGTGAGCTCTTGCGCCATGCACCAGATCGGCGTGATGCCGATGCCGCCGGCGAACAGCACGACATGCTCGGCATTTTCCACCAGCGGAAAATTGTTGCGCGGCGCGCCGATCTGGAGCGCGTCGCCGACTTTCATCTCGTCGAAAATGTAACGCGAGCCGCCGCGGCTTGCGGCATCGAGCTTGATGGCGACGACGTAGCTGTCCGGATCGGCGCTCGGATTGAGCAGCGAGAACTGCCGGATCAATCCGTTCGGCAAATGAATGTCAATGTGCGCGCCGGCCTTGTAGGGCGGAAGCCTGCCGCCGTCGGGCCGCCGGAACGTATAAACATTCGTGTCACGCGCGGCGTTCTCAACATCTCTCAACACCACGTCGATCAGCGCGTGGCGGGAGTTCTCGGTTGGTGCCGAGGCAGCGGGTAGAGGTGCGGTCATCGTGTTCATGCGGGCATAGATAGGCGGGTCAGGGCAGGTTTCGCAACATGTTGTTCTGCAGGCTCGGAACTCGCTGTCGGCAGGTCCGATTTAGAAGCGTTCTTAAGCCGGTTTTGTTCTTCGATCCGGCCAATTAGCGGATAACGTTAAAGCTAAGCGCATCACTTAAGCTTGGCGCGCTGCCGCGATCGGCGCCGTCTCGCCAGTCGTTTCCTGCCCATAGTCCGCAAACACGCGCCCGATCATGACGATCACCGGGCCCGACGGCGCCGCGGCCGCAAGTTCAGCCGGCAGATCGCTAATGCTTGCGGCTATCGTGCGTTCTTCGGCACGCGTGGCATGGGCAACGGCGACCGCGGGTGTTGCGGGATCGAGACCTGCCGCGCAAGCTTGCGCGACCAGGGCCGGTAGCGTCTTTACCGGCATGTAGACCACAGTCGTCGCTACCGGATCGGCGAGGCTCTTCCAATCGATGTCGTTCGGCAATTCGCCGTCGCGGCCATGGCCTGTGATGTATTGCACGCGCCGCGCCTCGCCGCGCCGCGTCAGCGACACCTTCAGCCTCCCGGCCGCCGCCTGCGCGGTCGTGATACCCGGCACGATGTCCACGTCGATGCCGGCGGCGCGGCAGGCGTCAATCTCCTCGTTGGCACGGCCGAAAATCATCGGATCGCCGCCCTTCAAGCGCACCACGCGGCGGCCGGCTTTCGCCAGCGAGACCATCAGCGCGTTGATGTCGTCCTGCTTGCAGGACGGCGCATGCCCGGTCTTGCCGACCAGCATTTTCTTTGCTTCGCGCCGCGCGAAATCGAGGATCTCGGGCGACACGAGATGATCGAACAAGATCACGTCGGCCGATTGCAGCGCGCGCACGGCGCGCAGCGTCAACAATTCCGGATCGCCGGGGCCGGCGCCGACCAAAACAACAGAGCCCGCTTGCGCGGCCGCGTCTTGGTTCAGCAGCGCGGCGAAATCGGATTCGGTCGGCGCGCTGTTCGGCGCCGCCACGGCGCGCTCGGCGAATTTTTCCCAGAGATTGCGCCGGCCGCGGAATGAGAGGGCGAGCGCCTGCACGCGCGGCCGCCAACTGCGCGCCGCTTCCGCCCAGCGCGCAAAGCCATTCGGGATCAGCGCTTCGATCTTGGCCCGGATCGCCTGGCCGAAGACCGGCGCGGCGCCGTCGGTCGATATCCCGATTACGAGCGGCGAACGATTGACGATGGCGCCGAAAGCAAAATCGCAGAAGGCCGGCCGGTCGATCACGTTCACCGGCACGCCGGCGGCGCGCGCCGCGGCGGCAAAGCGCGCAGCTTCGTTGTCATTGTCGCATTCGGCAACCGCGATCGCCGCGCCGGAGAGATCGTCCGCGCTCCAAGCGCGCTCATGTATGGCTACGCGGCCGCCAGGCGGCGCGGCCGTAAGCGCGCGCATGTCCTCGCCGGCTTTCGAATTGAAAACGTCCACTGCCGCGCCGGCCGCCGAAAGGAGTTCGGCCTTCCACGCGGCGGCCTGTCCGCCGCCGGCGACGACCGCGCGCTTTCCCGCGAGCGCAAAGAAAGCCGGTAGCCGCGATAGGCGGCCCATGCGCGCGCTCTGAACTTCAGTCGGTAGCCGGCTCATCCGGATGTTCTCGGTACTTCCTGGCAATTAGAATTTTCTACTCTCATCGGCAACTGCCGCCACATATTTCGAAACAAAATTGGCGGTAGATCGCCATTTTGTAGAAGAGAATAATTGCCCGTCAGCCGCCCACCGCAAAAAACTCCCTCTCGCGATCCATGCGGAGCGCAGGCTATTTCATACAAGTGCCGTGCCAGCCAGTGTGACCCGGCAGCTACGGACCTCGGCGCCCTCTTGGAAACTTGGTGGGCGCCCGACGGGGATACCGCCGGACGCCCTTAAGCTTGAAGCCAGCCAGTCTATAAGCCGGGTTCTGGATGGCCTGCGGGCAAGCCCGCAAGCGTGACGGCCATTCCTCTAGGACGCCGGTTACCCGGCGCCTCCAGCAACCTACCCGGACGGCGGTTCTAGACATCGACCTGAGACGTCAGCGGTTGCCCGCCAAAGCCTCGTGCCGTCCCTATTCGGTCTTGCTCCCGGTGGGGTTTGCCATGCCGCCGGCGTTGCCGTCGGCGCGGTGCGCTCTTACCGCACCTTTTCACCCTTACCGCAGCCATACGCTACGCGCCGCGGCGGTATATTCTCTGTGGCACTTTCCCTAGGCTCGCGCCCGCCGGACGTTATCCGGCACCGTTTGTCCATGGAGCCCGGACTTTCCTCCCCGGCAATCCCTGACCCTCCCCCGCTTGCAGGGGAGAGGGAAGGGTGAGGACCGGAGCGGCCGTCCGACCGACTGACCAAAAGAGGCATGGGGGCGCGCGGACGCGCCGTCAAGAGGCGAGGCGAGCGAAGTCGCGCGCGCGGGCGGCAATCGAGCGCACGCGCCCGCGATGCGCGAGCAAATCTTTCAGCGTGGCGCGGGTCGATTCATCGGCGATGCCGTCCACGCGCTCGGGGCGGAAATGACGTTGAAAGGCTTTCACCACGTCGTGGCTGACGGAGTCGTAATTGCCGCTGATCGCGATCCCGTAGCCATATTGGCTGAGCTGGTCCTGGATCGAAGAAACCGCTTCGCCGCGATCGCCGAGCGTGAGCATGGCACCGCCCTCGGCAATGGGTGCGGGTGGGACCCAATGCCCGACGCCTGAATCCCACAAAGTCTGCCAGGGAAATTTCTCGCCCGGATCCTGCTTGCGCGAAGGCGCCACATCGGAATGCGCGAGCACGCGCTCCGGCCGGATGGTGTTGCGCGTTTGGATGCCGCGGCACAAAGCTGTGACAGCCGCGATCTGGCGTTTGGGAAAATCCGGATAGCCGAAGTCGTGACCCGGATTGGCGATCTCAATGCCGATCGAGGAAGAATTGACATCGGTCTCGCCGGCCCAGGACGACGCGCCCGCGTGCCAAGCGCGGCGGGCTTCCGGCACCATCTGGATCACGCGGCCGTCTTCGAGCACCAAATAGTGCGCAGATACCTCGCTGCCCGCTGCGCACAAACGATCAAGCGCGACCGCCGGATCGAGCATGCCGGTATAATGCAGCAGGATCATATCGGGCCGCATGGCGTTGCGGCGCTCGCCATGATTAGGCGACGGCCGCACCTCGGCGACCACGCAAGACTCCGCTGGGAACACGCTGCGCAACATCGATCTGAGATTAGGTCGTGTAGCGCACCCTACAAGGCGGTTTGCGGGTCCAGGTTAATGAAATTGTGGAAAAAAGCGGGCGCGTGGCCGGCCGGCCACAAGTTCATGCGGAAAACCACCCGTTTTGCGCCGGAACCGGCCTGCCGAGGCCCGATGCCGGACCCGAACAGACGATCGTGCCCAAGCAAGGGTCTGGCGGCCCTTAACGCTAACGTTTTCAACTCTTCCTTAAGTTTACCTGTCGCTAATCGAGATCGCCCCCCACCGGGGTCCGGGGAACCTTTCACCGACGCCCATATAGGCCCAATGAGATCGGCTAATGAGCGCTCAGCTTGCCTTCTCCAGCATCGCGATCGTCAGGCCGGGTGCTGGGAGAGGTGCTCAAGCTGGAATTCGGCGTGCGATTGGCGCCAAGCGCATTCGGAGCATCGCCATGATCGTCGGCGATGACGGCGCCGCCGTTGATGGCAGAGCGTCTCAGCACATTCCCGTGCTCATCGGCCGCGTCGCTGAATGGCTCGCGGCGCGTGAGGGCGGCCTTTATGTCGACGGTACCTTCGGTGCCGGCGGCTATACGCGCGCGATCTTGGAAACCTCCGGCGCGCGCGTGATCGGCATCGATCGCGATCAAGGCGCGATTGCGCGCGGCGCCGATCTGGTCGGGCAAGCGCAAGACCGGCTCGAATTGGTCGAGGAGCGCTTCGGCAATTTGCAATCGGTCGTGCCCGAGGCTTCGGCCGATGGCATCGTATTCGATCTCGGCGTGTCGTCGATGCAGCTCGACCAACCCGAGCGCGGCTTTTCATTCCGGCTCGATGGTCCGCTTAATATGCGGATGGGGCGCGAGGGTCCGAGCGCCGCCGATGTCGTTGCTCGCGCCAGCGAACGCGATCTCGCCGCCATCATCGCCACGCTTGGCGAGGAACGGCACGCGCGGTCGGTCGCGCGCGCTATCGTCAAAGCCCGCAACGAGCACGCGATCGAGACGACACGCGCGCTCGCCGACATCGTTGCGCGCGTCGTGCACGCACGTGACAGCACGATCCATCCGGCCACGCGCACCTTTCAGGCACTGCGCATTTTCGTCAACGAAGAGCTCGCCGAACTCGCGCACGGGCTCGCCGCCGCGGAACGCGTACTCAAGCCGGGCGGCCGCCTCGTCGTCGTCTCGTTTCACTCGCTGGAAGACCGCATCGTCAAGAATTTCCTCGCGGAGCGCGGCCGTGCACCGGCCTATTCGCGCCATCAGCCGGAAATGACGGCAGCGCCGCCGACATTCCATTTGCTCACACGCAAGCCCGAGGTGCCCGACGACGCCGAAATCGCTGCCAACCCACGCGCGCGCTCGGCGAAACTGCGGGCGGCGGAGCGCACCGATGCTCCCGCGCGCTCTACGTCGGTCGAGGCGCTGCTGCCGCGGCTGCCTTCGCTCGCCGACGCGATGCGGGGGCGCGCATGATTTTGCGCGTTCTTAATTTCATGGTGATCGGTGCCTTGATCCTGGCTGCGGCGTACGTCTATCGCATCAAGTACGACTCGACCGTACAGGCCGAGCGGCTTGCAAAAATCCGCAGCGAGGTGCGGCGCGAGCGCGACACCATCGCGGCGTTGCGCGCCGAATGGGGCGAATTGGAAAGCCCATCGCGCATCGAGGCGCTCGCCAAGCGTTATCTGCATCTCAAGCCGGTCGCGCCGACGCAATTCGACAAGCTCGACGGATTGCCGGACCGGCCGCCGCAATTGGTCAAACCCGACAGTCACGATCCGATCGGCGACGTCATAGAAAATCTGGAGGAGCCGCCGCCGGCAATGACCGGGAGCATCTGGCCGCCGGCGGTTGCGCCCTCGCCTGCATCTACGGACGCGGCGCGGACGACAGCGCCGGCCGCGGCGGCCCCCGCAATCGGCACGAATGCGGGAGCGCCGGCAGCAAAATCCGGGCGGCTTGACCGATGACTGCGATGACCGAAGCCGAAACACCGCCGCCAGCGGAGCTGGCAGAAAATCCCGCGCCGGAAGCGGCCGCAACCATACCAGCGGAGCCGGTATCACATCCGCTCGCGGCGGCGGACGGGCATCCACCGGCGGACACGCAGGAAAGCGCGCACGCGCCGGAGCCGGCAGTTCCGGTCGTCGAAGCGCCGGTAAAGCTGGCCGCAACGGCTCCGGCCGAACCGTGGCGCCGTCGGGCTCTGCGTGCGCTTCTCTATGGCAGCAAAGTCGATCGCAACGTGAAAGCGCGCGCGCGGGTCGGGCTCGCGATTCTCGCTTTCGCCGTGGTCTATTTCATCATCGCCGTGCGGTTGGTCGCCTTCGGCATCGTCTCCGAGAGCCGCAGCGGCCATCGTGTCGGCGGCGGCGACGCCATCGCCACGGCGCGCCCGGACATTCTCGACCGCAATGGCGAAGTGCTGGCAACCGATGTGCGGGTGCCTTCGCTCTACGCCGAGCCGCGCCGGCTGATCGACGTGGACGAAGCGGTTGAACTCCTCACCGCCGATCTGCCCGACATCGATGCCAACGAGTTGCGCGAGCGGCTCTCGTCGAAGCGCGGTTTTGTTTGGCTCAAGCGCGACATCACGCCGGAGCAGCAGCGCGCGATTTATCGCCAGGGCCTGCCGGGCATCGGCTTCCTGAACGAGAATAAACGCGACTATCCGAGCAACAATGAAGCCTCGCACGTCCTGGGCCACGTCAATATCGACAACCAGGGCATCGCCGGCATGGAGAAGTGGCTCGATGGTCACGGCCTCGCGGCGCTCCACATGGCTGGCCTGGCCACCGACCGCCTGCAAAATCCGGTCGAGCTGTCGGTCGATCTGCGCGTGCAGCACGCGTTACGAGATGAGCTCGTCGCCGCCCGCACCAAATTCAAGGCGCTTGCCGCGGCCGGCATCGTGCTCGATGTGCGTACCGGCGAAGTGATCGCCATGGTGTCGGAGCCGGACTACAATCCCAACAATCCGCACGAGGCTTTGGACCCGACGCGCATCAACCGGCTGACCACCGGCGTGTTCGAGATGGGCTCCACGTTCAAAGCTTTCACCATCGCGATGGCGCTCGATTCCGGCAAGGTGACGCTCAAGTCGTCGTTCGATGCGCGCATGCCCCTGCGTTTCGGCAAATTCGATATTCACGATTTCCACGCGCAGAACCGCGTGCTGACAGTCCCGGAAATCTTCACTTATTCATCGAACATCGGTGCGGCGCGCGCGGCGCTGGCGGTCGGCATCGAGGCGCACAAGGCGTTCCTGAAAAAGCTGGGCCAGCTCGACCGGCTGCGCACCGAATTGCCGGAGAGTGCCGAGCCGATCGTGCCCAAGCGCTGGGGCGAATTGAACACGATCACCATCGCGTTCGGCCACGGTCTCTCGGTCGCGCCGCTTCAGGCCGTGATGGGCACGGCAGCCTTGGTCAACGGCGGCATTCTCATTCCGCCCACCTTCCTCAAGCGCTCGGAGGCCGAGGCGGCCGCGCTCGGCAAGCGCGTGATCAAGCCCGAGACTTCGGAAATGATGCGCTACCTGATGCGGCTCAACGTGGAAAAGGGCACCGCCGAAAAGGCCGAGGTCAAAGGCTACTACATCGGCGGCAAGACCGGCACTGCCGACAAGGTGATCAACGGCCACTATTCCAAGACCAAGGTGCTGACGGATTTCATGGCGGTGTTGCCGGCGGATAAGCCGAAATACGTGCTGCTGATCATGATCGACGATCCGCAGATCCTGCCGGAAACCCATGGCTTTAATACCTCCGGCTGGAACGCGGTTCCAGTCGGCGGCGCCGTGGTCGCCCGGATCGCTCCGCTCCTGGGGATCGAGCCGCGCATGGATCTGCCGACCGCCGATCGCCTGATACTGGCTTCGATGAAGGAAAGCAGGTAAGGCGGAGCTAGAGCACATGCCGATTGGTTGAATCGGCATTTGCTCTAGATTCTTATGCGGTCGCATGTCCTTTTTTTTCGGAAAACCGGTTTCCACTTTTCCGGGCATGCTCTAATGCGTATCCGGCGAGCCGCCATGAAGCTTCGCGCCATTCTGCCTCCGGACGCCGCCATCGAGACTGGCAGCCCCGATATCGACGTGCGCGGCGTGGCGGCGGATTCGCGCGCGGTCAAGCCGGGCGACATCTTCGTCGCAATCGAAGGCGGCAAAACCGACGGCCTGAAATTCGTCGCGGCGGCACTCGCTGCCGGCGCAACCGCGATCCTCGCGCAGCAGGTGCCGGAAACGCCGGTGCCTGCCGGCGTTGCTTTCGTGCGCGCCGGCAATGCGCGGCGGGCGCTAGCGCTGATCGCGGCGAAATTTTTTGCCCGCCAGCCGCAGACCATCGCCGCCGTCACCGGCACAAGCGGCAAGACATCGGTCGCAGCCTTCGCGCGTCAGATCTGGACGACGCTCGGGCACTCTGCCGCGAGCCTCGGCACGATCGGCATCGTATCGCCGCGCGGCGAGACCTACGGGTCACTCACCACGCCCGATCCGGTGGCGCTGCATCGCTCGCTCGATGCGCTCGCCGGCGAAGGCGTCACGCATCTTGCGATCGAAGCGTCTTCGCACGGCCTCGATCAGTTTCGGCTCGACGGCCTGCGCATCGCGGCGGCGGCCTTCACCAATCTCTCGCGCGATCATCTCGACTATCATCCGACCATCGAGGCCTATCTGGCCGCCAAGCTTCGGCTGTTCGAGGAATTGGTTGCGCAAGGCGGCGCGGCCGTCATCGATGTCGATCACGAACATGCCGCCGCGGCGATCGCCGCCGCCAAGAAACGCGGTTTGCGGCTTATCACCGTTGGCCGCAAAGGTGACGGAATTCGCGTCGTCGATTCCGCGGTGGATGGTTTCGCGCAGCGTCTCCGCGTTGCCCATGCCGGAAAGGAATTCCAGATCCGTTTGCCGCTGGTCGGTGAATTTCAGGTCGAGAACGCGCTGGTCGCCGCCGGACTTGTCATCGGCACCGGCGGCGATCCAGGCGCGGTCTTCGCCGCGCTCGAACGCCTTGTCGGCGCCAAGGGCCGGCTTGATCTTGCCGGCGTGAAGAACGGCGCGCCGATCTTCATCGACTATGCGCACAAGCCCGACGCGCTCGCCAAAGCCCTCGACGCGTTGCGGCCCGCGGCGAGCGGCAAACTTGTCGTCGTTTTCGGCGCCGGCGGCGATCGCGATCGCGGCAAGCGGCCGTTGATGGGTGAAGTCGCCGCCGCCAAGGCCGACCGGGTAATCGTCACTGACGATAATCCGCGTAGCGAAGAGCCAGCCGCCATCCGCGCCGCCATCCTCGCCGCCGCCCCCGGCGCCGCGGAAATCGGCGACCGGCGTGAGGCAATCCGGGCAGCGATTGCCGATTTGCGCGCCGGCGATGTTCTCTTGATCGCCGGCAAGGGCCATGAAACCGGCCAAATCATCGGCGACCGGAAAATACCGTTTAGCGATCACGAAGCGGTCGCCGCGGCACTGAAGGAGCTTGCCGCATGAGCGTGCGGGCGCTGTGGACCGTCGAAGACATGGCCGCTGCGATGGGCGCCGAGCGGCAGGGCACGCTGCCGGCGACGATCTCCGGCCTATCGATCGATACCCGCACGATCAGCGAGGGTGAAGCGTTCTTTGCATTGGCTGACCGCCGCGACGGCCATGAATTCGTTCCCACCGCGCTGGCCGCAAAAGCCGCGCTCGCCGTCGTCGCCGCCGAGCGGCGTGCCGACATGCCGAACGATGCGCCGCTCCTCATCGTGCCGGACGTGCTCGCCGCGCTGCGCGCGCTCGCCGCCGCGGCGCGGGCGCGTACGCACGCCAAGGTGATCGGCGTCACCGGTTCGGTCGGCAAGACCAGCACCAAGGAAGCGCTGCGGCTTGCGCTGTCGAAGGACGGCGAAACCCACGCATCGGTCGCTTCCTACAACAATCATTGGGGTGTGCCGCTGTCGCTCGCGCGCTGTCCGGCCGGGGCGCATTATGCCGTGCTGGAAATGGGCATGAACCATGCCGGCGAGATAGAGCCGCTGTCGCGGCTCGCGCGCCCGCATGTGGCGATCATCACCACCATCGCGCCGGTGCATCTCGAATTTTTCGGCACCCTGACCAAAATCGCCGACGCCAAAGCCGAGATCTTATTCGGATTGGAGAAAGACGGCGCCGCCGTCATCAATCGCGACATCGCGCAGTTCGCGCATCTCAGACGCCGCGCCAAGGAAGCGAACGTCGCGCGTGTGATCTCGTTCGGCGAGCACGCCAAGGCCGATGCGCGTTTGATCAAATGCGCTCTGCATCCGGACTGCTCTACCGTGGAGGCCGATATTCTCGGCCATGCGCTGACCTACAAGATCGGGGCACCCGGGCGTCATCTCGTGCACAACTCGCTGGCCGTGTTGGCAAGCGCCGTGCTGGTCGGCGCCGATCTTGCGCTCGCGGCGCTCGCGCTGTCGGAGTTCCAGCCGGCGTCCGGCCGCGGTACGCGGCTCGAAATCGAGTTGCCGGACGGAACCGCGCTCGTCATCGACGAGAGCTATAATGCCAATCCTGCCTCCATGGCGGCCTCGCTTGCCCTGCTCGGCCAGACGCAGATCGGCCCGCGCGGCCGGCGGATAGCCGTGCTGGGGGACATGCTGGAACTCGGCCCGCGCGGCCGGGCGCTGCATCGCGGCCTGGTCGAGCCCGTACTGGCCAATTCGGTCGATCTCGTCTTCTGCTGCGGCCCGTTGATGAAAGCCCTGTGGCAGGCCCTTCCCGCCGGCCGCCGCGGCGGCTATGCAGAGGAATCGGCCGCGCTTGAGCCGCAGCTGTTGTCCGCGATCCGTGGCGGCGATGCCGTCATGGTCAAAGGCTCCCTCGGCTCGCGCATGGGGCCCATCGTCAAGGCGCTGGAGCGGCTATCCGCGCGCCAGAATATGTCGGAGACTGGCGCGTCGCGTAACGGCACGTTGCAGACCGCGTCCGCACAAGGTTGATGCGATGCTTTATTGGCTGATCGATCTGTCGGACAAGATCACCGTCTTTAACGTCTTTCGCTATATCACCTTCCGCACCGGCGGCGCCGTCATCACCGCGCTGTTGTTCGTCTTTCTGTTCGGCACGTCCATCATCGGCCGCCTGCGCTCGCTGCAGGGCAAAGGCCAGCCGATCCGAACGGATGGCCCGCAATCCCACATCATCGCCAAGGCCGGCACGCCGACCATGGGCGGCCTGATGATCCTTTCCGGCATGGTCGTCTCGACTTTGCTGTGGGCCAATCCGCGCAACCCTTACGTCTGGGTCGTGATGTGGGTGACGCTCGGCTTCGGCATGGTCGGCTTTTATGACGACTATCTGAAAGTCACCAAGCAGACGCATAAAGGATTCGCCGGAGTGGCGCGGCTCACGATCGAAGCGGGCATTGCGCTTGTCGCCTGCATCGCGTTTGTGGAATTGGGGCGCGTGCCGTTCTCCACTTCGCTGGTGTTCCCGCTGTTCAAGGAACTCGTGATCAATTTCGGCTGGTTCTACGTGATCTTCGCGATCCTGATCATCGTCGGCGCCGGCAACGCGGTGAATCTCACGGATGGCCTCGATGGGCTTGCCATCGTTCCGGTCATGATCGCCGCCTCGAGCTTCGGCATGATTGCCTACCTCTCCGGCAACGCGGTGTTCGCCGACTATTTGCAGATTCACTATGTGGCCGGCACCGGCGAACTCGCGGTGTTGTTAGGCGCCGTGTTCGGTGCGGGCCTCGGCTTTCTTTGGTTCAATGCGCCGCCTGCCTCGATCTTCATGGGCGATACCGGCTCGCTCGCGCTCGGCGGCATGATCGGCGCCGTCGCGGTCGCGACCAAGCACGAGATCGTGCTCGCGGTGATCGGCGGCTTGTTCGTCCTCGAAGCGGTCTCGGTTATCGTGCAGGTCGTGTCGTTCAAGCTCACCGGCAAGCGCGTCTTCAGGATGGCGCCGATCCATCATCACTTCGAGCAGCTCGGCTGGACCGAGCCGCAAATCGTCATCCGCTTCTGGATCGTCGCGGTCGTGCTCGCGCTGGCCGGGCTCTCGACCTTGAAGCTGCGATAGTTCTCCGTGATCCCGGTTGCGACTCTTGCCGGCCAGAAGGTCGCCGTGTTCGGCTTGGGCGGCTCGGGCCTGGTCAGCGCGCGAGCGCTCATCGCCGGCGGGGCCGACGTGGTAGCCTCCGACGACACTGCCGACAGCCTCAAGAAAGCCGAAGCCGCCGGAATTCCGATCGCGGATTTGCACGCGATCGATTGGACTAAGATTGCCGCGCTCGTGCTTGCGCCCGGCGTGCCGCTGACGCACCCGAAACCGCATTGGACCGTCGAACTGGCGCACAAGGCGGGCGTGCCGGTGATCGGCGACATCGAGCTTTTCTGCCGCGAACGCCGCCGGCTGGCGCAAGCCGCGCCCTTCATTGCCATCACCGGCACCAACGGCAAATCGACGACGACGGCATTGACCGCGCATCTTGCGGCTTCGGCCGGCATGGATGCGCAGCTCGGCGGCAATATCGGCACCGCAATTCTTTCGCTTGCGCCGCCGCAGGCACCTGACATCGCGCCCACGCGGGTTCACGTCATCGAATGTTCGTCTTATCAGATCGACCTTGCGCCTTCGCTCGATCCGTCGATCGGCATTCTGATCAACTTGAGTGAAGACCATCTCGATCGTCACGGCACGATGGCGCATTACGCGGACGTGAAAGCGCGTCTGGTGGCGGGCGTGCTGGGGGGCGGCACCGCCATCGTCGGCGTCGATGACGAATGGTGCCGCGCCACTGCCGATCGCCTTGCGCAATCCGGAAAACCCGTCGTGCGCATTTCCGTGCGCGGCGCGCTTGCCGACGGCATCTATGCCGACGGGCCGCGGATCCTGCGCGCTGTTGCCGGCAAGGCGACGCCGCTCGCCGACCTCAGCGGGATCGGCTCGCTGCGCGGGGTGCACAATGCGCAGAACGCCGCCTGTGCCACCGCGGCTGCACTCGCGCTCGGGCTATCGCCCGCTGCGATTCAAGCCGGCCTGCGCTCCTTCCCGGGCCTCGCGCACCGGATGGAAGAAGTCGGCCGCGCTGGCAACGTGCTGTTCGTCAATGATTCAAAAGCCACCAACGCCGACTCGGCGGCGCAGGCGCTGGTCTGCTTCGACGACATTTTCTGGATTGCCGGCGGCAAGCCGAAGACCGGCGGCATCGAATCGCTGCGCGGCTTCTTTCCACGCGTCCGCAAAGCGTATCTGATCGGCGAAGCGGCCGACGAATTCGCCGCGACGCTGGGCACTACCGTAACCCACGAAATTGCCGGCACACTCGATAAGGCGGTCGCCGCGGCGGCGCGCGATGCAGCGCTTTTGGCGGCGCGCCAGCCGGTCGTGCTCCTTTCACCCGCCTGCGCCTCGTTCGACCAGTATCGGAATTTCGAAGTGCGCGGCGATGCCTTCCGCACGCTTGTCCAGGCGTTGCCCGGGGTCGCGAGACCTGGCGGCCGATGACCGCGCTACTCGATCGAAAATCGATGATGCGGTGGATGACGCACGTCAACAGGCTCGATGCCTGGCTCGGCGCAATGCTGCTTTCGCCACAGCGCGCCGGCGCCGGCGTCAGCGTCGCCATCGCGATCTTTTACATCCTCGGCGTGGTCGTCCTGCTCTTGATGAAGCCGGCCGAAACGCTCTTCATGGACAGCACCGAGGCGTACGCCTGGGGCATGCAATTCCTCGGCGGTTATGGCCGCCATCCGCCGCTGACCGGCTGGATCGCGCGCGTCTGGTACAGCGTATTTCCGGCGACCCATTGGTCGTCCTACGCGCTGTCCGGCGTCATGATCGGCATCTCGATCGGCTCGATCTATTTGATCGGGTTGCGTGTGCTCGGCCGTCGGCGCGCGACGCTGATCGTCTTTGCGATGATGTTCTATCCGCTTTTCATCGGCGCCAAGGCCGATCGGTTCAACAATTATCAGGTTCTACTCGCCGTCCTTCCGCTCACGATCTGGGTGTTTCTGCGCGCTTACGACAAGCCGAAAGTCAGGTCGGGCATAGCGCTCGGCCTCTCCGCCGCAGCCGCGACGCTGACGATTTATTCAGCGGCTTTCGGTCTCATCGGTATCGCGCTTGCCGCGCTCATACATCCGGACCGGCGGAAATTCTTCACGCATCCCGCGCCCTACGTGGCGGCGATCACCTACCTCTTGGCGTTGTCGCCCCATCTCGTTTGGCTTGTTCACAACGATTTTTCATCGCTGCGCTGGGCGGAAAGCTTTGTCGACCGCGTGCCGCATCGCGCGCATGTTCTGACCTATCTCGGGCAGCATTTCGGGCTGGTGGGCTTCTGCCTGGTCGGTGCCGTGATTTCACTCATCCCGTGGCGCTTGCGGGCAGGTCCGATCGATGCGCCGCCGCCGGCCGATCGGCTGCACATTCTCATCATCACCGCCGTGCTTATCGGCGGTCCGGCGCTAATGGGACTTGCCTTCAACGTCTTTCTGAAACCGGATTGGGGCAATCCCTTCTTCTTCCTGGTGCCGATCGCCGTTCTTTCGTTGGTGCCCGGTGTACTGGTTACGCGCCGGGCGGTTGCGAGATCCGTGGTCGTGGCCGCGGTCTTTGTCTTTGCCCTGTTGCTTGGTTCGCCGCCGTATTCCTGGGTGCGTTACCAAAAAGAGCTGGACGATGGCCTGTACCGGCCGTTTCCCGAGGCCGCGCTGGAGATCACGCGGCTCTGGCACGAGCGCTATCATTCGCGGCTGCCGATCGTCGCCTCGGGTTTCGAGATTGCCGCGCCGATCGTGTTCTACAGTCCCGATCATCCGAAAATGTTTTCGGACTTCGACCCAGCTTATGCGCCGTGGATCGACTATCCGGGTGAACTCAAGCAAAAAGGCTTTGTCGGCGTGTGCTTTGCGGATGACGCCGGCTGCCGGGAAAATCTCAAGGCGCTCAATCCCAATGCCGGGCCGCTCGAACTCACGGTGCACCGGCGGATGTATGGGGTCATGACCCCGCCCATAAAGCTGCACCTGGAATTCACCGCCCCGAGCCCGTGAGCCGCGAGATGATGCGTATCGTCCCTGGCGACCTAGGCGATCCGCGAGTCATTGATCTTGTGCTGATCCATCTCAAGCGTGCCCGTGCCGAAACCGCGCCGGGCAGCGCCCATGCCTTGGATCTCACGGCGCTGCAGTCGCCCGACATCTGCTTTTGGACGACCTGGGACGATGAGGTGCTGCTCGGCTTCGGCGCGCTGAAGCGGCTGTCGGCAGACCACGGTGAGGTCAAATCGATGCACACCGTCGAATCGGAGCGCGGCAAGGGAATCGGCAGCGCGATGTTGCGGCACATCATTACGGCCGCGCGCGCTCTGGCCATATCACGGCTGAGCCTGGAAACAGGTTCCTGGGACTATTTTCGGCCCGCGCGGGCGCTCTATCGCAAGCACGGCTTTGTCGAATGCGCGCCGTTTGGCGATTACTTGCCCGATCCGAACAGCGTTTTCATGTCGCTCGACCTCGGGAAACCGTGACCCGATGAGCGCTTCCGGCGATCCGAAACGCCGGTCGCCCAGATACGTCCCCTCCTTAATCCTATGTAAACCACCCCGGTGCCACCACTGAGCGGGATCACCTTCGGGGACTCTGCTTTGGGGATGTCATGGCGTCGCGCGCGCAGCCCACGCCCTTGAGCGAATGGTGGCGGACGGTCGATCGGCTTACGCTGGCTGCGCTCGGCGCGCTGATGCTCGGCGGCATCATTCTCTGCCTGGCCGCAAGTCCGCCGGTTGCCGCGCGCATCGGGCTCGACCCGTTCCACTTCGTCAACCGGCAGGTGTTTTTTCTTATTCCCGCTACGGCCGTGCTGATTGCGACCTCGGTCTTGTCGCCGCGCGACATCCGCAAGCTTTCGCTGCTCGTCTTCCTGGTCAGCCTCGCGCTGGTCGCGGCCACACCTCATTTCGGCGCCGAGATCAAGGGCGCACGGCGCTGGCTGGTGATCCTCGGTGTCAACATCCAGCCGTCGGAGTTTCTCAAGCCCGCTTTCGTGGTTTTGATCGCCTGGCTGTTCGGCGAATCCGGTCGTCGACCCGACATGCCGGCCAATACGGTGGCGCTCGCCCTGCTCATGATCGTCGTGAGCCTGTTGGTGCTCCAGCCGGATTTCGGCCAGACCATGCTCATCACGCTTGTCTGGGGCGCGCTGTTCTATATGGCCGGCATGCGCTTTATCTGGGTGCTCGGCTTGGGTGCCACCGCGAGCGTCGGCCTGTTGGTGGCCTTCTACACGGTCCCGCACGTCGCCCAGCGCATCAACCGCTTTCTCGATCCGTCGTCCGGCGATACCTTTAATATCGATATCGCGACGGAATCCTTCGTGCGCGGCGGCTGGTTCGGCCGCGGCCCGGGTGAGGGCACGATCAAACGCATCTTGCCCGAGGGCCACACCGACTTTGTCTTCGCTGTCGCGGGCGAAGAATTCGGCGTCGTGCTCTGTCTCATTCTGGTAGCCTTGTTCGCTTTTATTGTGATCCGCGCTCTGGTCAAGGCAATGCGCAACGAGGACGCTTTCATCCGATTCGCCGCGGCGGGGCTTGCGATTCTGTTCGGGCTGCAATCGACCATCAACATGGCCGTGAACCTCCATCTGATGCCAGCCAAGGGAATGACGCTGCCGTTCATCTCCTACGGCGGCTCGTCGCTCATTTCGCTCGCCTACGGCATGGGCATGCTGATCGCGCTGACGCGCGAGCGGCCGCAAGCGCATCTCCCCAGCGGCACCGTGCTCGCCGCGAGCGCGGTCTGATGCTTGCCGGCGGCCGCGCGCCCGTCCTTGTGGCGGCCGGCGGGACCGGGGGGCATTTGTTTCCCGCCGAAGCGCTCGCCGCGGCGCTGATCCAGCGCGGCATTCCGGTGCATCTTGCGACTGACCGGCGCGCTGCGCGCTATGGCGGCGCTTTCGTCGATGAGAGCGTGCATGTGATCGCAAGCGCGACGCTGCGGGCGCGCAATCCGATCGCCATGGCGCAGACTGCCACAATCCTTGCCACGGGGTTTGTGCAGGCCTGGGCTTTGATCGGACGGATCAAACCGGCGGCGGTGATTGGCTTCGGCGGCTATCCGACGCTGCCGCCGGTTCTGGCGGCGGCCTGGCGCGGCGTGCCGACCGTCATCCATGACGCGAATGCCGTGATCGGGCGCGCCAACCGGCTGCTGGCGCCGCGCGTGACCGCCATCGCCACCACCTTTCCGGACATGTTTCGCGATCAGCCTCGGCTTGCCGCCAAGGCGACGCTTACCGGCAATCCAGTACGGCCCGCAGTCGTCGCCGCCGCTGTCACTCCGTATCCGCCGATGACCGATCGGCTCTGGCTCCTTGTTTTCGGCGGCAGCCAAGGTGCGCGCGTCATGGCAGAGGTGGTGCCCGCCGCGATCGAGGCGCTCGATCCGGCGTTGCGCGCGCGTCTCGTGATCGTCCAGCAGGCCCGCGAGGAGGATCTGGCGCGCGTGCGCGACGCCTACAGCGGTTTGTCGGTCGATGCCGAAACCGCACCTTTCTTTCCCGATCTGCCGGCGCGCATCGCGGGAAGCCATTTGGTTGTGGCGCGCTCAGGCGCTTCCACCGTCGCCGAATTGGCCGCGATCGGCCGGCCTTCGATTTTGGTGCCGCTGCCGCACGCGCTCGACCAGGATCAATTCGCCAATGCCGGCGTTTTGGCCGGCGTCAACGCAGCCATTCGGCTGCCGCAGGCCGAGTTTACGCCACGGCGGCTCGCGGCCGAGATCACCGCGCTTGCAGGCGCGCCCAAGCGGCTCGCCGCCATGGCGGCGGCGGCGAAATTTCTCGGCCGGCTCGATGCCGCCGACCGGCTAGCGGACCTGGTTCTGAAAGTCGCCGGCAACGCTTTGCGGGACTAACTCGGTCGCGGCGAAAGGTCTTGCGTTACCTAATAGGGCGTGCCGTCCTTGTGCACGAACCGCCAGCGGCCGTCGCTTCCCATGACGGCTTGCAGGTCGTCGGCCGGGTAGCTGACCATATCGCCGTCGCTGCGATCGCCGATCTCGAGGATGACGCAATCCCGGTCGCTGTTATTCTCCAGGTGATGTGCCGTTCCGTTGGCGGGAAAACCCGCCACCATGCCGGGCCGGAGCGTTGTCTGGCCGTTGTCGGCAAACAGCGTCGCTTCGCCCTCAAGAACATAAATGAACTCATCCTGCCGCGAGTGTCGATGATGCAAAGAAGAAACGGCGCCCGGCGCCAGGCGGGTCAAGTTCACTCCGAAATTGTGCAGGCCGAAGAGGTCGCCAAGCGGACGCTTGAGCCGGCCGCCGACGCGCGCGGCGAAGGGTTCCGGATAATTGGTGATCTTGGTGCGCGGCGGCGATTCGCAAGCAAACAAGGCAGGGCGATCGGTCATGGCGTGCCTCCGTTGATTGCTCACCCAACTGGCGCGGACTAAGGTTGACGTCAATCTTGACGCAATCGATCAACATAAAGACCGCCATGAAATGGCTGACCGCCGAGCAGGCCTTGAAGTTCCTCGGCGTCCGATCGCAGACGCTTTATGCCAATGTCAGCCGGGGACGGATTCGGGCAAAGCCCGATCCCGCCGACCCGCGCCGCAGTCTCTACAACGGCAACGACGTTGCCCGGTTGGCCGAGCGGCGGGCCGGTCGGCGCTCGGCCGAGACGGTGGCGTCGCAAGCGATCGGCTGGGGCGATCCGGTCCTCGCGTCCGGGATCTCCACGATCGCGAGCGGACGGCTCTGGTACCGCGGTCGGGATGCCGTGGCGCTTGCCGAAAGCGCCACCCTGGAAGAGGTCGCCGCGCTCCTTTGGCAGACCTCGGCCATGCGCCCGCATGCCGATCCAGCAGGGGCGAAATCCGCGCACGCCGGGACGCCGATCGGCCTGCTTCTGTCGGTCGCATCGGAACGGGCGGCGATCGATCCGCCGTCGCGGGGGCGTTCGCCGGCGGTTCTGAAATGCGAGGCGGAGTTGCTGTTTGGCAGGCTTCTGGAAGCCTCGCTCGGCACGGTCACCGCCCGTTTAGACTTGCCGGTGCATACGCGCCTTGCCAAAGCTTGGCGCAAACCGCAGGCGCAGGATATTTTGCGAAGAACACTTGTCCTTCTGGCCGATCATGAGCTCAACGCCTCGACTTTTGCGGTCCGCGTTGCCGCCTCGACGGGCGCTTCGCTGTCGGCTTGCCTGCTGGCAGGTCTTGCGACCCTGACAGGGCCCCTGCACGGTGGCGCGGCGCGCGCGCTTTCCTCCTTGCTCGACGCCGCCCGCCAAACTAGCGCCAATGAGGCGGTGCGCGAATGGCTGGGGCGCGGCGAGCCGCTTCCCGCCTTTGGTCACCCGCTTTATCCTGGAGGCGATCTGCGCGCGATTGCGCTCATGCGCCACTTTAAGCTTTCTGGCATGTTCCTTTCGGTTCGAACGGCGGCGGAAGATTTGACCGGAGAGCCACCTAATGTCGATTTTGCGCTGGCCGCTTTGGCAGATGCCTATGACTTGCCTAAGCAGGCTCCGTTCGTGATTTTCGCGTTGTCCCGATCGGTCGGTTGGACCGCTCATGCGCTTGAGCAGATCGCGGCCGGTCAACTGATCCGCCCGCGCGCCCGTTATGTCGGGCCGGCGCTGGCCAAGGAGCACTCATGAAACTACCGCGCGACATCGGCCCGGTGCATTTCGTCGGCATCGGCGGCATCGGCATGAGCGGCATCGCCGAGGTGATGGTGAATCTCGGCTACGTCGTCCAGGGCTCCGATCAGGCCGAAGGCGCCAACGTCAAAAGGCTGCGCGAGAAGGGCGTCAAGATCGCGATCGGCCACGCCGCCAGCAATCTCGGCGATGCCCGGGTTTTGGTCGTGTCGTCGGCCGTCAAGCACGACAATCCGGAATTGGTCGCGGCGCGCGCCCAACGGCTGCCGGTGGTGCGGCGCGCCGAAATGCTGGCCGAATTGATGCGCTTGAAGAGCTGCGTCGCCATTGCCGGCACGCACGGCAAGACCACGACCACGTCAATGGTCGCGGCGTTGCTCGATGGCGCCGGGTTCGATCCGACCGTGATCAATGGCGGCATTATCAATGCCTACGGCACCAATGCGCGGCTCGGGGCCGGCGAATGGATGGTGGTGGAAGCCGATGAGTCCGACGGTACCTTTCTCAAGCTGCCCGCCGACATCGCGATCGTGACCAATATCGATCCCGAGCATCTCGATCATTTCAAGAATTTCGAAGCGGTGCAGGAAGCGTTTCGCGCCTTCGTGGAAAACGTGCCGTTCTACGGATTTTCTGTGATGTGCATCGACCATCCGGTGGTGCAAAATCTCGTCGGCCGCATCGAGGACCGGCGCGTCATCACCTACGGTGAAAATCCGCAAGCCGACGTGCGGCTGCTCGACGTATCGCATGCGGGCGGCACCTCGCTGTTCTCGATCATGGTGCGCGACCGCACCGGGCAGACGCTACGCGAGATCACGAGAATCGCGCTGCCGATGCCGGGCCGGCATAACGCGCTCAATGCCACCGCGGCCGTTGCGGTCGCGCATGAACTTGGCATCGACGATACCCGCATCAAGGAAGCGCTCGCTCAATTCGGCGGCGTGCGGCGGCGTTTCACCCGCACCGGAACCTGGAACGGCGTCACCATCATCGACGACTACGGCCACCATCCGGTCGAGATCGCGGCCGTGCTCAAAGCCGCGCGCGAATCGACCAAGGGCCAGGTGATCGCTGTGGTCCAGCCGCATCGCTATACGCGGCTTGCCGCTCTGTTCGAGCAGTTCTGCACCTGCTTCAACGACGCTGATGCGGTGATCGTCGCGCACGTCTATCCGGCCGGCGAATCCCCGATCGAAGGCGCCGATCGCGATTCGCTGGTGCAGGGGCTGCGCACCCACGGCCATCGCAATGTCGTTCCGCTCGACAGTCCTGAACGGCTCGCCTCCCTGGTCGCCGGCATGACGCAGGCCGGCGACTATGTGGTCTGCCTTGGCGCCGGCTCGATCACCCAATGGGCTTATGCGCTACCGGGAGAATTGGCGGCGGCGAGCTGAAACATGGCGCGAAAGAAGCCCGCTCCGGAATTGGTGCGCAATGTGCGCGCGTTGTTCGGCAACGATCGCACACAAGCGAACCTCAAGCCGATCAAGAAATGCCTCGCCGTGCGCCACGTCGCGTTCGAGGATCTCGGCCTGTTGGGCCCGCTTGTCTCTTCGCGCGGGTACGGCGTGCGCTACCACGATGCGGGCGTGCAGCCGATTGACGCCGAAACGCTGCTCGCGCCCGATTTGTTGATCGTGCTGGGCGGTCCGATCGGCGTCTATGAAGCCGATACCTATCCGTTCATCGCCGACGAGATCGCCGCCGTGGCGGCGCGGCTTGCTGCCGGCAAGCCGACGCTCGGCATTTGCCTCGGCGCACAGATGATGGCGGCGGCGCTCGGCGCCCGTGTCGCGCCGGGGCCGGTCAAGGAGATCGGCTGGGCGCAGCTGCAACTGACCGCCGAAGGAGAAAAATCGCTGCTCGCGCCGCTCGGGGCGACGCCAGTGCTGCATTGGCACGGCGACAATTGCGAATTGCCGGCGGGCTGCGTCAAACTCGCTTCGACGCAGCATTGCCCGGTGCAGGCCTTCATGGCCGCGCCGGCGCAACTCGGCTTGCAGTTTCATTTGGAGACCGAGCCGGCGCGGTTTGAAACGTGGCTGGTCGGTCACACCGTCGAACTCGGCAAAGCCGGCATCGATCCGCGGCGGCTTCGCGATCAGGCGCGCGAATTCGGAGCCGCTACCCGCGAAGCCGGGCAGAAAGCATTTTCGGCCTGGCTCGACAAGGCAGTCGAGGCGGTCGCATGAGCTTTCCCGATCTTGTCGGCGCATTGCGGTCGCAAATGCCGGCACTGCGTGGGCGGCTTTTGCCGAACCAGCCGCTTGCTGAGCTCACCTGGTTCCGCGTCGGCGGTCCGGCGCAAGTCCTGTTCATGCCGGAAGATGAAGACGACCTCTGCTATTTTCTGCGCGAATTGCCGGCCGAGATTCCGGTCACGACCGTCGGTCTTGGCTCCAACCTGATCGTGCGCGACGGCGGTGTGGCCGGCGTCGTGGTGCGTCTTGGCCGCGGCTTCAATGAGGTCTCGATCGACGGGCTCCACGTTCGCGCCGGCGCAGCGGTGCCGGATGTGAAGGTGGCGCGCGCAGCGCAAGAGGCGGGTATCGCCGGACTGTCGTTCCTGCGCGGCATTCCGGGCAGCATTGGTGGTGCGCTGCGCATGAATGGCGGCGCCTATGGGGGCGAGACCAAGGACATACTGGTCGATGCGCGCGGCGTCGATCGCGGCGGCAATGCCCGTACCTTCGGCAACGCCGAGATGAATTTCAGTTACCGCCATTGCGGCGTCGCCGACGACGTGATCTTCACACAGGCGTTGTTTGCCGGCCGGCCAGGCGATGCGGCGGCGATTGCGGCCGAGATGAACAAAATCACTGAGAGCCGCGAAGCGACCCAGCCGATCAAGAGCCGCACGGGCGGTTCGACGTTCAAGAATCCGCCCGGGCACAAGGCATGGCAATTGGTCGATACCGCCGGCTGCCGCGGGTTGCGCATCGGCGACGCGCAGGTTTCCGAAATGCATTGCAATTTCTTGATCAATCTCGGCAACGCGACGGCGGCCGAGATCGAGACACTGGGTGAAACGGTGCGCGAGCGGGTGAAGAAAAATTCCGGCGTCGATCTCGCTTGGGAGATCAAGCGAATCGGCGTGCCACAGCGCTGATGCTCTGGGCCGACCTTATTGTGTCGCGTAGAAACTCTCGACGTTTCCACAATTGTGGATTCTATTGGTGACCCAGCGAATCAGTGGAATTGGCCGCTGAAAACAGTCGGCTGGGCATGACCAAGCACGTCGCCGTTCTGATGGGAGGCTGGTCGGCGGAGCGCCAAGTCTCGTTGCGCTCCGGGAAGGCGTGTGCCGATGCGCTTGATCGCCTCGGCTATCGCGTTACCGCAATCGATGCCGGCCGTGACGTCGCCGCAGCGTTGACCACGGCCAATCCGGACGTCGCGCTCAATGTGCTGCATGGCCGGCCGGGCGAGGACGGCACGCTGCAGGGCGTGCTGGAAATTCTCGGCATTCCCTACACCCATTCCGGGGTGCTCGCTTCGGCGGTTGCCATGCACAAGGGCTACGCCAAGGCGATTTTCCGCGCGGCCGGTATTCCGGTCGCCGAGGACATCGTGGCGTCGCGCCTCGACGCGGCCAAGCGGCACCTCATGGCGCCGCCTTACGTCATCAAGCCGATGGCAGAGGGCTCGAGCGTCGGCGTCTTCATCGTCACGGAAGATCAGCCGCATCCGCCGCAGGAGCTCTACCGCGAGGACTGGGCGTTCGGTGAAGAGATCCTGATCGAGCGCTATATCCCGGGACAAGAACTGACTTGCGCGGTAATCGGCGACCGGGCGCTCGATGTGATCGATATCGTGCCGGCCACTGCCTTCTACGATTACGAGGCGAAATACGCCGCCGGCGGCTCCCGCCACGTTCTACCGGCGCAAATTTTACCAAATGTTTACCAGGAGGTCCGCAGACTCGCTTTGGCTGCCCACAACGCGATTGGCTGCCGCGGCGTGAGCCGCGCCGACTTTCGCTACGACGATCGGGGAAACGGGAAGCTGGTCTGTCTTGAGATCAATACACAGCCGGGCATGACCGAGACCTCGCTCGTGCCTGAGCTTGCTGCTTACGCGGGGATCACCTTCGACGAGCTGGTGAGATGGATGGTGGAGGACGCCTCGACCAACCGCTGATGCGGTCGAGGCTACAGCGGGGACCTGAAGCGGAAGGTGTCGGCTCGCCTTTCCGCGCGCCGCTGCGCCGTGAGCGGGTGGGGCGCCGGCGCAGCCGCGTTCCCTTCGATCTTGAGCGCTGGCGCGATCGTCTCGATCGCATGCGATCGCTCGCCTGGGTGGCGGCCTATCGTCAGTGGATCGAACGATTTGCGCGGCGGCCGCCGCCGCGCGGCGTCGGCATT
>Ga0210401_10001792_pt1 | contig 24413 bp, 17 predicted proteins | sample IncBWH32MmetaG_FD_150866 | JGI IMG/M metagenome (GOLD analysis project Ga0210401, IMG submission 150866) | Forest soil microbial communities from Barre Woods Harvard Forest LTER site, Petersham, Massachusetts, United States - Inc-BW-H-32-M | ecosystem: Environmental > Terrestrial > Soil >... | reverse complement strand
AATGCTCATCCCCGCCGGCGGCAACAAAAAAGTGGGCTTGCGCCCACCCTATGGTGCGACCCGATTCAGAGCGAAGAATGAGTATATTCCGAGAGCACCGTAAAAGCAAGGTACCTAGGCCCGGTGCGAGCCGGTGCCCGGTGGGCCTGGTGCCCGAATCCCAGCGCAGTCGAGGGGCTTGATTCTCGCGACCTCGTCGGCGCCTTTTTGTTAACTCCAACATTTCCAGTAACACAGATTGGTGCAAACTTCCTGCGCCATTCGTCCGCGCGCCAAGCTTGGCTGGTAAACCGTCCGGAGAAAAGACGAGGCTTGACCCGCCCGGTCGGATTGCGTAGGCTTTCATTCTCTTCCGAAGAGCGGAGTGTGGTATGTCCGGCCTCACCCTTCGTCCCGGTTTGCAGTTCAGCCTCACGTTTATCCTGCTCCTCGCCTCTGGCACCTTCCTTCACGCGCAAAAGCCTGTTCCGACTCCCAGCCAAGGTAGTGGCACCTACACACCACCCCAACCTGTCGCCGTGAAAGTCAGCGTCCGTGACATGCGCGGCAGTCCCCTGGATGGGTCAGCCTACGTCCATCTGCATTCGATGGTCAGAAGTTTCGACATGCGACTGCCAACGCGAGAAACTTCGACGGCGGAGTTCCCGAGCGTCATGCCGGGCGATTATGAAATAGAGGTGAGTTGTGACGGCTACCAACCGACTACGGAACGTTTGAGCGTGGCTGGATTCGGCGCCGATGTCTCGGTGTTCATCTACCTTCACCCGGAGTCAGAAACTTCCGGGAATAGCCGTCCTCCTTCGGGCGTTTTAATGACCCCCAAACTCCAAAACGAGTTGGACAGAGGCCTCGACGCGATGCGCAAACAGGAATACGAGGCCGCTAGGACGCACTTCGCTAAGGCCGTAAAGATCGCCCCTTCAAATCCCGATGCACTCTATCTGCTGGGCACTTCCGAACTTGCGTTGCATCAGACCGATTTAGCGCGGTCGCAGTTCGAAAACGTTTTGAAACTCGATTCCGGTTATGAGAAAGCCCTTCTAGCCTTAGGTGAGATGCAATTGCAGTCGGGCGACAGCAGCGGGGCGATCTCCACGCTCGAGAAGGCATTTGACCTGAACGGGGCTAGTTGGCGAACTCATCTGCTCCTTGCTTCTGCCTATGCCAAGGCAGGAAGGTTGGAAGACGCGGAGAAGCATGCGCAGCGCGCCGCCAGTCTCGCCAAGGAAAAAGGCGCGTATCCGACGTTCTTGCTGGGCGAGATTCAGGACGCGGAGGGAAAGTCGACGCAAGCCAAGGCCACCTGGGAATTGCTTGTGGCGCAATTTCCAAATGACGCCACTGCTGCCAAGGCCAAGGAAAAACTGACGCAGAGCACAGTGAAGCCTGCGAATGACAGGAAGAATGAAACGGCCAGCCTGCCTCCGCCGCCGCTGCCAGTTGTCCCGCTATCTCCTGTGGTGGAGCGGCCGTGGGCGCCGCCAGACATCGATAGCATGGAATACCGGTTGGCATCGGATGCGCCGTGCAGATTGAACGAGGTTCTGGCGCGCGCGCAACACCGCATGAACATGCAACTGGAGGATTTCGAAAAGTTTACGGCTACCGAGCGCATCGAGCACCAGGAAATCGATCGCTACGGCATGCCCGGCCCTGCCGCGACGCGGGAATTCTCCTACATCGTATTCGTGCATCCGTTCAAAGAACGTTCCGTGTATTTGGAAGAAAGCCGCAACGGGAATTCGGATACCACTGCCTTTCCCACGTCGCTGGCAACCACCGGTCTGAATGGTCTGGGCGTGTCGATCCTGCAGGCAGCGAATCAGAACGGATTCAGCTTTGAATGTGAGGGGCTAACGAGCGTGCGTGGTGAAGCTGCCTGGCAGATTCGCTTCCAAGAGAATACCGCGACGGGGGGTTTCACCGGGGTGCGCGAATGGCGCAAAAAGGGAATGCTCTATGACATTCCTATTAAAGGACGGATTTGGGTGGCCTCCTCCAGTTTTGACTTATTGCGCGTCGAAACGGATCTGATCGCTCCTATCGACAAGTTGCAACTCTCTCGCGACCATCTCACGGTCGACTATGGTCCGGTGAGTTTCCAGAACGGTTCCGCGAAACTGTGGCTCCCGTGGACGGCAGAGATGTACATGGAACTGCACGGGAAGCGCTATCACCACAAACATTTTCTGACCGACTACATGCTCTTCGAGGTCGATACCTCAAACAAAGTCCACAAACCGAAACAGCCGCTTCCGGTTGAAGCCGAACCCGGAAGCTAGTGGGTCGTGAACCAGCTCTGCAATCCTTCCACAAACAAGGCATAGATCGATCCCTCAAAAAGAAGAACTGCCCCGACCCGAGATCGGGGCAGTTCTCGCTGACTTGAACCACGCGCCCAGCCTTATGGCTTGGTTGGAGCCGCCGGCTTCGGAGTTGTCGCTGGCGGTTGTGTCGCAGGCCTCGGAGTGGTGGCCGGAGGCTTTGTGGCCGGGGCCGTTCCTGGCTTCGCGGGATAGGCCTGATCGTACAGCTTGATAATCTCAGCGGTGATGTCGATGTTGGTGGAAGCATAGACCACCGACGTGTTCTGAGCGGGGTACTCGAAGACAGCGACGTATCCGTTTTCGCGCGCATAGCGCTCAATGACGTCCATCATTTTCCTACCGATGCGATCGACCACTTCGCTCTGAGCCGCGTTCACATCTTCCTGCAGAGCGGTGTTCTGGCGGTCGAACTTTGCGGTGAGTCTCTGCCCTTGGGCCGCTGCACGCGCTTTTTGGTCGTCGCCCCAGGTGGTGGCGTTGGCAGCGAGTTGCTGGCGCAGATCGTTGATCTGCTTGTTGAGCGCCTCCAATTCATTCTGTTGCGAAGCAAACTGCGACTGCAGTTCCGCGGACGCCTGCTTCCCTTCCGCAGTCGTCACGATGGCCTGCCGGATATTGATCGTGCCGATTTTCGTGCCAGTCGCCGCGCCCGCTGCTCCCTGCCCATGGACGGCTGCAGTGCTGAATAGGCACGCAACGGCCAGAGCAGCCGTACAAATCATGTTTCTGGAATTCACTGTGTTCTCCTTATTATTCTTCTCCAGGTTTGCCGTCTGCTTCCGCTTCCTTGCTGGAGGCATGGGTAACCTTTCGGATGCCTAACCGTCTGCCGGTTAAAATTTCTGGTGACCCCAACTGAACGAGGACAACAGAATTGTCGACAAGTCCTTCAGGATGTCCACCTGGTTATGCGGGCGTCTCCACCCCAGGGAGTCTCCGCCAGCCATAGCACAAACATAGCAGTATACCGGACTGGCTGTTGTACCCGCAATTCCAAACCTCTTTTCGCGGCGCCGCAGACGAGGTACTTTCGCTGCTTTGTCCGCATCTGTCACGTCTTTTCGTTGACCGCGTCCCGCGCCACTCACTTCGGCATCGGCACGAACAGCACGCGATTGTTGTTCTGGTCAGCGATCACCGCGGTGCCGTACACGTTGTCCATCGCAGCCGCAAATTGAGCCTGGCTGCCGATTCCGACGGTCGCCTGGGTGCTCAGCGTCTGCGAGTCAATCACAGAAATGCTGTTGCCAGTGCTCGCCGCATTTACCGACAGGAGCGTTCCGGTCTGATAGTTGTAGGCGATGGAGAACGGATTGACGCCCACGCGAACGGTCTGCGTGCCTCCCGTATCCGGATTGAACGTAAAAACCGAGTTCAGCTGCGGTGAAGTCACATAAAACACTGCCGGGTTCGGCGCAGGGTCGTACACAATTCCGGTCGGTGCGGAACTGATAGTGTTCAAGCTGGAGGAACTAGACTTCGCGGGCGCGCCGTTCAGGGTGACGACATCAAGCACGCCGGAGACCGAGCCTAGCTGCACCTGCTGCAGGGCGGTCACCACCGCGACGCCACGGTTTGGATCGACGGCAATCGCAAAGGGTTGCGCATCCACAGCGATCGGAACCGCAACCGGAGTGCCGACGGGAGTGGCGAGCAGCGCCGTCAAATCGATCAACGAGATGGTGCTGGAACCGGTATTGGCGATCAGCGCATAGGCGTGATCCTGATCGATGGTCACACCGCTGGGTGCAATACCGACGGTAACGCTGCTGCTGCTCGTGCTCCCACTGGTAAACGAAAGAACCTGCGGGCTCAGAGGATCGCTGATATTGATGATCGAAGCAGTTCCGTCCTTATTGTTGGCCACCACGGCGTAACCCAACCGCGGGATGACGTCCACTCCCAAGGGCATGTTACCCACGTTCGCTGTAGCCAGGACCTGTCCGTAAGGCTTGCCGTAGCTGTGAAGCCCCTGGAAGTCCAGATTCACGATCGCAATCATGCCGGTGGTGCAGCCGTTCAGGGTCAGCACCCCCACATTTCGTACCGGATCGATAGCCACGGCTTCGGGCTTGGCTGCGGCGCATATCGGTGTCAAATCCGTTGTTCCCACGGCGTAAAAATCGGTGGAGTTGGAAATGTTGTTGCCAACTACAACGTCCAGTGCGAAATCATGCGGCAGCGTGAGATAAGACGCGGGAATGGTGGCGATCAATTGTCCAGAACTGACATATGTCGTCGTGATGCCCGCCAAATTGCCGTCCAGGCGGACTTGCGCTCCTGGCGCGAATCCTGCTCCATTCACTTGTACCGTGGCACTCGCCGACCCAATCAGCGCGCCTTGTGGCATGCAGGTTGTCAAGCCGGTGGGAGCGGCTGGATTGCAGGAGATGGGACCGCCATCCGCTGCGCCCGTCGTGGAATTTAGAGGCGCTTGCGCGTTGGGTACGCCACCCGCTGTTATCACCAGTCCTTGCACGTGTACCGGTTTAAAGATGCTAGGCGGAGGATCCACGTTCAGATACGTCAGGCTGTTGCTTCCCGCGTTCGCCACCAGCACAAGCCTGGTGTTCGGGTCGTACGCCATTGCGCCATAAACAGTGACCGCAGTTCCGCCAGAAGGCGTGTAGCTTCCTGTTCCCACCTGCCCCGTAGGAATCGCTGGAACGATGCGGCCCGGCGAAACCGATGCGGTGCCGACCGGATCGATCAGCGAGATGTCGTTGATGCTGTCCGTGGGATTAAACGTAATGATGACGTTTGTGTACGGATCAACCGCAACAAATCGTATGCCAGGCTCGGGAGCAGTAAGCGCACCGCTGGGGCTGCCCTGGTATTGGCCCTCCCGCAACGTGATTGAACTCACCGTCAGATCCAGCGATTTCAGAATCAGGATTTGCGCAGTTGTCGTTCCCGGATCGGCGAAAACCGCCGCTCGCGTGATTGGATCGATGGTTACGCCGACGGTGGAATTCGCAATGTTGAACGTCAGATACGGGTTGCCGTACTGCACGGTCGCCTGCGTTCCAGAGGTCGGACTTCCGCCGGATTCATTGTCACCCTTGCTCGCATATGTGAAGGTATAAGGATCTATCACACTAGAAACCTGGTAAGAGCCGTCCATGTCTGCTTTATCCAGGCCGCTGATCAGGACCGTGCCACCTACCGACGCATTGATTCCACTTGGTGCCACGGTTTTGATGGTGACGATGTTGTTCGTGCGAACCGCTCCGTTGGGCGTTGCCGCGATGTTCACGCTGGTATTGGTCTGGGTTAGATTCACCACGCTGGTCAATCCTCCCCCGCTCGGACCAGCCCCCGGAGATATATAAGCGACCGGCAGTTGCGGCTGCATCGCAATTTGCGGAGTCGCTCCCGTATTCATAGAAACGGAAGAAATGGCACAAGGAGGCTTTGTCACCGTTGATCCAATGAAACACTTTTGCGTAGGATCATTGGGCGATGGGTTCTGTACCGGAATCGGATTGATGTTCACGATGAATCCCAGATTCGAATTGCTGTAGGCCACTGCGGCCAGGTGCGTGGTGGGGTCAACTCCAATGGCGAAAGGGGCCGGCTGCACGGTCACGACTCCTGCCGGTTCCACCAACAGTTTGCTCATATCCACGCTGCCCAACCAGGTAAACTGCTGATAGTTTGCGTTCGGCAGGGCGATCAGCGACAGCGTCGCGTCTCCGCTATTTACGACCACGGCGAGATCGTGGGTGCTGCCGGCAACCGTATCTCCCGGAACGGTAATTCCCAGCTGATCATCGATGGCCACGCTGGTGGGAGCTTTGCCTACTCCGTGTCCGTTCGAATCCACGGTAAACGGTGGAATACCCGTAGTCGGCGTTCCGGAACTCAGATCGACGTATTGAATCGAGTTGGAGGCCTGCTCCGTGATCACCGCGTAACTCTTCGTGGAGTTCAAGGCGATACTACTAGGAGCAAGGTTCGTGCCCGTCGCCGCAGTTGTGGGCAAGGGGTTTGAGACTGGGGCAGGCAGATTGGGGTAATTCGACTGCACCGCCACGTTCGTGGTCGCACTCGGAAACGGCGGGGGATTACTCTGAGCATTGCTCAAGACGCTGACCTGGTATAGACCAGGATTTTGAATCTGGCTTCCCGGAAGCGGCTGAGAGAACTGTCGTGAATTCGTGGGAGCAATGCTGACGCCGGGGTTGCCATTAAAAAGAAGCTTTGCCAATCCCGCCCCCGCGCCGTAATACCCACCATCGGCGGTAAACTCCGTGTTCGTTCCCACTCTGAAGCTGTTGGGAACAGAAGCGACCAGCCCTGGTCGCGCGGGAAAGAGTGTTAGGGGAAAGCTCTTGGTAATCAGCGATCCGGTATTGTTAGGATCGGGAATATCCATCGAGATCTGGCCCGTTCCAGGATTAGCGATTTGCTGAGAGTTCAACCGTATGCGCGTAACAATGGAACTATCGCAGGTGGCCGTGCTACTGGTGGTGCAATAAGCGGTGGTCACAGGAATCGTGAAAATCTGCGTCTGGTCCAGGACCGAGGTGTTTCCCAGTGAATCGGTAAAGGAGATCGAGGTGGTGTTCAGCACGTTATGAGCATCCAGCCAGATGTCCTGCTCCACTCCTCCCGCTGCGACAGAGGTGGGGAACAGGCCATTGAAGGTCTGCGGATTCGTGGAGGAATTGACAAGGGTAATCAATGCCGCAGCGATCGCCGCGCTGTCCTTTTTCGAAGTCACAACCACAGTCACGCTAGCGGGATCGGCCGTCGAAGACGTACTGGTGACTGGGAATGTATTTGTTGGCACTGTGGCCGGTGCGGTGAACACGCCATTCTGATCGATCGTTCCGCAACTAGGGCTGCAGGAGGGGGAACTGGAGCTCGCCGAAGGATTGCCCGTGGAACCGAGTACCGGTTGTGTTACCAGCCAGGTCGCATCAACCCCATTATCATTCAAGAACGAAGGCGTGAATTTGGTTGTCGCCGCTGGATTTAGCCCCACAGGCACTGTCGCGGTCGACGGCGTAATCGATGCGCGGATGCCCGAATCCAGATTAACCGTACCCGTGCCGCTCTTGTTCTTTTCTGCCGTCGAAGTCGCTGTCAGCGTAATCACCGGCGCCGGCTGCGGGTAACTCGCCAATGGCGGCGCCGTATAGGTAAGAACGTTCTGGGTCTCGTCGCTCACGGAACCGTATTTCGGATAGTCGGTGCTGCTAGGATCGCATCCGCCGGTCTGCGTTGAGGTGGTGACTTTCCCAGTCGAATCTGTGGTGGAGGTGGTCGTCGTCCACGTACATTTCCAGGTCACTGTCAGAACGGTGTTCCCCGTGACGGTCGCGGTAACCGAGGTCGATTGACCTGCCAGCACCGCTGTCTGGGCAGGCGATACGGTAACGACGGTCTGATTTGGCGAGGAACTGCTGCATCCCGCAACCCACAGTATTCCTGCGCCGGCTAGCACCAAGGCAGCCTGCTTAAGCATTCGCAACTTCATGACGGACTTCTCCCCCCGTACGGGTGCGGCGGCGTTCCCGGGCACCCCATTTGCCTAGCTTGATGCGGAAACCTGTTCATACCGTTGTTCCCATTGGCCTAGAAGGTACGACTTACCGAGAACCGGAACGTGCTCTGCGGTTCAAAATAGTTCAAGCGACCCGGATTCTGGATCGTCGGTTGAATCTGGGACAGAATTGCCGAATTGCACTTGGACGGATTCTGTGGATCGAGCAGCCCCAGCGAAGAACACGTTAGAAACAGGGTCTGATTGTTCAGCTGGTCAAAGGGCGCCACGATGGTTTCATGCAGCCGCAAAGGGTTATACGCGTAGTAGATTCGGAACGGCGCCTGCACGATCGGCAAATTGATGATGAATTCGATACCCGTAGACATCCGCAGCTTGAAGTTTGTGCCCGGAGCAATTTGCAACTGCGCCTGTTGATTCACCAATGGGAACACCGAATTGATGTTGTCGACGCCCGTAGGATTGAGTTTCAGCGAGCCCGGCTGCGATATACCGTCGGTTCCGGCGTCCACGAATAGAGACATGCTGACTGGCCCGGCAATCGGAATGCGGTATTCGGCGCTGCCGAGGAGTTCGGTGTCACCGCCGGGGAACGTGATGGTATACCCGAGGACCGGAACGCTGAAGCTCGACAGCGTCGGCAGTCCACTCGGCCCCAAATTGTGGTTGTTGTAGTAGCTGACCGTCTGATTGAACTGGCTGGGAATGTAGGTGACCGGCGAGATCGCGCGAATGTCGAACCCGCGGATGTCCTGCTCGCCGCCCATGTAGAAGCGGCTGTAGGGCGGCACTTCCTTCCCGCCAAAACCGGTTGTATAGGCACCCAGAAAACGCAGGCCGATGGCGTTGCGCTTCTTATTGATAGGATGGAAATACTTGATCTCACCGGTGTTGGTGATGGTGTTAACGTTGCCGCCCAAGGGGCCACCGGTGAACGCCAATGAGTAGAAAATGCTTTTCCCGGAGGTGGCATTCATCGGGTTGTTGATGGTGTTGTAGCTGATGGTAGGTGTGATGGTGCTGGCCAGAATCCCGTTCAGCGCCGCGGGACCCGCGATACTCTGATACTGCAATTGCGTAAACAACAACTCCGACGCCTGGTTGTACGTCGTGATGTTTGTGCGCGTGAGTCCGTAGGAAACAGCCACGCGCGTGAAGGCGTAACGCCGCAGTGGGTAGCTGGCAAAAATCGTGAAGCCCGCGCTGTTCTGCGTGTAATCCTGAATGTACTGCGGGTTGATGCTGACAGACTGCCCGGTCGTGAGGGCCGCCTGTTGCGCCTGGTTGAACTTATACTCGTTCGAGAAAATCGTGAATCCCGTCGAGATGGGCCGGTCAAACAGGTACGGTTCCGTGAATCCGAACATCAAGCTTCGCTGCAAGTTGCCGAACTGCGCGGAAAGCGTCAGCGTTTCGCCCAAGCCGAGAAAATTGTTGGTTTGATAGGTCAGGCCGATGAATCCGCCATACAATCCGCTGACACCACCCTGCAAGCCAATGGATTGTTTGCCTTTCTCTTTCAGCTTCAACAGCAGGTCGACGGTGCCTTCCTTGGGGTTGCGCTTGATTTCCGCGGCCTTGTCTGCTTCCAGCTTGTCGAAGTAATCCAGTTGGTTCAAGCGCAGGATGCTCAACTCCCATGCGCGCTTGTTGAACAATTGTCCTTCGTCGATCAGCAATTGGCGGCGAATAACCTTGTCGCGCGTGGTGGTGTTGCCGGTGAAGTCGATGCGACGCACATAATACTGCTTGCCTTCATCGAACTTCATGATGATGTCGATGATCTTGGCCTGATTGTTGATTTCCGTTTCGGGCTGCGGTACGAAATCGATGAAGCCGTACTGGCCGTAAATGTTCGTGTACGTTTCCATGGCCTTGCGGATTTTGGCAGCCGAGAAGATGTCCCCCTGCTTCAGGGGAAAGGCCTGCTCCAGCGCATCCTTTTTCAGCGAGAGGGCTTTATCCGGATCGCTGCTGACGATGCGCAGCGTGCCCATCTTGTACTGGTCGCCTTCTTCGATCGGAATGGTGATATTGACCGCTTTACCTTCCGTGCGTCCCGCCAGAGGAATGCCGTAGCGCCATTCTTTGGTGTCCACATTTTTAATAATCGGATCCAGAACCACTACGCGGAAATACCCATTGTCCTGGTATAGCCCGATGATTCCCACCTGGATGTCCTCGGTCAACTTGTCGTGGTCATAGGTCTTGGACATCACGTTGATTTCCGTGAAGTACAAGGGAATGGCGTAAGGGCGGTCGTGCCGCATCGCGCGAATCAATTTGCGGTTGCTGAAAGCGTGATTCCCGGTGAACTCAATTTTGCCGACCTTTACCTTGGGGCCTTCATCGATCTTGAAAACCAGAATAATGGCGTTGCTGGAGGCGATGCGCTCGTATTGCGGGGTCACGGTCGCAAATTGCCGTCCATGCTCTCCCAGCAAATCCTTCAGCACCACTTCAGCTTTCTTGATGCGCGTAGGATCGAACTGGCTCTCGACCGTCAGACCGACCTTTTTTTCCTTGAAGCGGTCCAGAATATCTGACTCCGAAACCGAATGAGCGCCTTCATAGCGGATGCGCCGGATCACCGGGCGCTCGGTCACGATGAAAATGATGATCTTGCCGTTGGGCTTGTTGGGAGAATCCTGTACTTCCAGCTTTACATCCTCGAAATACTGCGTGTTCCACAGCGCCTGAAAATCGCGGCGCAAGGTGTCTTCGTTGTAGGGATCGCCGTCGCGACTGAAGATGCGGGCTTTCAAAGTGTCTGTGCGGATGCGGCGGTTCCCAACGAAATCGATTCGCTCGATAAACGCGTTCCCGCTGGACGTCGTGGTGGAACTCGGCGTCTGCGTCGCTTGTGGCGGGGTAAAATCTTCAATCTTTTCTTCAAAAGTATTTTCGTTCAGGGAAGCGTGAAACAGGTAGGTGCCCTTGGGACGAGCGTTGCTCTCAGCGGAACTGCGCGGCGCTCCCGTTGCTGCAGCGGAAAACAACGCCACCAGAAACGCCAAAATGAGGAATGCTGCAGCAAGACGAGCGCTGACGGCAGCAAGCCGGGCGGCTGTCCTCGACACAAAACAGACTATGCTTTGAGCGGCCATTGATCGGCTCAAGGCCGCGCCCCCAAACCCAAGATGTTCTTCTCCTGCCAGACCCGGTATGGACTGGCTGCGCGCAGCGCGCTCTGCGGCTTCCCCCAAAAGGATTTAACCGCCTGGCGGTCACACGTTGTTGCGTCAGATTCGCTAGTGGACGACCGGGGTTGCCTCAGCAACCGGCCGGAAAGCGAGAACTTCCCCCGCGACGTATATTTGCAGCGTCGCCGGCCTTTGAATGCCACCCTGAATGAGTGCCTCGGACAGCGGGTCTTCTACATACTTCTGCAGAGCCCGTCGCAGCGGCCGCGCCCCGTAATTGCGGTCCGCACACGTTTTTTCGAGGATCCACTGGCGCGCTTCGGGCGACAAGACCACCTGCACTTGGCGGTGAATCAGCGTATCGTTCAGCTGGCCGACAAGTAGATCAATAATGCGAAGCAGGTCCTCGTCGCCAAGCGGGTTAAACAGGATTACCTCGTCCAGCCGGTTCAAAAACTCCGGATTGAACGACCGCTTCACTTCTCCCATGACCAGATCTTCCATGCTCTTCAATCCGGCTTCGTCCACACCCGACTGGAAGCCGATGGAGGTGCGCTTCTGCAAGTGCCGCGCACCGAGATTGGAAGTCATGATGATGATCGTGTTGCGAAAATCGACGGTATTGCCAAGACCATCCGTCAATTGCCCGTCTTCAAAAACCTGCAAAAGGATATTGAATAGGTCCGGATGAGCCTTCTCGATTTCGTCCAATAGGATAACCGAATACGGCGTGCGACGCACGCGCTCCGTCATCTGCCCGCCCTCTTCGTAGCCCACGTATCCTGGAGGCGCGCCAATCAGCTTGGAAACCGAATGCTTCTCCATAAATTCCGACATATCAAAACGGATTAAGGACTTCTCTGAACCGAACAGGAATTCCGCCAGGCGCCTTGCTACTTCTGTCTTGCCCACGCCCGTCGGACCCAGGAAAAAGAAACAACCCACCGGCCGCGATGGCGACTTCAGGCCGGCGCGGCTGCGGCGAATGGCGCGTGCCAGTGCGGTGATGGCTTTGTCCTGACTGATGACGCGCTTGTGTAGCTCAGGTTCAATGCGCAAAAGTTTCTGCTGCTCATCTTCTTTGATCGACGTGACCGCCACTCCAGTCCAGCGTGAAACGACTTCCTCAATATCTTCGCGGGTGACCACTCCCGTCGAGGCGTCGTCCAGTTTGTACCGCTCGCGCAGCACTCGTAGATTTTCTTTTTCCTTGCGCTCCTCTTCCGAGTAGAAACGCGCTTTCTCAAACTCATGCGCGGCGATCGCCGATTCCATGCGGTGCGTGATGAACTTCACGCGCTTTTGCACTTCGCCGACTTCTTCGGGCACGGAGGCCTGGCGCAGTTTCACGCGCGCGCCGGCTTCGTCGATCAAATCAATAGCCTTGTCAGGTAGGAAACGGTCGGGAATGTAGCGATTGGAAAGGTATACGGCATAGCGCAAAGCTTCATCTGTATATCCCACGGCATGAAACTTCTCGTAGCGCTCGCGCACGCCATTGATCACCTGAATGGCTTCGTCCTCGTTCGGCGCGGGCACCTTCACAGCCTGGAACCGGCGCTCCAGGGAGCGATCTTTCTCGACGGACTTGCGATACTCGCCAGGGGTCGTCGCGCCAATGCACTGAATTTCACCGCGAGACAGGGCTGGCTTCAAAATATTCGCCGCGTCCAGTGAACCTTCCGCGGAACCGGCGCCCACAAGGGTGTGAAGCTCGTCGATGAACACGATGGAATTCTGGTTCTCCATCAATTCTTTCATGATGGTCTTCAAGCGCTCTTCGAACTGCCCGCGGTACTTCGTGCCGGCAACGATCAAAGACAGATCAAGAGAAAGGATGCGCTTGTCTGCGAGGAACGGGGGAACGTCGCCATCCGAAATACGCTGTGCTAGTCCTTCCACGATGGCGGTTTTGCCGACGCCGGGTTCGCCGATCAGCACGGGATTGTTCTTGGTGCGGCGGCAGAGAATCTGGATTACCCGCTCGACTTCATTGTCGCGCCCGACCAGTGGATCCAGCGCGCCCTCAGCCGCAGCGGACGTCAGGTCGCGGCTGAATTCTGCCAGCAGGGAAGTTTCTTTCGGCCTCGCCGCCGTTGTCTTTTCACCCGTCGTGCGGGATAGTTCTTCGCGAAGCGCAGACAAGCGCAAGCCCCGCTCCATTAGAATCTCCGCGCCAAAACACTTTTCTTCCCGCAGAATCCCCAATAGCAGGTGTTCGGTGCCGACATGCTTATGGCCCAGGCGCTCCGCTTCCTCGGCGGCCATGTTCAAAATGCGCTTGCACTCCGCGCTCAACGGCACCTCCACGGACGTGGAGATACGTTCGCGGATGGTGATGCGCGCCTCGATTTCCTTGCGTATGGATTCGATAGAACCCTGCTGGCGCAGAAAACGGTTGGCCAGCGCCTTATCTTCGCGCATCAAGCCGAGCAGCAGATGCTCGGTCTCGATGTAAGGGCTGCCATACTGGCTGGCTTCATAACGGGCAAAAAAGATGACTCGTCGCGCTTTTTCCGTATATCGTTCGAACACGATTAGCTCGCTTCTCCCTTTGGGGTCCAGTTCGCTTCGGCTCTCACCGCGCGAGTCCGCAGAACGCCATGATCGAGTCCCACCACACGGTCACACCGCTCGGCCAGCGCCAGGTTGTGCGTCGCAATCAGCGACGTCAGGCGATGCGCGCGGTGCAGCCGTTCGAGCAACTCAAACACGGCCCAAGCATTCTGCTCGTCCAGGTCTCCGGTAGGTTCATCTGCCAGCAGCACCTTGGGCCCGGTGACGAGCGCCCGAGCGATCGCAACGCGCTGCTGTTCCCCTCCCGAAAGCTCTCCGGCGCGGTGGTCGGCTCGATCTTGCAGGCCCACTTCCACCAGCCACTGGCGCGCCTTTTTCTGCGCAACTTCCTGTGGCTCTCCGCGCACTAGCAGTGGCATCGCGACGTTTTCCGTAGCCGTAAAATCCGGCAACAACTGGTGCCGCTGCCAGAGAAACCCCACGGCGCGATTGCGAAAATTCGCCAACGCCGCGTCATCATTTGTTTCTATCGCTTTATTTTCAAAGTATACTGCACCGCTTGTTGGAGTGTCTAGCGCAGCCAGTAAATGCAGAAGCGTGCTTTTCCCCGCTCCAGATGGCGCCACGATCGCAACCATCTCTCCGGCGCGCAAACTCAGATTTGCATCGGATAGAACTTCCAGATATTTTTCGCGCGCGCCATAAGTCTTCTTCAACCCGCGCGCTTCGAGCAGGGTTGCCGCCGCTTCTTCGTTCCCGGTGTATTGTTCCGCCACCATGGCGATCCCGTCCCAAGCCCGCGGGTCCCGATTCGGACCACTTGGTGCCCTGATTTCCTCGCCGCACCCCTTACAGCATTGGATGCGCTTCGAAGGCCGTGCAGTATCCCTCCACTGTCAAACTAGTGTCAAAACTCTCTTTTGCGCCCGTCGAAGCCCAACACTTTTCCCATTTTCTGACCTGCGGTGCCAGGTGCAGTTCTTCGATAAACTGCTCCTGACTGTTCACTAGGCTAACTGGCTATCTTTCAATGGCTTGCAGGCTGCTTTCCTTCGACCGGGCTGCGCGCCAACGCTCGCGTCCCGTTCTGGGCCACACCACCACTTGGTAGGAGCAAATAGCCCTCCAAACAATCTGCCCTTTCCACACCCTAGCCCCGCGCGGAATGTCACTCAAACCTTAGAATTTCCACGGGCAAAAGGCGCGCTGCTTCCCGCGCCGGCAGAATGGTCGCGATGATTGCGATTCCCATCGCCACGGCGCCGATCCACAGCCCGTCGAGCAAATTGGGATGAAACGGCACGTAGGGTACGGCATATACCTGCGGATCCAGGGGAATCAGGTGGTGGGAGCCAGCGATCCAGCTGAAGACATAGCCAATCGTCAAACCAATCAGCGTACCCGTCGCGCCGATCGCTATTCCCTGCAACAAAAATATGCGCCGAATCTGCTCACGACGCGCGCCCATGGAGAGAAGCACCGCAATATCGCGCGCTTTGTCGGTCACCGTCATCGATAGCACGACAAGAATGTTCAGACCGGCAACAAACGTGATCAGTCCGATGAAGATTGCAGTGACCAGCTTTTCCAGGCGCAACGCCCGAAACAGCGCGCGATTCTCTTCCATCCACGTCGCTGCGACGAATCCCTGGCCCGCCGCTTGTTCCACTTTGCGAGCAATCTCCGCGGCCGCCCCCGGATTTACCAGGCGAAATTCCAGAACATTCACGATGTCTCCGGAACCGGCCAGCGCTTGCGCTGCCGGAAGCGCCACGAAAGTCCAATTCTCGTCGTAATCGTAAAACCCAGAGTCGAAGATCCCTCCAACGCGAAATCGCCGCGTGCGTGGAATTAGTCCGTAAGGAGTCAGGCGGCCTTGCGGACTTGTCAGCGTGACATACTCGCCTGGCTGCAATTTCCACTCATCGGCAAGTTGCTTTCCCACAAGCAACGCTTCGATGCCATCGGCATCTGGCAAGAAATCCAGTTTTCCAGCGGACAGCTTCTGCAGCGCTTCATCGCTGTTCTTTTCACGGTTGACGTCTATCCCCTTCAGCACCACGCCTCGCGCCTGCCCTGCAAAGGACATCAGCACCGTCTGATAAATCGCGGGCGTCACGGAGCGCACGCCAGGTATCTGTTGCAATTTTTCCGTGAGCTCCTGGTAATTGTGGATCCCACCCGAACCGGGGCGCGTCAGCGAAATGTGGGCGGTCACGCCGAGCAAGCGGTCTTGCAGCGTCTCGCGAAAGCCGCTGTTCATGGCGAGGGCGATCACCAGCGTGGCAACACCCGCTGCCACACCCAGAATGGAAAACAAGGTGACTAATCGGAGAATGGTGGGCCGGTACGGAGATCGCAAGTACCTGCGCGCCACAAACCATTCGAATCCCATGCCGCGGGCGCCTCTACACTTTCCCGCGTTGCACTTCGCCGGGCTCTTCCAGATTCGACTCCGGGCGGAGTTGCGGGAACAGGATTACGTCACGAATGGAGTGCGAGTCGGTAAGCAGCATAGTCATGCGATCGATGCCTAGTCCTTCGCCGGCGGTGGGCGGCAAGCCGTGGCAAAGCGCGCGGATATAGTCGGTATCCAGTTGCTTGGGAACTTCGTCGCCGCCCTGCGCGATCTGGGCCAGGAAGCGACGCTCCTGCTCGGCCGGGTCGTTGAGCTCAGAGAAGCCGTTGGCTATTTCCATGCCCGCCACATAGACCTCGAAACGCTCAGTCACCGAGGGATCGCCAGGCTTCTGCTTCGAAAGCGGCGAAATCTCCGTCGGGAAATCGCAAAGAATGGTGGGTTGAATCAAGTGCTCCTCGGCGACCGTCTCAAACAGAAGGCCGGTCCACTCCCCGTCAGGCAGCTTGCCTTTGGTCGCGGCATACGGGGCGTGATTCGCCTTGGCCCAGGAATTGTAGCGCTCCGTGGCTCGGGGCGCTCCGCCGGGCGCAGCAAGTTCTTCCAGGGTCGGCGCCGGACCCGCGCCTTCCGGCCAGTATTTGATGATGGCCTCGCGCATGGAGAGCCGCTGCAATTTCCCGAAGTCCAGTTCGACGTCGCCGAACTTCACCGTGGTGCTGCCGGTGATTTCCTTGGCCAGATGCGCGAACAGCTCCTCGTTCAGGGTCATCAGGTCGCTATAGTTGCTGTAGGCCTCATAGAACTCCAGCATGGTGAACTCAGGATTGTGCTGAGTGGAGATTCCTTCATTACGGAAATTGCGGTTAATTTCGTACACGCGATCGAAGCCTCCCACGATCAGGCGTTTCAGGTACAGCTCCGGCGCAATGCGAAGATAAAGGTCAATATCCAATGTGTTGTGGTGGGTCACGAAAGGGCGCGCCGATGCTCCGCCCGGAATTGGGTGCATCATGGGTGTTTCCACTTCGATGTAGCCGCGAGCATTGAAGAACTTGCGCAATTCGCTGATCAGGCGCGCACGCGTCTGAAACACTTCGCGCGATTTCTCCGTCACGATCAGATCGAGGTACCTGTGCCGGTAGCGCAACTCGATATCCGCCAGCCCGTGCCATTTTTCCGGCAGCGGCAACAGCGCCTTGGCCAGAAAGAACAACTCCTGCACCCAGATCGATAATTCGCCGGTCTTGGTGCGGAAAAGATGCCCTTTTACTCCAATGTGGTCGCCGAGGTCGAGCAACTGAAACAATTGGAATCCGCGTTCGCCGACCACATCCTTCCGCACATAAATCTGGATACGCGCTCCGGATCCTTGCAAATGCGCGAACCCTGCTTTTCCCATTAGGCGATAGGAAATAATTCGTCCCGCGACGGCCACGTCTTTCCGGTTGGCCTCCAGTTCGGCCGCTGGTGTGTCGGAAAAGGCTCGGGTCAGGTCCGCAGGACGGTCAGTCCATCGAAATTCGCGTGGATACGCTTCGTAACCGAGTGCTTGGATCTGCTCCAGTTTCTTTTCGCGTTGGGCAAACTGGTCACGTGGCTCGAATTGCAAGAGTTTGTATATCCTTTCATTTTCCCGGCAAAGGGAGTATAGATGCCACGGCTCGCAGAGGGCAAGGAAGGCAGCAGCTACTTGTCGGCCAGCGGGAGTTGTCAGAATGCTTGCGGCGGGACCTTTTTGGTAATATTCTCATGTTACAACCCCTTTCAGATTTGCTATACTCCACCCTATCGCTCCTCGGAGGTTCCCCTTGGCTTCCCGCCCATCTTCCCAGCGTGGTGAATCCGTGTCTAGAGAGTGGCGCATCCCGTTGTCCCGCGATAAGTCGCAGGTGTACTTGGAAGCCGTCCACCAGCTTGAAACTTCTTATTGCATGTTCAGTATCAACTTGGATGAAGCGCTGGGCATGCGCCGCGCTGGCCGTCTCGGTACGGCGCAACAGCTACTTGGTGTCGCGCCGGCGCTTTGCCAGAATCTAGTCGCCCCGCTTCTCGGACTAATCCGTGCGATGCAGGTCCATTCCCGCCATTTCGGAACCACTCCGAATCTCGCTCCTCTGCATCCGGAACACTTTCAGAACTCCAGAAATCAGTGGCTCGCTCGCTTCCATGGTCTATTCGGGCGAATCCTCCTCACGAGTCGCTCGCAATTCCTTTACAAGCTATCGGCGCTGGCCGAAATGACCGAAGAACTAGAACAGAATTATGGTTCCGCGGTGGAAACGCTGGAAGAGGGCTTAACCGCCCGGCCGGAGCGCTACTGGGACATAATGGACGCCTCACACTATGACCTGAACACCTGCCTTCGCGAGTCCGTTGTCATCCTGAAGTGCTTTCTTCATGTCTTGCCCGACGACCAACTGGCGGAATTCCAGGCTTCTTTGAACGAGCACGTGGCTGCTTCCCCGGACCGCTTTGCCGTGCGCGTCCGGCATCTTGCCCATAGACGGTTAACGCCGATCAAGGGACAATAGGCTCACCTTGCGGGCAGCGATCGCCCATGCAACCTATGGAGGGTTTGCCCCTTCTATAGCTGATTATGTGTGCCTCTTCCGCCATCGCAGGGACAACTCTTGGAGGTATCCGGCGCATCAGAAGTACCAGTAGCGCCGCGATTGGACAGTTGGCCCGACAACGACCAACCGAACCGGTTGCGTGGACTGAAGCGGAAGCCATCCGCCGTGCTCAGGCAGGGGACGCAGCGGCTTTCGAGCATCTTTTTCAGCTTCACAGCCGCAGGGTGTACGCCTTATGCCTTCGCATGGTGGGGAATCCCGCCGATGCGGAAGATTTGGCGCAGGAAGCTTTTCTCCAACTTTTCCGCAAGATAGCGACCTTTCGGGGCGAATCGGCATTTTCCACCTGGCTGCATCGCATGACCGTTAACGTGGTGTTGATGCGCCTCCGGAAGAAGTCGCTTCCGACCGATTCGCTGGAAGAATCGCTGGAGCCCGATTCGGAGAATTCCGGCCCTAAACGGGACGTGGGTGCTCCGGACTTGCGGCTCTCCGGTGCAGTCGATAGAGTGAACCTCGAACGCTCCATCGAGAAGCTGCCGCCGGGTTATCGCACCGTCTTCATACTCCACGACGTTCAGGGGTATGAGCACAACGAGATTGCCGACATCATGGGATGTTCGGTAGGAAATTCGAAATCGCAGCTGCACAAGGCGCGCACGCGCCTGCGCGAACTTCTCCAGGAAGAGATCCGGGAGCAGGCTCGCCAGGAACGCCACGCCGCAAAAACCCAGACCGGCCCATCGGATTGAGTTACTATGAGGCACGGCCTAGGTTTTCACACGCTGCACGATTTCGAAAGTGATTGACTGGGAGAGCCAACCAGGAGCACTCCCATCGGAGTTGAGGTATGCAGTGTAAAGATTTTGAGGCTTTGTTGGAGCAAGACGGGCTCGACCCGCTTCCGCTGGCCGCCCGGTCGCATCTCACCGAGTGTTCGGCTTGCCGGAATTTATTCGCTGATCTCAGCGTCATCGTTTCTTCCGCAAGGGAATTCCCCGCCGAAGTTGATCCACCGGAACGCTTGTGGGTTTCGCTGCGCGCGCAGATGGCCGCCGAAGGGCTGATCAAACAGAGCGCGCCCGCCTCGACGGAAAAAGCCGCGTGGTGGCAGGCGCTTCCGAGCCTGTTCAGGCCACGTGTTCTGGCTTCTGCCGGGGGGGCACTTGCCCTGGCATTTGCTGCTTTTTTGGCCGTTCACAAGAAGCCGGTAAACGTCACGAATACCAATCCGCCTACCCCGGCTGTGGCTCGAGTTCAGACTCCCGCGCAACCCGCCGCAGTGCAACAGCCGCGTTCGCGCGCTGCTATTGCCCCGGCTCCCGCACCGCAGATGGTGGCAAAACGCCGCTCGACTCCTGCGACAAGCGCAACTCCGAACTTTAAGCCGGCGCCCTCAGCCGATGTTTACGGCGGTACGCTAGCCGGTATGCAGGACCCACAGAATCTGGCCGGCACTTCTGTTGAGGCCGATGCCTCTTTGCGCGAGAATCTCCGCATCATCAACGAGGTTATTGCGGAATGTCAGAAGCATCTGAAGAAGCATCCCAATGACGCGCTGGCCCGTGAATATCTGGCGAGCGCCTACCAGCAGAAGGCACAATTGGTTGCCGCGATTCTGGATAGTGGAAGGAGCGAGCAGTGATTCCTTATCTCGAAATCAACGACCGCACGGTCTTATCCGCAGTAGGAACTGCCATCCTCTTTTGTGCCGCGGCTTCGGCTGTGGCTGCTCCTCCGGACCACAAAGAACAGCATTTCGCGGTGAAGGGCCGGCCCACGGTGGTGCTGCAAAATATCGTCGATGGGCGCATTGAGGTAAAGTCCTCGAAGAATCCGGAAGTGGTGGTGATCAGCACTTCCTCTCCCGAGAAAGTCGCGATTGATTTGGAGCAGGCGGGTGATCGCATCGATATCAGCGCCACGGGACTGGTAAATTCCACGCAGCCCCACGAAGTAGAAGCCAACTTCATCTTGACCGTTCCTGAAGAGACCGAGCTTCAGCTGAAGACCCAGACGGGCCTGATTTACGTGGAACAAGTGAATGGCGACATGCAACTGGAAAGCGTTGCCGGCGACGTGAATCTTAAGGAAGTCTCGGGCTACATCATCGTGAAAACCACCGGCGGTTCTTTGAAGTGCACACAGTGCACCGGTAAGCTGGACTTTGCCTCAATCGGAGGCGGCGCGCAAGTCCTGCAGTCGTCGCTCATGAGAATCAACCTCATGACCGCCACGGGAAATCTTCTCTACGACGGCGAATTTGTGCGTACCGGGATTTACAGCATGAAGAGCACCAAGGGTTCCGTCGAGGTGCGTTTCTCTCCCACCGATTCATTGGATGTGGACGCGCGATCTCTTACTGGCGCTGTGGACAATCAGGCGACCGAATTCCTGAGACCGGATGTCCACGGCTCTCACCATTCCCGAAACCGTGGAAACAGTTTCTTCGGCACCGTTGGCCAGGGACTCGCCAAAGTCGAACTCTCCTCCTATAGTGGTACAATCCGAATTCTGAAGCGTCCCTAAGGGGCGCTTTCCCGAATCGTGAGCCAAACTTTCATCCCGCGTGGCCCTGCGCCGCGAACTCCCGTCTTTTGTCTGGCCGGTTTCATGGGCTCCGGCAAGAGCACGATTGGCTCTCGTCTGGCGCAACAACTTGGCTGGCGGTTCGTTGACCTGGACGAGAAGATCGAGGCCGCCTCCGGCATCACCATTCCGCAATTCTTCGAACGGCATGGCGAAGGGGCTTTTCGCCAATTGGAAGCCGAACAACTCCGCGCCGCTCTGGGCCGTTCGCTGGCACGCCAGGAACCCACCATCATCGCTCTCGGTGGCGGCACCTATGCGCAACTCGGAGCGCCGGAATTTCTGCGCAACTCCGGAGTTCCGGTCCTGTGGCTCGATTCACCCATCGAAGTTCTGCTTTCGCGTTGCATGACCATGACTGGCCGCCCGCTTTTCCGCGATGAAACCAGTTTCCGCGCGCTGCATGCCCAGCGTATTGCGTCCTATCAGCTCGCAGACTTTCGTGTGGACAGCTCCGGCGACCCTGCGGATGTAGTGGCAGAAATTCTTCGCCGCGGGATCGTCTCCTTTCCCGGGCACGATCCGGAGTCCGATTTGGCTGTGGAAAAACCGCGTTCCTGAGGGGGAATCTTATGCCGAATGTTCGAAAGTTTCGAGCCCGCTCCTCTTATGCCGGAGTGCTTCTACTGTGCATGCTCGCTTTCGGATTGCTGGCCAGCGCCGCGCAGAAGAAAGTCGCCGCCGGTTCCCTGTTCGCGCCGGAAAAAGGTAAGTTCAACATTCTGCTCGATGGCAAGTCTGTCGGCCACGAGGATTTTGAAATCGTGGCGTCTGGCGGAGGTTGGACGGCGCACGGCACCAGCGCCATAAAGCCGCCCCAAGGCGCGTCTTCCACCGTCAGCGGCACTCTTACGCTGCAGCCCGACGGCGTGCCCGTGACCTACGAGTGGAGTTCGCAAGCCGAAAAATCAAACTCTGCGCACGTGGTATTCGCCAACGGTGTAGCAAAAATGACTCTTCAATTACAGGGTGCGCGGCCATTCGAACAAGATCTCTCGTTCTCTTCTCCGTTAATCGTCGTGCTGGACAACAACCTTTATTACCAGTATGCGGTGCTTGTCCGTGTCTATGACTGGTCCAAGCGCGGCACGCAGTCTTTTCCTGTCCTGATTCCGCAGGAGCTTACGCCGGGTACAATTACGGTTGACTCGGTCGGTTCAGTCAGCGCCGAAGGAAAATCCTACGAGGGATTGAAGGTCGTCACGAACGATCTGGAAATCGCACTGTATCTCGACGGCAATCACCGCTTGGTACGTCTGGAAGTCCCTGCCGCCAAAGTCTCTGTGGTCCGCGAGTAGTTGATCGACCTTCAGCCTGCCGCGGCGTCTCGCCCGTAAAACTCGCACGCAAAAAAAGAGCGGCGTTCCCCTCAGAAACGCCGCTCCACCAAAAACTTCTATTCGAAACTGCTCTAGCGTGCCAATGGCCGCTGGAACACGGGAGCCCCTGGACGCCGCAGCGAATAGCCCTGCGGATCATGGGCGTGAGCGGGTACGATCCCATTCGAATGGCTGGCGTGTCCGATATGCCCGTTCTGCCCGTTGCCATTCGCCGGCGCGGGCTGCGGCAGCCGGGCCGGGTTACCGATAGGGCGGAGTGTGATTGGCGCAGCGTTCACGTGATCGCTGATCGCCTGCAAGCGCTTCAGGATGGACTGCCACTGTTCCCAATCCAACTGGCGCAGGAACGGCCGCAATCCCTGGATGAACGGATCTTCCAGCAACGCTTCGCCGTCCGATTCCGGAATGAAGAACCGGTTCAACCCGACGTTCAGCGCTTCGGAGATTTTTTCCAGTGTGCCGAGGCTCGGGGTCATCTGCCCGCTCTCAATGCGTGAAAGATATGAGCGGCTGACTTTCGAACGCGCCTGCAACTGGCTCTGTGTCATAGTCCTCGACTCACGCAGTTGGCGAATCCTTTGGCCGATGTTCTCCACCGTCTCCTGATTCGCAAACTTGGTTGCCACTGCCTCGGGAACCGCTTGCTCTTCTTGCGGCACTTCCTGCGGAATCAGATACTCCATTCGCTGGGGCAGTGCCCGAACACAGCGTCGGCAGTTGCCGGTGCGCGTCCGGTACTGGACAAGTCCACAGGTCTTGCAGCGAATGACTTCCCTATCCATTTCCAACGAATTCATAGTGGTCTCTTTTTCCATATGTGCCGACACCGGGACTCCTCGCTGACTATTAGTTTTTCCGGCGTGCGGATAGGAGGGAACGTCGGAACGTTCTCGGGGGGAAGGCAGTTACTGGCGCGAGTGGAGTTTCGCTTGAATGGCCATACAGTGTCAAGAGTATTTTTGAAAAATGTTGCAGGCGAACGCCCGAAATCGCCCCTGTTTACGCCATGTTTTCGCCTGTCCGTCCGGACGGGCACGCGGCAAAGCATCTGCCCGTAGCGTCAACGCCGGCTTCACTGTCTACAGGTTGTGCTTTTGTTGCTGAATGCTGATGCTTTTCGTTTCGGCACATTGGCCGCATTGCGGCGCATACTTCCGGGCGTACCGGCCGCTCCGCTTGCCTCTGAACATCTGCCTCATCCGTTGTAGGATATTTGCTCTGTTCTTGATCTGAAATATAGGGGAGTCCCAATGCCGTCCCGCGAAGATGCTTGGAATCTGCTGTGCGAGTACACACACTCGGAAAGCTTGCGCAAACACATGCTGGCCGTAGAGGCTTGCGTCCGAGCGTACGCCCGCAAACAGGGCGCCGACGAGAACGCCTGGGGCATGGCCGCGCTTCTCCACGACTTCGACTACGAACGCTGGCCCAACAATGACCACGCGCCCGATCGCGAGCATCCCGCCGAAGGCGCGAGAATTCTAGGTGAGCATGGCTACCCGGAGGAGTTGATCCGCGCCATCCTTTCTCACGCCGACTATTCCGGCGTTGCGCGGCAGTCGCTGCTGGAACACACCCTCTTCGCTTGCGACGAACTCGCTGGCTTTCTCACTGCTTGCTCCTACGTGCGCCCGTCGAAAAGCATTCTTGATCTGGAAGTGAGCTCGGTGAAAAAACGCATGAAGGACAAGGCGTTCGCTCGCGGCGTCAGCCGGGAAGACGTGATCAAAGGCGCCGAAGAACTTGGCGTCCCTCTCGATGAACACATCGCGTTTTGCATCGCCGCGATGCGCGAAAATGCCGACGCGCTCGGGCTGCGCGGTTCGCTCTGACTAAGATTTCGCTGGCTGTGGCGGCGTCGGGTGCGCCCAGCGTTCCAGCAGTTGCCGTTTCGCGATCCGCCACATAACGATTCCGGAAAATTCAAATTTCTTTCCAGTCGCCGCTTCTGTCCCGGTCCAGCGATTGCGCACCACCACGTTGTCATCCTCGGCGATCAGATCGAGGATCTAAGTGGATATCGGGAAATTTCTTGTAGGCACCGCCTACG
>Ga0210401_10001788_pt1 | contig 24423 bp, 25 predicted proteins | sample IncBWH32MmetaG_FD_150866 | JGI IMG/M metagenome (GOLD analysis project Ga0210401, IMG submission 150866) | Forest soil microbial communities from Barre Woods Harvard Forest LTER site, Petersham, Massachusetts, United States - Inc-BW-H-32-M | ecosystem: Environmental > Terrestrial > Soil >... | reverse complement strand
AGTGGGCGCGACCTACCGCCTGCCGACAACCTCGGATATCCATGCGCATGATGAGGCGGAGCCTGCCGCGAAATACGTGGACATTCTGCAGATCCCCGCCTTTCTTTGCCGGCAGACCGATCTGCTCATCGCCGCCGGCCGAACGGGCCGGGCCGTCAACATCAAGAAGGGCCAGTTCGTTTCGCCCAACGATATTCGGAATGCCGCGGCAAAAGTCGCATCCACCGGAAATAACAACATCCTGCTAACCGAGCGGGGCACGTCATTTGGCTATAACAACCTGGTGGTCGACATGCGAGGGCTCGCGATCATGCGCGAGTTTGGCTGGCCCGTGATTTTCGACGCCACCCATAGCGTGCAAACGCCAGGCGGCATGGGTCACGCTTCCGGCGGCGAGCCCCAGTTCATTCCCACGCTCGCTCGCGCTGCCGTGGCCGCCGGGGTCGACGGCGTCTTCCTCGAAGTACATGAGGCTCCTGAACGTGCTCTATCTGACGGTCCTAACGCGCTGCGCCTGGAACTGCTGGGCCCGCTATGGGAAAAGCTACAAGCTATCCATGGGTTGATAAGTTAAGCGAGCGTAAGTTTTGTAAAGCATCTTAAGGTTCGGTAACCCTTATATGACCACAACCCGTCGAGTAGTACATCGTTGAGCGCTCTAACCGAAACAAACGGTGCACATAATGTGTTGTAGAAAGCAAGATCTGCCGATTATTTAGAACGAGCGTGGCGGAAAAGACTCCTTTACTACGCCTTCCCCTGTAAGGAAGGCGGACGATTACGTCACACACGAAAAAAATGGGTTTCTCGATCAGGCGAACTGCACTCTCACTATGTATTGCAACCTACAGTTTTGCCCAAACCCAGGTAAACGTCCTCACCGGAAACTACAACAATCAACGAACAAATGCCAATCTGCAGGAGACTATTCTGACTCCTGCCAATGTTAATTCGAACAGTTTCGGAATGATCGGCACTTTTCCGGTCGACGGACAGATCTTTGCGCAGCCCCTATACGCAACCGGAGTTCAGATCGCTGGCCAAGGTGCTCGCAATGTGGTCTACGTTGCCACCATGCACAATAGCGTATATGCGATCGACGCCGATGCGCCGCAATCCACCGTGCCGCTGTGGCACCTGAACCTCGGGCCTTCGGTTCCTTCCTCGCTCCTCAACTTCAGCGATATTCTCCCCGAAACCGGGATTCTGAGTACGCCGGTGATCGATCTGACCAAGCAAGCTATCTACGTGGTTTCGGACACGCTCCAAAACGGAGGTCCGGTATTTCAAATTCATGCACTTTCTCTCTCGGATGGGCACGAGATGTTTGCCGGTCCGGTAGTGATTTCTGCCACTGTCCAAGGAAGTGGGGCGGCAAGTTACTTCGGCACGCTGCAGTTCGATCCCATGCTGCATCTGCAGAGACCCGCCCTGGCGCTTTCAAAGGGAATTGTCTATGTGAGCTTCGGTTCGCATGCCGACGGCGGCGACTACCATGGTTGGATTCTCGGCTATGATTCATCGAACCTTAAATCCCAAGTGTCGGTGATTAACCTCTCCCCAAACGGAGCTGGCGCTGCGGTATGGCAATCCGGGCGCGGGCCTGCGATCGACCACAGCGGGAATCTGTACATCGCCTCCGGCAACGGCGACTTCGACGGTTCTTCGAGCTTTGGAGAGTCGGTAATAAAACTATCTTCCGATCTGAAGGTGCTGGACTATTACACACCAAATGAGTGGGCCGATCTGAATGAGAATGACTGGGATCTCGGGGCCACTGGCGTCATCCTGGTACCTGGCACTAATTCGGTCCTCACCGGTGCAAAGTCCGGTCTTCTCTTTCTGATCAACGGCGCCATGGGTCACCTTGGCCCCGATAACACCAGCACTGTGCAGAGCGTACAAGTGAACCAATGGGGGATGTTTGATTTTGCGCTTTGGAATAACTCCAAAGGCCCGATCGTTTATGAGTACGAGCCTTATGGCAGCTTGCAGGCCTTCCAGATCGTCGATGGGAAAATCACGGCGAAAGCGCTTTCTCAAAACGTTCCGGACATACCTTCGCAATTCGCGGGCATCGCAGTTACTGCCAATGGCGGGACGGATGGAACAGGAATCGTTTGGGAAACCACGGGGGATTACAGCAGCCGCCTGGTACCGGGTACTCTGCATGCGTTGGATGCCTCTGATTTATCCAACGAACTGTGGAACAGTAACATGGTTCCCGGTCGGGACACGCTCGGCAGGTTTGCAAAGTTCGTTGCGCCGACGGTGGTGAATGGCCGCGTGTACGCGCCAACTTTCTCCAATAGTTTGGCGATTTACGGTTTGCTTGCCAGTGGCAATGCGGCCGGTGGTCCGCCCCAGATTACATCGGTTGCCAACGGCGCCAGCTTTCTTGCGGATGCGGTCTCACCGGGCGAAGTACTGGCGATTTTTGGAGCCAACCTTGGACCCTCGCAACTTACTAACTTGCAGACGAATGCTGACGGTCAGGTGACCAATACGTTGGCGAATACTCAAATCCTCTTCGATGGAGTCACTGCGCCGATGCTATACACTTCTGCTAACCAGATGGGAGCCATCGTGCCGTTTGCGACCGCCGGGCCTACTACTCAGGTGGTGGTTTCCTCGCAAGGTCAATCATCTGCCCCCATGACGATGACCGTTCTCCCCGCTACTCCGGCGCTCTTCTCGCTAGATGGAACCGGCGGCGGCCCGGGTGCGATCCTCAATCAGGATGGCAGCCTCAACTCGTCCGGTAATCCCGCCGATCGCGGTTCCATTGTAGTGCTTTATGGCACTGGCGCAGGCCAAACCAATCCGGCTGGTAACGATGGCCAGATATCGGCCCGGTTGCCACTTCCCACACCCGTTCTTCCGGTATCCATCTTCATAGACGGTCAGCCAGCCGAGGTGGTTTATGCCGGGGCGGCGCCGGGAATGGTCCAGGGCGTCATTCAGATCAATGCGCGCGTGCCGGCGACCGCTTCGACAGGCCCCACGATCACAGCCATATTCGTAGTAGGTAATTATTCCAGCCCGAATACGGTGACTCTAGCAGTAAAGTAGTCTTCAATGCCTGGCCGGCTTAGTGCGTCATTGAATAAATCAGATAGTTGATGCCGTAGCGATAAGCCAGCGCAGTCATCTGCTCCGGATACAGCGGCGAGTCGGCATATTCCCAAGCATCGCCGACATCCGTGTTGTAATTGACGGCCACCACCATCCGGTTCCTATCGTCATAGATGGCGCGCCAGGCCGGCGCCGTACCCCAGGGTTGTTCCACCACCACCGTTCCGCCGGGGCCCCTTCGCAGATGCCGTGTCCCTGGGATGAACGTGAGATCCTTATCCCGGATGTCGTAGAGAACATGCATCACCGAATCGGACAGAGCAATATCTGTAATTGGCCGATTCGGCAAGACCCGCTGCATGGTTTCCCGGAATACCTCCCATTGCTCAGCCCCCCAAAAATCATCCACCACCAGGAAACCGCCTCTCAACAGATATTCCCGCAGCCGCGCGACCTCGGCGTTGGACAAGCCCCACCATCCGGTCTGGGTCGCGTAAATCCAGGGATAGTCAAACAGGCGATCGTCAGTGAGACGCAGATGCCGCGGATCTCCCGCGTCAATCCTTGTCAGACGCTGGACGCCCGCCGTGAAGTGATCGTCGGCATCGGGCCAATCCACCAGCCACCAACCTTCGCCGGTCCCATTGCGTGAAGCGTAGCTCCAGCGGCGGTGATATTGAGGCAAATCGGTGTATTCCAGCCGGATGAAATGAAACTCGGCTTGGGAAGGAAAAGACGGCCTGGGACCCTCGTTATCCTCCTCCTGAACGCGGAACCGCTGTGCCAGAGCGCCGATGGCCAGCAACACTAGCGCGGCCACAATGAAAACAATGCGCGCCGAAGCGCTGTTCCGGAGCTGAAGCCTGCGGGTCACTCGTGTCCATAATTGTAGCCCTGGGGGAGGCGGGAGTATAAAGAATAGGGGAAGAATCCATGAAAATACTGCTACTGCTCGCCGCGGCTGCGGTGGTTCTCGCAGCACAAGACCGGCCTCTCGTCCTCAAGACGTCAACGCTCTTCGACGGCAAGGGCAAGATTTTGCGCAACACCATCGTTGTGGTGGAAGGATCGAAGATTACGCGAGTGGGAGGCACTCCGCCCTCTGGGCCAGCGGTCACTTACGATCTGACAGCGCTCACGGTTTCTCCCGGCTGGATCGACACGCATTCGCACATCGTCAATCATTTCGACAACCATGACCGTTTGGCAAGTCGCGACGAGCCCGCCTCGGAGGCCTCTTGGCACGTGGTTGAGAACGCCGTGCTCACGCTCGATGCTGGTTTTACGACTATTCAGAGCCCTGGTGCGATGGAAGACAAAGACCTGCGCGATGCGATCGCGCGCGGAGTTTTTCCCGGACCGCGAATTCTCACGTCGCTCGAGGCCTTGACGGAAACCAGCGGCGATGCGGCTAAGCTTCGTGAACTGGTGCGCGAGCGCAAACAACAGGGCGCCGATTTTATCAAAATCTTCGCCTCCAAGAGCATCCGTGAAGGCGGCGCCCAAACCTTGAGCGACCAACAGCTTGAGGCCGCCTGTGGCGAAGCGAGAGCGCTCGGGCTGCGCACCATGGTTCACGCTCATTCGCCGGAATCCGCCAAAGCAGCGACCTTGGCCGGCTGCACCTCCATCGAGCACGGCGCCTACGTCACCGACGACGTCTTCGAGCTGATGGCGCAGCACGGCACCTACTACGATCCGAATATCGGCCTGGTGCTGCAGAATTATCTCGAAACTAAACCCAAGTATTTCGGCATCGGAAACTACAACGAGGAAGGGTTTGCATTCATGGAGAAGGGCGTTGCCATTGTTCGCGACACTTTCAAAAAGGCGCTGATCCACAAGAACTTGAAAATTGTCTATGGGACCGATGCCAACGCCGGCGCTCACGGCCAGAATTATCGGGAGTTCATCGTTCGCGTCCGCGATGGCGGCCAGGACCCGATGGCCGCGCTCGTTTCGGCAACGTCGCTGTCGGCTGAATCATTGAACATGGGCAATCAGATTGGCTCCATCGCACCTGGCATGCAGGCTGACATTGTCGGCTTCGACGGCAATCCGCTGCGGGACGTGACAGCCGCTGGCCGCGCGGTTTTCGTCATGAAGGGGGGCAAAGTGTACCAGAACCTGGCGCGTGGTTCGAAGAATCCGGCGATTCCTACCCCTACCGGGACGCGATGATGGCCCAGAGATCGATTTTCGCCGGACTTACCGCCATCGCTTTCTTCCTTTGCACCAGCGCCGATCGCGCCCCCGTCGACTGGGCATTTTGGGGCGGCGATCCTGGCGGCGCGCATTACTCCGTCCTTACCGATATCAACACCGGGAATGTCGCCGGATTGCGCCAAGCCTGGGTGTGGAAACCTGGCGAAACGGCGCTTACCGAATACGGCACGCGCCCCGGCATATTCGAAAATACACCGCTGATGATCGATCACGTGCTCTATGCAACCACTCCATACAACAAGGTGGTCGCGCTGAATCCGGACACCGGCGCGGAGCTGTGGTCTTACGATCCGAAATCGTACGTCGACGGCCAGCCGCCAAACGGGACCGGTTACGTGCATCGGGGCATCGCAGCATGGCGAGACGTACGCAACGCCGGGCAGATGCGTATCTTTCTCAATACCCGCTATCGCCTGATTTCTCTGGATGCAAGAACGGGGAAGCCGGTAAATTCCTTCGGCGATAACGGTGTCGTGGATCTGAGCCAGGGTCTGGTATGGCAGATAAACAAAATGCACTATACCGAGACGTCGCCTACTGTTGTTTACAAAGACTTGGTCATTGTCGGCAACGGCGTGGGTGACCGCCTCACGTACAAGAACGATCCACCGGGTGATGTCCGGGCCTTCGACGCACGCACCGGCAAACGAGTATGGACATTCCACACTATTCCACAGGCGGGCGAATTCGGCAACGAGACCTGGGGCAACGAATCCTGGAAATTCACCGGACACACCAACGTCTGGACGCCATTCACTCTGGATGAGCGGCGTGGTCTGGTTTATCTTCCAGTCAGCACGCCCAGTAATGATTTCTACGGAGGAAATCGCCCCGGCAATGGTCTATTCGGTGAAACGCTGGTGTGCCTGGATGCGAATACAGGGCAGCGAAAATGGCATTTTCAAATCGTGCACCACGGCTTGTGGGACTACGACCTGGCGACTCCGCCAGTGCTGGCGACGATCACTGTCGACGGAAAAAAGATAGATGCAGTGGTGCAGCTCACCAAGGAGGGTTTCGCTTTTGTGTTCGATCGCGTAACGGGCGAACCAGTCTGGCCGATCGAGGAACGCCCAGTGCCGGAGAGCGACATCGCGAGCGAGCACGCTTCTCCGACGCAGCCGTTCCCAACTAAGCCGCCTGCATACAGCCCACAAGGCGTCACTTTGGACGACGCATTCGACCTGACGCCGGAGTTGAAAGCCGAAGCGCAAGCCGAAATGCGGAAATACCGGCTCGGTCCGCTATTCACGCCGCCATCGTTGAAAGGTACGCTGATGCGACCCGGGATTATTGGAGGCGCGAACTGGGGAGGCGGCGCGTTCGATCCCGATACCGGGATGGTCTACATCAAGACCACCAACGCCCCGGCGGTGGTCCGGGTGAAGAAAACGGACGGGGCGCCTTCCAATCCGCGCGCTTCAGAAGTCGACGCAGAGTGGAGCGGAGATCTGGGCGCGCAAGCCACCTTCCATGGCGGCCTGCCTTTGACCAAACCGCCCTACGGTCATGTAACGGCCATCGATGTGAACTATGGAACCATCGCCTGGCAGCGGCCATTCGGCGATTGGCCCGAGCTACGCAACAATCCAGCACTGAAGAATGTGAAGCTGCCCGACGAGCTGGGCATCGCAGGTCCGCAAGGCGGTGTCGTCACCAAAGGCGGGCTGTACTTCGTGGGCGGCGAGGATATGTCTCTGCATGCGATCGATAAAACCAACGGAAAAGACATATGGAAGGGCACGCTGCCGGCGCGTTCCTATGGCACGCCTGCGACCTATCGAACGCGAACGGGCCGGCAGATGGTCGTCATCGCCGTCGGACAGGGCCCAGACGCGGCATTAGTGGCATTCGCGCTTCCTTAGAGAGCGAACCGGCAACGGCTTCTATTTCGAAATCATCTCCAGCGGTAGATTGTTGGTCCGCGGGCCGAACAGGCCAATCGATAGCATCACCACCGCCATGCTGCCCGCGATCAAAGTGAACACGCCCGTTACGCCGAATCGCGCCAGGAAGAAACCGATGACGAACGAAGTGAATACCACCGAGAGACGGCTCCACGAATAAACAAACCCGATGGCCCGCGCGCGTATTCGAGTCGGATAGAGCTCCGCCTGATAGGCGTGCAGTGAGTAGGACATGATGTTGTTCGATAACGTCAAGAGCACTCCGAACAGAATCAGCAAAGCCGCAAGAGTCATTCGAGCAAAAAGCACTCCCGACACCGCGATTCCGAAGGCCGCCAAAACGATCTGCCATTTGCGCTCCAGCTTGTCGGCCAGCGCGACTGCCAGCAGTGGACCGAATGGCGCCGCGATCGCGATGACGAAGGTGTACTGCAAGCTGCTGGTTACGGCAATGCCGCGCTCAATCAGCAAGGTCGGCACCCAGTTCGAGAAACCATAAAAACCGACTGTTTGAAAAAGATTGAAGATGACCAACATCACAGTTCGCCGCAGGTAGGGTGGCCGCCAGATCTCGATAAAGCTACCGCGAGACGGCTGAACCTCCGCACTAGCCGGTAGCGGCAAGCTCAAGCCCGCCTCCTCCGCGACGCGCATTTCCAGGATAGCCATCAATTTCCGCGCTTCTTCGATTCGGCCGTGCTGCGCCAGCCAGCGAGGACTTTCCGGAACCCGGCGGCGTATCCACCACACGAAGATCGCGCTAGCCGCGCCAATCAGCACCACCCACCGCCAGCCATCCAGACCGAACGGTGAGATCGGAACCAACAGCCAAGCCAGGAGCGCGACCACCGGCACGGCGGCAAATTGAATGGTCGAGTTAAAGGCAAATGCGCGGCCGCGAAACGCACGAGGTACCAGCTCCGACAGATAACTATCGATGGTCACCAGTTCCACGCCCACGCCAATTCCGGCGATGAAGCGCCAGAGATTGAGACCGAACACATCCCTCTGAAACGCCATCACGACCGTGGCCGCTGTGTACCAAAGCAGCGACCAGGTGAAAATGGTCCGCCGTCCCAGGAAATCGGCCACGAAGCTGAACAATGCAGTGCCAATGAACAGCCCCAGGAACATGGACGCCGCGAAACTCGCAATGCCAGTGGCGCCGAACAAACCCGGCGTGGTCGCGCTCAGAATATGGCTGCGAACCAAACCGGGCGCGATATAACCGGTGAAAAAGAGATCGTAATATTCGAAAAAGCCGCCCAGGGAGAGGAGCAGAACATACGTCCAGATAATGCGCGTGGCAGGCAGGCGGTCAAGCCGCGCACCGATCAAGCCGCTTTCAATGAGCGCTGCTTCTGGGCCTGGCGAACTTTGCTGCATCAATTGGAACGTTCGGTTGCACATCGGTCAACTCAATGGTCGACCGTCCGCTCAGCCAGGTGATGGTCCAGCGAAAAGGCATCTTCACTCCGGCCACTTCGCGATAATCGGCATAGTCGATCTGGGTTGGATTCAGACCGAGTGGTGACTCGCTATAGCGCACCACTCGCAGCAGCAAGCTTGACTTGGGGTCAAAGTAGAAGTCCACCGGATACCGCCCGTCGCTGGTCCCCTGTACCACCTGGACCTCGCGATCGTCGATAGTGGCAGGCGCGCTGGCGCGCCATTGCCGCAGCGCCTGCTTGAGGCCGGCTGGAAAAGATAAGTCAGCGTCCAGCTTCGCTCCCTCTAATTCCCCGTCGCTGAGCTCCAGCACGGGAACCGGCGTGTTGGCCGCGGGGGCCGCCGTCCAGCCAATATGTCCGTCATACGCGGTGACGCTGTCTCCGATCGTCGTATGCACGATCATGCTGCGTTGCTCCGGCGATTTGGCGAAAATTTCCAACGGCGTCTTATCCGTCTCTCCGAACCCGACGTAGGTGCCCTTGGCGACAAAACTGGTCAGCTTCGCTAGCCGCTGCGCGCCACCCAGCGCCTGGATGTATTTGTCCAATATCGGATCGGCGGGGCGCGGCTGCGCAGTCTGCTCGATTGTGTCAGGTGGCTCCGGCGGAGGAGGAGCGCCGTATAACTCGGTCAGGCTCGGCGTGACCTTGGGTCTATCCCCTCCACGATGGCATGAATAACAAGTGACCTCGCGCCGCCCCCCGAAATATGTTCGGTTCAACGCCGACACCATAACCAACATTTTCCGCGTGGTCTGCTTTAGCTCCGTGTCGTCCGCGTATTTTTCCCAGTTCCCGCCACTTTCCGCGATATGGCAGTCCGTGCACGTCATCCCTAGCGACGCGGAGATAAAGCCCATTGTCGACATAAATTGATCGACCGGAATGCCTTTGAGCACTTGAACATTCTTGAAAACTTTTTCCGCTATCGGCGGTTTCTCGCCTGGCCCAGCCTGCCCGCTTGCGAGCGAGACGGCGATCAGGCAGAAGACGATAATTCTAAGATTGGTCGGGATTCTCACGCGCTCTGATGATAACAAAAGATAAATTTCGCCTTGACGCCCCAAACTTCAATACTGTATCGTGAAACCGGCCCAGCCGCTGGAGGTTACTTTGCACCACTACCGATGGATGATTGCCTGCCTGTTCGTAGGCGCGTGTGCGTTTGCACAAACTCAACTGCCCTTTATCGGCGAACTGAAGCAGTTTTATACCATCAGAAAGGGCGATCTCCTCAAGGCCGCCGATCGGATGCCGGCCGAGTATTACGACTTCAGACCGACCCCGGCAGTTCGCACCTTTGCTCAACTTTTAGCCCATGTTATCGATGCCCAAATGGGCTTCTGCTCCGCCGCCAAGGGACAGCCCAGAAAGATTGATGCCGCCTCCAAGACTTCCAAAGCGGATTTGGTAGCCGCCCTCAAGACGTCGTTCGATGAGTGCGATAGCGCCTTCGCCCTGATGACCGATGCCACGGGCGCTGAAATGATAAAGGCCGGCGGTGAGCGCTCCAAATTCGGCACGCTACTTTATGCGACCCTTCACGACAACGAGGAATATGGCTACCTGGCGATGTATCTCCGCTTGAAAGGCCTGGTGCCACCATCCACCGACAGCCGGTAGTAGCATTAAACGAAGAAGGAAACACGATGCGCATTGCAATGCTTACGCTGCTTTCGGTTCCTCTGCTGGCGCAGCCGAATGCTCCCAAGATTCCATTCGAGTCCGTACCCGACCCGTTGAAATATTCGGCTCAAATGAATCTGGGCGAGGTGCTCTCAGTAGCCGTCAACTCCAAAGGCCATGTCCTGGTGGTCAATCATCCTGGCAGCGGCACCACCGGTCCGTTATATGGCAACGCCTCCACGCAACTGCTGGAGTTCGACGAGACCGGCAAGTTCCTGCGCGAAGTCGGACACGGCGTCTACGGCTTGGGATACGCGCACAGCGCTCGGTATGACAAGTACGACAATCTGTGGATCGTGGACAAGGGAACGCACTCGGTGATGCGTTTCAACCCCGCCGGGTACGTAACGCTGAACCTCGGCCGCCGGCCGGAAGGACCGGATGAGCCTAATTACTATAGGGGTAACGGCTTAGGGCGTGGCGGTGAAACGCGTCCAGCGCAGGAGCACGTGGATGGAATGTTCCGTGCCCCCACTGACATCGCCTTTGATGCCGACGACAACATCTACGTCAGCGACGGCTATATTAATTCGCGAGTGGCGAAATTCGACAAACACGGCAACTGGATCAAGTCCTGGGGATCGCGCGGCGTCAGCGGTCCGCATGCGGACCAAAATCCCAGTCAGTTCAATACTCCCCACAATATCGGAATCGACCGCCAGAATAACGTCTATGTCGCCGATCGTGGGAACCGGCGTATCCAGGTCTTTGACCGCGACGGCAATTTCCAGAGATTCATCTTCCTCAATGTCCCTTATGACAAGACGCGGCATCCCGTGCTCGGCAACCTGGGAGCCAATCCTCCCGATGAGACGCAGCCGTGGACCATCTGCATCACTCAAGGTCCGACTCAGTATCTATACACGTCCGACCAGGAACCGGGCCGCATTTACAAGCTGACACTGGACGGCAACATCATCGGGATGTTCGGTGAATCGGGACATGACATGGGCCAATTCAGTTGGACGCACGGCCTGGCGTGTCCTTCGGAGAACACGCTTTATGTTGCGGACATGAACAACTGGCGAGTGCAAAAGATTATCCTGCATCCGGTGAAAGCGCGAGCACCCACGGGAACTCGATAAGACAGGCGTGAAGTTGGAGTAGTTTATGCAGTATAGAAATTGGGTTTCTTACGGTGTCTGCGTGCTGTTTTCGGGCTCGGCTGTCGCCCAGTCACCCGTCACATCTAAGGACACTCCACCAGCCACAGGTTACAACCTGCGGGTAGACACTACGCTGGTGGAGATTCCCGTAGCGGTTACGGATTCGCTGAATCGTTTCGTTCTCGGGCTTCAAAAAGAAGATTTTCATCTTTTTGAAGACAGTGTGGAACAGACTGTGGCGCACTTTTCCGGCGAGGATGCACCTCTCTCGGTAGGCCTGGTCTTCGACGAGAGCGGGAGCATGGACTATAAGCTTCGGACTTCTCAGGCAGCCGTCGCTCAGTTTTTGAAAACCATGAACGCCGGCGACGAAGCGTTTCTCGTGGAGTTCAGCGACACAGCCAAAGTTTCGGTGGACTTCACGGAGCACACCGGCGAAATTAAGGATGCCCTCAAGAACGCTAAGCCCGGTGGCTTGACCGCCATGCTGGACGGCATCAACCTGGCTCTGCGCCAGATGAAAAAGGCTAAAAATTCCCGCAAGGCGATCGTGATTATTTCCGATGGCGGAGACAACCACAGCCAATATACGGCTTCTCAGATAGAGTCGCTGGTCCGGGAAGCCGATGTGCAAATCTACGCCATGGGTGTGTTTGAGCCCAGCCTGCCCCTCGGGCTTTCGGCCGAGGAAGTCTCCGGGCCGAAGCTATTGTCGGAAATTTCCACCCAAACTGGCGGGCGGGCTTTCTCAGCGGCGCTTACGAGCGATCTGCCAAGCGTCGCGGCCAGAATCGCGGTCGAGTTGCGAAATCAATACGTGCTCGGCTATTACCCCAAGAATCAAACCAGAGACGGCAAATATCGGCATGTTGAAGTCAAGCTGACGCAGCCGAAAGGTGTGTCCGCGCTCAAAGCGCACTGGCGGCTCGGCTACTACGCCGCCTCTCAATGATTTGTTTATAAGCGATTAACGATGACCACCGACGTGCCCGCCGCCACCGACATGTCCGCCGCCGCCAGGAAAGACGGGACGCACTGGCATGGGGCGCGGGGCCGGAATTCGTGGAGCCGGGGAAAAAATGCCGATGCCTGTTGAAACGCCCGTCCGCATCGGGGCCACGCCTCGCATCGGGGACGGAACGTAAGTTCGAAGTCCGCGCACCGCTAGTCCTAAAATGAAAGGCTGATAGGAATAACCAGGCAAGTAAATTGAGTTGAATCCCGATTGGTAAGGACTGTAAGGGTTATACAACGGACTGGGCGAAACTATCCCGGAGTAAGGCGGGCCGGCATAAGGCAGGCCGAGCATTGGAAAATACGTGAAGCCGTCCATTCCAGGCGCCACCGAAGCGGGATCTGCGTCAATCTGCGCCGTAATCGCATTGTCCGCGGAAATCGACTGGCTGCGGCCGATGGCCCAATCGTTGAGTGCGTCGTTTGGCTGCACGGTTGGTTGCTCGGGCACCAGCACGGCCGCGAGCGGCAGGCTCATCCCTCGTTCAACCGTTACCGGCTCCCCGTTCGGCCCGGAGAATACTTCCGCCTGGCCCTGGCGGACCCACAAGCACGGCGGGTCTGCGTTGATTCGGTAGATGCCTTTCTGGAGCACGTGAACTCGCCAGTCTTTGTAAATTAAAGTGACCGATGTGCCCGAATTGGGTTCGCCCGAATCTACTATGGCGGAGCCAGCCCGCAATTCCACCTGAGTATCCGCGAGGGCGTTCGCAACCATGCGGATTGCGCTCCGTTCGCCTATGCGAAGGAAGACGCCAGGCGTAAGCAATACCTCTGCCCTCCCTTCCGCCGTTCGCAATTCCTCGCCTTGCGGCAAGCTTGGGAATCTGCCGAGATGAGACTCCAGCGGCCGATCGCCCACATAAACGGCCCCTTCGAAAAAGTGGATTACACCGGAATGGGTGGAGATCACCGATTGTGCGTTGAGCGGGAGCGCCATTGCGATGACCAAAGTTAATGCTGAAAAGGTCCACGCGCGGTTGGACATAAAAAAAGCCCCTTGACGAGTATGTGCTCATCCTGGGATTGCGGTCAAGTTCGATTCACTATAATGAGACTCAGGATCGGGCCCGGGTGGCGAAATCGGCAGACGCAAAGGACTTAAAATCTCCCGACTGCCGTGGATCAGCAACTTAGCCCAAGTGCGACTCAGCATTACTTAGTAGTATTTTCAGCATGTTGGGCATAGGCGCGTATCGCGTGGTCACAATCAGTCTGTGCATGTGGTGGGCATAGTATCAGGCATACCGTCCGCCAAGAAAAAGCGTTACTCTGTCCGCATGGGGAAAAGAGTACCTGCGGGTATGACGGATCAAGCAAGGCGCGTCTATAAAGCTCTTTCAGCTAGAGCCAAGAATGCAGGACGCGACGGAACCCTTAAGTCAGCCCCCCGGTACAACCCGAATCCATCTGTCCCAACGGGCCAGGCGATTACCAACAGAGAATTCCACCGACTTTATCACTGGTTGAACGAACTCGCAATAGAGAACGATCCCCTCGCATACGCTGCTCTTTTGCAGATCTGGTTGAACGCTCACGGCATTGAATGGCCCGCGAAAGTGTTCGCTTCGGGAAGCGACCTCGCATCGCGTGGGCGGGGTCGCAAATGGAAGAACCCTCCTTCCACAGGTAAAGTGGAAGCACTACGCGCCAAAGGGATGAGCTGGGGTCAGATTGCCGTCGAACTTGGTATAGGGGCGCCGCGAACCAACCTTGCAAGACGCTTGGCGGGCGACCGCCTCCGAAAAATGGTCTCAAAGAGACCTTCGTCAGTGGAAAGTCTAGATGAAGAAGTAACCGAACTAGGCCTGCAAATGTTAGGGATCATGACGCCGCAAGAATACCGCGATCTCGAACAATCATGACTAAGCATGAGCTGACGACCCTTGAAGTCCCGAAGTAGCTGGAACAAAATAAAAACGATTCTTTCCGCACGGCCATCATCTCACACGAACTGCCAATGCTCAGATTGTTCACGCAGGGATGCAGAGTATTTCCTCACGGCGCGATAAAACATAGTCTTTTCTTTCCGCTTGGGCGGTCCATCTAACAAGTAGGGAGTCTTTAATGGCCAACTGTTTTCCAAGGTGTTGCTGCATGGCAGTTCTGCGTTGAACGAATGGGCTTCGGCACTTTTAGGCTAGATCGAAAGTTCCTAAGGTAAGAATCCGGCTTCTGCCGGTAGACGAAAAATGGCCTTTGCGGTTAGTATCGTAACCGGGATGGGCGCTGACTAGGTTGAAGTTGATCGAACTCGTATCCGAAAAAGCTAGCGACTGCAAAGCTGTCGCCCCCTGTTTGTCTTCTTAGTGTTTTGAAGAAGGAGAAATATGTCTACTCATACCGAGTGTATGACCACCTCTTCGCTCGGACTTAATCCTTTCGGATCAGTTCCCCAGTTCCTGGACGAAAAGCAGACGGCTGCGCGGCTGTCCGTGAGCGTTGCGCTACTGCGCAAGCGGCGGCGTCAGAACCGAGGCCCAGTTTTCCGTCGCATTGGCAAGAGAGTTGTCTATGCCGAAAGCGACATTATTATGTGGCTGAACGCTTGTCCGAGCGGGGGCGGTGCTTCGAACGAGCGTGTCCAATGAGCGAGATGTGTCCTATAGAACGCCGATTGTTTCCAAACAACATTCCTAACGAATTGAAGGAACTCTCGCACTGGGTTACGTGGAGGCTGGAAACGAAAAAAACCAAGCTTACCAAGGTCCCATTCAATCCGAACAATGGCCAGTTCGCCTCGGTTACCAAGCCTTCGTGTTGGTCCACGTTTGAACTGGCATTGGAAGTTTTCGAAAACGGCGGCTTCGATGGTATCGGGTTCGTCTTTACAGGAGTTGACCCCTATATCGGAATCGACCTGGATAAATGTCGAGATCCTGAAACCGGCCACGTCGAACAATGGGCGGCGGACATAGTTACCGACCTAGATACATATACTGAGATTTCTCAATCTGGTGCGGGCCTTCACCTGATCGTGAAAAGCGAATTATTGCAAGACACGAAGCACAAGACCTCCTATTGCGGGGGCGCTGTCGAAATCTACGACAGAGGACGTTATTTCGTAATGACCGGCAACTGTTTTGGCCCCGTGTCGAAAGACATCGCGGACCGCAGCGTTGAATTGCAGAGCGTGTACACCAAGACATTTGGCGCTGGAGAACCTACTCACAAACGACGTGAGCCAGCACAGGCTCAGAAGGTGCTGTCAATTGCCAAGTGGCCGACATTTGAGCCTGCCCGTCGCACGTTCCATCCCTCCGTCGATGACGAAGAGCTCTTGGCCCTAGCCCGATCTGCAGAGAATGGCCAAAAGTTCACCGCGCTCTTTGATGAAGGTGTCCTGAGCGGATACGATGGTGACCACAGTGGTGCGGACCTTGCTCTCTGTTCGATCTTGGCGCATTGGACCCAGGGCGATTACGACAGAATCGATAGGCTTTTTCGCCTCTCGAAACTAATGCGCCCAAAATGGGATAGGCGACGCGGCCAACAGACGTATGGAGCCCTGACGATTTCAAAGGTCTTGAGGCGGGGAACGAGAGATAACAAACGAGAGGAAGATGAGGGCACCACATCAGGCAAGGTGGGCGACAACAGTGAGCCAATGGAGACAATGACGACTCTAACGATTGAAGACAAGCGGAGTAAATTTGGTTTACGCAGCGCAAAGGAGTTATCTGACCGAGTGTCGCAGCTTGGTAAAGACAAGTCGGTCATCGATCCGATCATCCCTGGCAGATCGCTCGGAATGATCGTCGGTGACTCCGGTTTGGGCAAGTCTCCGCTTTTGTACCAAGCGGCTATGTGTGTCGCGGCGGGAATCCCATTCTTGGATTTTCCCGTGACCCAGGGACCCGTCATCTACTTTGATTTCGAAAACGGACTTGGGCAGGTCAATATGATCCTAGAGAAAATGCGGCAACACTTGAACCTTCCGAAGGTCCCCGACGAATTGCATTTGTGGAACCGGAATGATCCAGAGAGTGACAGAGATATACTGGCCGCAATCCGGGACCTCCAACCGACATTGGCTATCATTGATTCTCTGAGTGCTTACTGCCCAGACGCGGAGGAGCGGAACAGTAAAGCGAATTCATTGGTTGGACGTTTCCGCCCCATCATGGCAAGCGCAGGCTGCACGATCTTGGGTGTACACCATCTACGCAAACCTTCCGCCGACCCTAAGACAGCCCGACTCGGCCTGGAATGCGACAACGTGCATGAGTGGCTCAAGCAGGCAAGGGGAGCCGCAGCGCTGATTAACTCCTGGGACTTCCGAATTGGCATCGACCGTCCTAAAGTCGAGCTGCCTCGACTGGATGATTCAGGTGCGAATCGTCGACGAGAGATTGCGCTTGTCATGGGAGGGTTTGAGAGGGTTAATGGAACAATGCCCTTCCTCCACATTGGCCGAGTTTTCGATGATGACGGTGAACCCTTGGGCTACACGAGAATTACTGGAGAAGCGTTCTTATCTGTAGAGCAACGAGCGGTGCTTTCTGCGCTACCATCACAGTTTCGCTTTACGCACGCCAAGACGAAGTACGCAAAGGGTTCCGAGGCGACTCAGGGTTTGTTACAAAAATGCATAAGCTTGGGCTTAGTCAGAAAGAACATGGTAGCTGGACTTTATGAGAAGACGCAGGAAATTGCAACACACAACAGTCAAAATGACGGACCGATACCGAAACAGCTCTTGTTTCCAGCAGCTTAGCAGTCCGATCTACCGCGGACCCCGACCGGACCAGGCGGACCAATAGTCCGGCGTAGTCCGGTGTAGTCCGCCGGCTCTAAGACCTGTATCCCATTCAATATAAAATAGATAGCTTTTAAGGTGGCCGGTTTTCAGGGTTACTCTCCCCCCCGCCGTTCCTGTGGATAATGGGTTCATCATGTTGAGATGAGCAATACTGAAACTGTCATGGTTTCCGCTCAATTCTAAGGACTAATCGTGGTTTTTATGGCTGCTATGTGTATGTGGCGTTAACGAGCGCTGTTAGTACTTGGCTCCCTCGCACCTCATTTTTTAAAATAAATGGCGAGGACCACTCATAACCTCGCTTGGCGCCTCCATTTTTCGAACGCCCACCGTCAACAAGTCAAAAAGGAATGAGTCGCCCGCCGCTACTAGCCCAACCGGCACCTATCTGTTCACCGACCCTGGTGGCGAGGAGTAAGTCCCTCTCGATTACGAGCGCTTAGACGGGCTACTGCATCTTGCCACGGCCTTGGACCGGCCCATGCCACTGCGAGCTTAAATGGAGGCCTCCAAACCCCAAATGGAGGTGTTTCTTGCGACGTCCAGAACTCCGACTCGTGCAATGGCGGTTGAAGGCCTCCATTTTTCGAAAGTGCTTCCCCCGCGGGCTAGCAAATGCCAGTTTTCACCGGGTATGCCATTACTTTTTCGGACTGGATGGGAGGTGACGTTCAAAAGACGCCGCTGCGTATGAAGCCATCACGCATCATCTCGCCGAACGGAGCGGTTCACTGAAGCGCTGGCGCGACGGATGGAGCAAGGGAGGAGGTATCGAGAACATTCCACCTGATCGCCTTGAGTCCCACACCGACTCACCATGTATCCTCGGGCGATATCGGCCTATCATATTTGCCATGCCAAGACACCTGCTCGTAATACTGTCTGTTCAGGTATCTCTGACATGTGCGATTGCCCAAGATGCCTGCCGCGACCGATACCGCAGCGATATCGAAGGGAATCCCAAAAGTTCATTGGCACACTTCCACCTTGCTGAATGTTACTTCGAGCTGAAGAATCGCGTTGCAGCCGTTAACGAATACCGCGCAGCGCTGAATTGCGAATCGAAAACCTTCGTGGATCGAAGTTTGGTCGCACATCAACATTGGCAAGGAATTTGACGCCACCGGCCAGCGTGAACGGGCACTTAACGAGTATCGATTGGCCGAGGGAACCAAGGACAATCCCCGGGGTGCTCAGGATGAAGTAGTGAAATACCGGCAATCGCCGTATAGGGATCACTGAGCTGCTCCGCTTGTGATGGCTTTAGAAAGAAGAGGATGCCAATAAGCTCAATCGACTACCGCTGCGGTTCGTATCAGTTTGGCCCGAACCTTGAGATCGCGGCACGAATTAGCCTGATATCTTATCCATCCGGTTCTGGGCAGACCTGACCTTTCGCACAATTACTCCGCCAATCACAATCATGATCGGCGACAAGAAAGTGGTGACAAGTAGTGGTCGCAAAATCCTCAGATGAACCATAGCGTCTCCGTGCCACGAGGGAAACCCCCTTGGCGTATCCGCTGTCGCCATCAACACCAAACCCAAGGCGCTAGATATACCGATGAAAAAGCTTAATGTGATCGCGGCAGGCAACTCCCGCCCCTTAACCACCAGCCCGACCATACCGCCCATGAACATCGGGTTGACGAGGCGTTCGACTAGGAGAGCATATACCAACCAGAAGACTGGGGCGCTTACGTGATGATACACATGATATCGATGAAGGACTACATTTACCGTGGTCTCAGTCAACCAGAACAGACACCATCCCAACAAACAGGCTCCAACTGTGGAACTGACGATTAACCAAGATGCCACACGCAGTCCATCGGCGATAAGATGTGCAATGGTTTTTACACTCTGCCTCCAATACCAACGGCGGGCGGATGCGATTCCTTGTCTTGACGCGATATCCGAGAATTCCTCAAGGAGATCTCCTGGGATTGCCTCTGCCTGGTTGTAAGGCGTGAACTGATCCACTAGCCACACCGCAATGGGCGGCTGCTGTCCAATGCGTTCTTGGGGCATTATGAATAGCTCCTGACGGAATCAAGCCCTTGAATCATCTTCTGGAAAGCGTGCTGTGCGCGATTCACGGCTGATACACCTTTGGCAGTGACACGGAAGAAACGTTTTGACCGCCCGCCCCGTTCGGCAGTGGGTTCGCCGAGTTGAGACTTTACGTAGCCCTTTCGCTCCAAACGATCAAGGGTGGCATAAATCGCACCGATTGATACCTCACGGCTGATGCGTTCCTCGATCTCCTGCCGCACAGTAACCCCATAAGCATGATCCGCGAGACGCAAAACCGCTAGAAGAACTATGTGTTCGAATTCACCAAGGTGGTCTCGATTCGCCATTACATCTACATTATAGGAGAAATACCTACTAGTCAAGCAGCGTCCAGCTCTCGTGGTAATCGACGAAGAACTGCTGGAGTATCAAAGTGCCAGGCGTTGTGCCAGGTGAAGCATGGGCCGGATGGAGCGGTGAGGCTAGTTCAGGTTGAACGTTGGCGAGGACGTAAAACCGTTTCCCCTGCTCCCACCCATTGAATCCGCCCCTGTCCGGGAGTATACTCGCCATCGCGGGACCGATCCCGAACCGGAAGGAGTTCTCATGTCCGAACAGGAAAACACTCAATTCGCACAGCAGGCAATCACTGCTATCAACGAACGGAATCTCGATCGCTATCTTCAAATGTTAGACGATTCTTTCATTATGGAAAACGAAATGCTTCCGACACCGCTGAAAGGGCGGGAAGCCGTGCGGCAATTCTTCGAATCGTACTTCAAAGGCGTTCCTGATTTCCATCTTGAAACCGAGCAAATTATCGCCAGCGGGGATTACGTGGTTACTCGCACACATATGACTGGCACTCACAAGGGCACGTTACTGGGCATCCCGGCGACGAATAAGAAAATCGACACGCACGCCTGCAATGTCGTTCAACTTCGAAATGGCAAAGCAGTCCGCAGCAGGCTGTACGCCGACAATGCCACTTTGTTCCAGCAACTCGGCTTGCTCACGCTTCCGAAAGCGATGGCTGCGAAACCGTAGTCGGTCGGCATACGCTACTCAGATGGGTTCCGCCGCTCGAACTGCGGCTCGACGGATCTCGTGAGCATTCGGCTCGCTGGCGATCGACGACGAACTGCTACGGTCTAGGGGCCGAGTACGTTCGCACGCTCGTAGACACGCGCTCGAAGTTATGCTCGTGCCGCTAACGCCACGCAGCCATCGAGCGGCTCCGCGCTTTCACGAAGATCGCGAATGAAGGCGAAGAGTGGTTGGTCCTGCAATTTTATTCGCACCAAACCAGGTTGATCCAATTCATCCGACGTTTCGAGGACGGCACCTTTTGGAACCGTGAGAAATGCGGGACTTTGGTTCGACTCTCGCATGGCTAGGAAGGGAGAAATAACGCGGAGGTTCAATACAGCTTGCACAACATGCTCCAGGCGGTAGTATTGCTGCGATTGTAGCGCGGGAGATCCAACTTTGAAACTAGGAAATCCACTGTACGAAGGAACCTAGTAAATTCACTGTACCAAACGAGGGGCGATAGACTTGGCCAAGTCGCCGCGGCCCAGATCGCGTCGGCCAAAGCCTACACGAAATCGCATTCTACGAATCGGCAGCGCCAGGAACAACATCAATCCGACACTCAGCAAGGACCGCGAAGAAGGCTCCGGCACCGAATCCACCAGCGTGAAGGTGGGGTTCGAGAGTAAGTTTCCAGATGGGTCAAAGAACAGAATCTCCAAACCTTGCAGGAAGGTTTCGTTAGCACTCGTCCCATGAAAAGGGTTATCGGGTGCTGATCCATTATTGATAATGGGAACGATCTGCGGCACGCCAAACGTGAACGGTTTCGCTAATGGGAAATTGAGTTTAGGTGGCAGACCGCAGTTGGTGGAAGCAATTGGGCTACCAGAAGCGCTGAAGGCAATACCTGCAAAGCTCATTTCGGCACTAGCTCCGAAACTGTCGCTCGAACCGTAAAAGCACGGATAAAAGAACCCATTACCGCTTCCACCGGTTACTGTGAAGATGAAATTGCCCGCGAAACTCGCGGACGCCGAGCCGGTGCTGGAGCCTGGTAGACGGGTTACCTGTCCCGACTGTACATCGACCATAAAAGCACTAATGCTCGCAGCTGCAAAAAACGATCCATCGTTGCACATCGCCGAGGACGTACCGACCGTGGTCACTTCGTCGCATGTTGCCGTCGTGCTGATGGTTGCGGCGGTTGCAAGACCCACCGCAAATGTGACGGAGAGGACATACTGAAACATCGTTCCTCCTGAGCCTGCTGGCGAGACGCCACGACTTGGCGGTTTGACTCCGCTGGCGATCGGAATGTTTCATGCGCGTCCTCCGATTCGACGGATATCAATCGTGGTTCCATGGGAGAACTCTGCGCGGGGTCCTGATTGTATTTCTCCAAATTGTTTGTATAATGGCAGGCAATCCAAGATCGATATTGATGCAACCGTCTTTTTACAACCGAAGGAGATCATTTACGATGCGCCTTACGCTTACCGTTCTCGCGACCCTTTCACTCGGCATAACGCTCGCGGCGGCGGATTTCACCGGCACGTGGAAGTTGAACATCGAGAAGTCCACGTTCGAAACGAACAACCTTACGAGCGAGACCATGACGATCTCACAAACCGCTCCAAACGCCTACACCACCGCGTTCGATGTTGTTACGAAATCCGGTGAGAAGCATCACCAGGAATTCAACCGTATCTATGACGGCAAGGAACACCCGCTGGCAGGCGTGAATGTAAAGGCAGAAGGTATTAGCGAGATCTGCGAACAAATCAATGCTTCAACACGCAAGATCACACGTAAGCGAGGTGGGAAGGTTACGGGATGTTCACATCTTCTGTCGCCCCGGACGGTAAGACGATGACCAATACTCGGACCGCTGCCAAGGAAGTGCTCGTGTTCGAAAGACAGTAGGCGGCAAATGCGTTACGCCGCACACTGGTCTAATGTAATTCCAAAAGGAGATCCCATGAAGAAGCGGATTTTAGCATTTGTCACCGTTATTGCCCTGGCTGTGCTCGGATCGAGCGTCCTGCTGGCAGAAAGCAACCCTTTCATCGGCACCTGGCAACAGGACATGGCGAAGTCGAAGTACGCCGAAGGAGGACCGGTCGCGCTGAGTCGAAGTATCACCTACGAATCCCAAGGCGATCAGATCAAGTCTACACACGACGCGGTGCGAAACGATGGAACACATCTGACGTGGACCTACACAGGCAAGTTTGACGGCAAGGATTATCCCATCACCTGGACCGGAGCGCGGAATGCTGCCGATCAGACGGACACGATCTCCGTGAAGCGCCCGAACGCCAACACATTCGAGGCGATACAGAAGAAAGGTGGAAAGGTCGTGACCACGGCGCGAGCGGTTGTGTCCAAAGATGGAAAGACCATGACAATCACAGCGAAGGGGACAGATGCGAAGGGGCAGCCGGTGACAAACGTGACCGTCTACGAAAAGTAGTAAACTGACGCGGAAATAAACAGTTCAACACCCTCGTCGGGGATCTCAAGGCTCATACCATGCGGCGCTAACCCTTCGCCTCGGCTTTACGTTTCTTCGCCCACACGGCTTTCGCCCGACGCCTTGCTGCCAAACGCATCGCGTGCGTCCACGCGCGACGTTTGGGTGTGTGATTCGGGGTGGGCGTGGCTTCGGTCGCAGGCGTCGCGTTTTTACGTGGTCTACCGCCGTGTGAGGTTCCTCCCAACACTGCGATAGCACGGGTGAGTTTGTCGCGTTCGGTGATCAGCAATGTCAAGATTTCATCTACTGGCATAAGTTGTGATCGTAGCACGGTCGTTACTTCTCCTACTGGTCGTCGCCTGATAGATTAAACAAATGGATCACGTCTACACGTTCGTAGATGGAAAACCGGACTTTGTTTGGCTTCCCAAAATAGCGTTTCGGAAAAAGTTCAGCGTCAACCACGCCGTCGCATACCTACGTCGTATTCGAGGCACCCTGAAGCATGAAGCTCAGGATGCCCGCAAGCCTTCTTGTTTCTATACCGGTATCCGAAACACATTCGCGGAACTCGATGGGTTAGGGAAGTTATTCGTCGGTGAATACGCACAGACGAACAGTGCTCGTAACGCGATCGTATTTGGCGAGAAATACCTCGGTCGAATAAATCGGGATTACCGCAAACTGTTTGGACTGGTTTACGACCTCTACCGTCAAGGTCTTGCACATGGACATCTCATCCGAATTGCAAAATACAGGGACGGTAAGAATTGGATTTATGTCGGATGGGCAATGACTGAAGATACCGCGAATCACCTGGCGCTCCGCAAACACGAAGGCACATTTGGCTGACGGTATCAGTTCCCCAACTGGTCCAGGATACGCTATCGGCCATAGACCTTTTCATTAAAGATTTGGACGCCGGTGGACAGGCGTCTGAGCGTCTGCTGAAGCGGTTCAAGCGCGGATACGAGGGTGCTTGTATCATACTTGCGGAGCCGCCGGAAGAAACGCCGCCACGACCGAGGAAGGGAAAGAAAAAACCACCGCGGCTTAACTGGTATTCCCGACGTTCCATCAACCGGATTCGGGCTAAGTATGGGAAGCCTGGTCATGCAAGGACTTGATCATGTCATTGTGCTTCTGGCGCTCCCCCGTCTGGAAATACCAGGTTCTCATTCAGTCCCTGTTCTCCAGAACCGTGGAGAATCTTTGTCAGATGCACCTGCTCATTTGAAGGAGTTTAATCTCCCGTCCCGGTAGCCATCGCGCAACGCCCCTTCGCGACTGAACTTGAGATCGCCTTGAAAAGGGGGCCTCCGTCAGTAATAGCCAGGAAGCGTCTAATGGCTGCCTCAGTTCGTGCTGAGCCGGTCAGCTTCCGTGCCAGTAACTCCTTCACCAGGGCGCTGATCGTGGTGTCGTTCTCGGGAACATACACCTCGGCCTTCTTGAGCAGGTCCGCAGGGAGCCTGAGCGTGATTTTTTTGGTTTTCATACACGGATTGCGAAAGACCTGAATAACATGCAGCGTATTCTCTTGATAACGGCCGGCCGTTAGCGCCGAGCCGGCCAATTAGCTCCGGAATAGTATGCTCGTCCCAGATTATAACGGGGAATGCGCCGATCCGAAAGTGCAAGCCTAGGACACTGTTATTAGCAAGGCGGC
>Ga0210401_10001787_pt1 | contig 24431 bp, 19 predicted proteins | sample IncBWH32MmetaG_FD_150866 | JGI IMG/M metagenome (GOLD analysis project Ga0210401, IMG submission 150866) | Forest soil microbial communities from Barre Woods Harvard Forest LTER site, Petersham, Massachusetts, United States - Inc-BW-H-32-M | ecosystem: Environmental > Terrestrial > Soil >... | reverse complement strand
TGAGTGAAATGACGTGCAGAGAATTCGATGAAATTGTTCACGGATTTGTGCGCATGGAGCTGCTGGACGTGAACGTTCGTGAGGCCGCCCTGGAGCATGCCGCTCACTGTGAGCTGTGCTCGGAGCTGATGGCGGACGCCGCAGCTCTCGCGGAAGCTTCGGAACTAATGGGCAGGAGCGCCCGCGGAGAGCAGACGCCCGCTCATGTGGAGGCGCTATTGCTCGCGGCATTTGGGAGCCATCACCGTCGCGCATCGTGGCGGCGCACGCTGGAGTGGGCCAGCGTGGGAGCGGCCGCCGCGGTGCTAATTATTTTTCTGTGGACGGGTACCGGCGGATCGAGGGGGCAGTCACGGACTTCACCAAGGAAAGTTGTTTCATCGGAATCGAAGCAACCGGTGGAGGCGAAAGTGGCCGCGTCGCCGGCACTGGTTGAATCGATACAGGACGCTGAAGTAGAAATTCCGGACACTTCGACGAGTGAGGCGTTCGTGGCTTCCGATTTCGTGCCCGTGCCTTTCACCGCGGGGATTGGCCCGGACGATCCGGGCATGGTTGTGCGCGTGCAGTTGACGCGAGCTTCGCTAACGGAATTGGGTTACCCAATCGCTGAATCCCCGGACGAGGATTTGATTCTAGCGGATGTGCTTGTGGGTGAGGATGGATGGCCGCGCGCGGTGAAATTGGTTCAGTAGTGTCCGACGGGGCCGTTTCTGTCGAATTATTTTTTGCAGGGCGATTTCAGAGTTGAGGATGTGTTCCAGGCAAGGGAGGGTCACGAAAGTGAGAAAGCATGGGCTCGTTTTAGCTTTGACGGGGGTGGTCGTCTTGGGCTTGGCTCAGGCGGCGGGTGCGCAAGACTCGCCGAGGCGGGGTGGATTCGGGCTTCGTGGGGGAATAACGGGTGGCCCTGCGGGCACGATGGGGGGCCAGCGGAGCTGCGTTCCGACTGCCGGCAAGCCTTGTCCCCAGTATCTGTTCACGTTCACAATCAAGAGCATGGTGCCTGTGCTTGTGGGCGGTACCACAAGCGCTGTTCCCAACACCACGACTGGCACGATCGCTGGTGACGCCGCCGGCGACACGTACCGCGAGGTCAGCCTGTCCGGGATGGGTTCCTGGGCGGCTCAAGGCGGAGCTGTGCAATTTATCCACGTAAAGAACTTATCGACGATGATGGATTACATTGTGAACGTTACCAAAGGGACGTACGAGCAGTTTCCGATTCATCCGCGCAACTCACAATCGAACTGGCAGGGCAAGGGACCGAAATATGGGGGCGGAGCAGGTAACCGTCCCACGCCTGTGGTGGGCCCTGACGATAGTTCCGGCTACCCGTGCAATGATGCAGAGACGACAACGATTACGCATAATATTCAGATTGACCTTGCAAGTGGGCCCGCAGCCGCTGTCATCACCACCCACCGCGTGTATTGCCCTGAACTGAAACTGGTGTTGGAGGAGGATCACAGTGATCCTCGATTTGGCACGCGGACCTATCAATTGAGCGCCTACAATCCGTCACCGAGCCCTTCCTTATTTTTGCCGCCATTCGGCCTGAGCCCGGCGCCCACGCTCGTCGAGAGGAAGAATTTTGGGCACGGATACTCCGGAGGGGCAGGGGGCGGAAACCACGAGCCGCCATCGCAGCCCTAAGACGGATTTTCAGATTCGGTTCGTTCGGAATAATCGGAGGGCACGCTAAGTCTGGCGTGCCCTTTTCCGTTTGGACTGCTTCAGGAATGCCGCTGCAGCCCCCAGAACGGTCCGTCGCACCGATTTGACAGCCTCGGATGGCGCGCTTACTATCGCTTTCACGCTACGAACGATAAGTTTATCGGCCCCGTAAGGTGGCCTGCCGATCCTGGACGTAGCGGGTATTTCAGACGGAAAGGGCGAATGAGCACTCCGCGAGCCAATCCAAAATACTATCTGACGACTCCCCTGTATTACACCAACGGCCTTCCCCACATCGGACACACCTATTCGACGATCGTTGCGGATGTGATCCGGCGTTACAAGCGCATGCGGGGATTCGACGCGTTCATGACCACGGGCGCGGACGAGCATGGCGTGAACGTCGAGCGGTCGGCGCAAAAAGCCGGGAAGTCGCCGCAGGAGTTTTCCACGGAAATATCCGTGCAATGGAGGCGGCTTTGGGACGAATTGGGAATTCCGGGCGACGAATTCATTCGCACGACGGACGAAAAACACCACCGCACCGTGCAATGGCTGTTCAAACGCTGCCGCGATAATGGCTTCATCGTAAAGGGGCACTACACCGGGCAGTACTGCGTGCACGACAACGCCTATGTGGTGGACGCCGGGCCGGGAGACGCTTGCCCCGATTGCGGGCGGCCCACGGAAACCGTCACCGAAGAAAATTATTTCTTCAAGTTGTCCGAATTTCAGCAACAGCTCCTCGATTTCTATGCGGCCAATCCCGATTTCATCCAGCCGGAGAGCCGCCGGAATGAAGTGCTGAGCTTTGTGAACGGCGGCCTGAAAAATCTTTCGATCACGCGGACCACAATCCGCTGGGGAATTCCCGTGCCGGGCGAAGCGCCGCACGTGTTTTATGTGTGGTTTGACGCGCTCATCGGGTATCTGAGCGCCGTGGGAGGCCCGAATTACGACCAGCGCGGCCTCTGGCCCGCGGATTTGCATCTCGTGGGCAAGGAAATTATTCGCTTTCACGCGGTGTATTGGCCCGCGTTTCTGATGGCGGCAGATTTGCCGCTGCCCCGGCAAATCTGGGCGCATGGCTGGCTGCTGTTTGACAGCGAAAAAATGAGCAAGTCCCGCGGAAACGTCGTAAGGCCACAACCGATCGTCAACGCGATAGGCATCGAGCCGCTGCGCTATTACCTCTTGCGCGAGATTGTATTCGGACAGGACGGCAGCTTTTCCTATGATGCGTTGATCACCCGTTACAACAGCGATCTAGCCAACGGGCTCGGCAACCTCGCCAGCCGCACGCTTACCATGATCGAGCGCTATTTTGGCGGCGAGATTCCAAAGCCTGCGCCGAAGCAGGGTGGCGAAACCGACGCCCCCAGCACCGCTGAATTTGCCAACGAAGCGCTGACCAAGGTGATGCATCTCTACGACCGGTTCAATTTTTCAATGGCTCTGGAATCAGTCTGGGAAATTGTGGGCATGGTCGACAAATACATTACCGTCGAAAAACCCTGGACCCTGGCGGAAAAGCCCGAGGATCGAGCGCGCCTGGCGACAGTGCTTTACACGGCAGCGGAAGCGTTGCGGATCGTCACGGCGCTGGCGCATCCCGTGCTGCCGCAGGCCACCCAAAAAATATGGAGTCAATTAGGGCAGACCGAGCCGTTGAGCGGATTCCAGCTGGACCTGCTCTTGTGGGGGCAGCTCAAACCCGGAACCAAAACGGGGAAGCCGGAAGGAATTTTCCCGCGTCTTGAAAAATCCGAAACGATTGCGAGGATAGAAGCCATGGAACAAGAACAGAATAAACCCCCGGCCCCGCCATCTCCCGCAACGGCAGGCGTTCCCGCTGGACCAGGCGCCGCGGCGGCTCCGGCGGTTGCAGCTACCGCCAAGATTGGCATCGAGGACTTCGCCAAAGTGGAGATGCGCGTCGGGCAGGTTAAGACCGCCGAGCGCGTGGCTGGCGCGGACCGATTGCTTCAACTGCAGGTCGATATCGGCGATGAAGTGCGCCAAATTGTCGCGGGCCTGGCGCTGGCGTACAAGCCGGAGGAACTCGTGGGGCGCAAAGTCGTGGTGGTGACGAATCTGCAGCCACGGAAACTGCGCGGCGTGGAATCGAATGGCATGATTGTCGCGGCGTCCTTGCCGGATGGCTCGCCTGTGCTCGCAGGGTTCCTCGAAGACGTGCCCGTTGGGGCGAAGCTGAAGTAGGACGGGCTTCAGCCTGTCTGCTTTTCGTGTATGCAAGAGCAAAATCAAAATCAGACAGGCTAAAGCCCGTCCCACTTTGACCATGAACCTGATCGATTCACATGCACATGTGGATGTATCCGACTATGACTCGGACCGCGATGCGATGCTCGATCGTGCACGGGCTGCTGGAGTTGGAACGCTGCTGGCGATCGGCAACGGACCGGAAGTCGAAAAGCTGGGTGCAGCCGTTCCTTACGCCGAGGCGCACGATTGGATCTACGCCGCGGCCGGCATTCACCCGCACGAGGCGCGGCACGCGGACGATACGCACTACGCGGAACTGGAACGCTTGGCGCGCAATCCTCGCGTGATCGCCTGGGGAGAAATCGGCCTCGACTTTCACTACGATCATTCGCCGCGCGACGTGCAGGCCGGCGTATTCCGCCACCAGCTCGGTCTAGCGCGCGCCGCGAACAAACCAGTGATCATCCATTGCCGGGAAGCGTGGCCGGATTGCCTGAAGATCCTGGATGAAGACTGGCGGAGCTCGGGCCTGGGCGGCATCTTCCATTGCTTTACGGGAACGCTGGAGGAAGCTCGGCGCGGCATGGAGATGGGGTTCCTGATTTCTTTCGCGGGCAATGTGACCTATCCGAAGGCGCAGAATTTGCGGGACGTCGCGCGAGAGATTCCGCCGGAAAAGTTGGTCATTGAAACCGATTCGCCCTTCCTGGCCCCTCAATCTCACCGGGGACGGAGAAACGAGCCGGCTTATGTCGGGGAAGTGGCGCAGACCATCGGGAATGTGAGAGACTTGCCAGCGACCCAGGTAGCCGAAATGACTGCGGCAAACTTTCGACGGTTCTTCGGTATCGGTCATTCCGGAAATTGATCTGGGGCAGTCCCTGGAGGAGTGCCATCTCACTTCTGACGGCGAAGGAAATTTTCGATCTCGTTCGCGACGACCTGGTCAAGGTCGAGCAGGAGCTTGCGCTCCAGAACGGTTCAGCCACCGAGCCGGTGGCGGAAATCTCGCGTTACCTGCTGGGTGGCGGGGGGAAGCGCTTGCGCCCGGCCCTGCTGCTGCTTTCGGCGGGATACGCGGGATACCGGGGAGGCAGCGCGATCCGGCTGGGCGCCGTCGTCGAATTGATTCATAGCGCCACGCTGATCCACGACGATGTGATTGACGGCGCCAACACGCGCCGCGGGCGTCCTTCCGCAAATTCCCGCTGGGGAAATCACCGCAGCGTGCTGGCCGGCGACTGGCTGTACATGCAGTCGTTCCAGATGGCCCTTGCGGAACGGAATTTCAAAATCCTGGATGTCTTGATCGAACTCACACAAAACATGGTGGAGGGCGAGCTTCTCCAACTGGCGAAGCTCGGAAGGATGGACTTGACCGAGCAGGATGCCGTGGAACTTGCGGCGCGCAAGACGGCTTGCTTGTTCGCCGGCTGCGCGCGGCTGGGCGCAGTGCTTGGCAACCTGGACGATGCCGGCGAACGGGCGCTGGCCGATTACGGGCACTTTGCGGGGCTGGCATTCCAGTTGGTGGATGACGTCCTGGATTTCACAGCCTCTCCGGAAAAGCTGGGCAAGCCGGTGCTGAGCGATTTGAAAGAAGGCAAAGTCACGCTGCCCTTGATCTATGCGCTGGAGAGTGACGGCGCCGCCGGAAGACGCCTGGTGCGCACCGTGCTCGAGGAAAAGGGATTCGAGAGTGTTCGCCCGGAACAGATTACGGCACTGGTGCACGAATCTGGAGCGCTCGACCGCACGCGCGCCGCAGCGCTCGATTTCGCTGCCCGCGCCAAGGCCTGCCTGAACGGCAATGGAACCTCCGATTTTGGGCGCGCCCTGCGGACGGTTCCCGATTTCATTCTCGACCGCGACAATTGACGAGCGTCCCGCGCTTTTCTATGCTTCCGTTTAAAGTCATTTATCACCCGCAGTACGATTTGGAATTAGGACCGCACGTTTTCCCTTCGGAAAAATTCAGACTGATCCACGATACGCTTCTTGCCGAGGGAATCGCCGAGGCCGGCGATTTCCTGCAGCCGGAGCCCGCGCCGGACGAAGACGTTTTGCGAGTGCATACCCCGGCTTGGGTGCACAAGCTGCAAACCGACTCCCTTACGCTAAGCGAACGCATGAAGCTGGAAATTCCGCTCTCGGAATCGACCCGAACGGGATTTTGGCTGGCTGCAGGCGGCTCCACACTGGCCGGGCGCAAGGCGCTGGAAGACGGATTTGCCGCCAACCTCAGCGGCGGCTTCCACCACGCATACCCGGGTCACGGCGAGGGTTTTTGCATGATCCATGACGTTGGCGTGGCGATCCGCTCTCTTCAGGCGGCCGGAAGGATTCGAACGGCGATGACCGTGGATACAGACGTACATCACGGCAATGGCACCGCGGCGATCTTTGCAAACGACCCGAGCGTGTTCACGCTTTCCATCCACCAGGAAAACAACTACCCGATGCCCAAGCCGCCCTCGGATGAGGACATTGGCCTGGAGGACGGCACGCGCGACCACGAATACCTTGACGCCCTGGAAGAGGGATTGCTCCACGCGCTTAAGAAAATGACGCCGGACATGATTTTTTACGTCGGGGGCGCGGACCCGTACCGTGAAGATCAGCTCGGCGGACTGGCGCTGACGATCGAAGGCCTGCAGAAGCGCGACCGGCTGGTCTTCGAACATGCGCGCCGCAAGGGGATCCCCGTGGCCTCGACGCTTGCAGGAGGATATGCGCGTCGCGTTGCGGATACCGTTCGAATTCACGTCAACACGATCCTCGCTGCTCGCGATGTCTCTTTGCAGCTCTCCGCCACTGGAAAAAAGTAAGCGAATCGAAATCAGCGATCGTGTTTTGTGGCGCAGGCTTCAGCCTGTGGGTTTTGGTCTTTGCGAGGTCTAACCCCCACAGGCTGAAGCCTGCGCTACTGTGTTGCCCACCTCGGCCAAGCCTGAATTATTGTGAGGAACTTGCTAGGGAGCCGTTGCTGCGGAAGCCTTGGTGATCGCGGCGGCGGCCAGATCGGTAAAGCCGTCGGGAGCATAGCCCTGCGTGCGGTAGGCGATTTTGCCGCCCTTGTCGAGCACCAGGATGGTTGGGATCGATTCGACGTGAAGGGCGTGGTTGACGCCATCGGCAAAGATCAAAGTGCCGCCGGGCTTCTGATCCTGGAGAAATGGCGCGACGAGAGATTCCTCCTCGTCCGCGTTTACCGCCAAAAATACCACATCATCGCGTCCGGAGAATTTCGTCCGAACGTCGGCCAGCATCAATTCCATTTGATTGCAGTAAGAACACCAGGTGGTCCAGAAGTTCAGGACCACGACTTTTCCGCGCGATTCGGCCAGCTTCGTGGGTGCGCTGCCGTCGACGTGCCGCAAACTGAATTGCAGGGGATCGGCTACGTCTTTGTTGTAAACCGGCGCGTCGGGCTTATCCGCCTTGGCCAGGTCACGGCTATGGTCATAGGCCGATAACACAATGTCGCCAAGCCCGACGTTGGAATCGTGCGTGAATCGCCACAGGTTCCCCATGCGCAAGCGCAACAAATCGCGGTCCAGGGATGGGCCCTCGTTATCCGGCTGCGCCTGGCCGGCCAGATTGAACGCCGTGGCATATTGGCGGATGGCTTCGTCCGAGTGTTTATTCTCTTCCGCGATTTCACCAAGGGTCAGCGCGGCCTCAGCGTTTGGAAACAGGCGGAATCCGGCGGTGAGGTCTTTCACGGCTTCGTCGATCTTGTGCAGGTGGCGTTGCAATCTGCCGCGCAACACGTACAGGTCCACCAGGAACTTGTTGCGGCCCGCCTGCCAGTCCTCCAGCGTCATCTGCTGAGGGCGCGATTCCGGATCGGCTTTGGAGACGCGGTCGATCAGGCGCGTGTCGTAATCGACGGCCCGCAATTGGCTGGTTTCGTCGGGCATTTTTTCCAGAAGCGTCACGGCGAGATACATCGACTGGCTGTCTTCGGGCTGGATGGCGATGACCTTCTCCGCGTAATCGAGCGCGCTTTTGGTGTTGTGAAGATTCATTTCCGATTCGAGGAGCGCGCGGTAAATCGCCCCGCGCCGCGGCGAATCCGGATACTTGACGAGGTAAGCTTCCAAGCTTTGGATAAGCGTGGCGCTGTCGTTTCCGGCCTGGCGCACGGCAAGCTGCAATTCGGCGTCGGGGTCAAGAGCGGAATTCTGAGGCGGCGCCGCGGCGTCGTCGCTCTTTGGCTTCGCAGGCGGCGGCGAAGGTGCCGGTGATTTCTTCGCGGGCGCTTTGGCCGGAGGCGCGGCCGAAGGCGATGGAGCCTGCTGCGCCCAAGCCACGCCCGTCATGATCAATGCCAGGAGAAACGGGAAGACTCGCATTCGCAATTGCATAGGCGGCGATTGTAACTCGAAATGAAACGACGTGACGCGAAAAACCTTCTATGGGCGGGCCACGAACAAATTGCTTCAATTTTGTCATTCCGGGCGAAGCGAGGAATCTCTTTGCCTTCCTTCAATTTCTACCGAAGAGAGATTCCTCGCTTCGCTCGGAATGACAAAAAGCTGAATATTTCCGCGGGCGGGAAGGCAGAGGGAATTATTTGAAGTCCAAAAGGACGTCCACCGTGCGGCTGCTTGTATTGGGTCGGAGCAAATGGCCGAATTCGTTGTAGTGAACGGGTAATTCTCCGAAGATGTCTCGGCTGGGTTTCGACAATATTTTCAAGTGGGTTTCGTAATAACCGTCGTCAAACACCTGGCCGGGTGCGATTTGCCAGGCTTGCCGCAGCCGTTTTTCCGCCTCCACGGACAATCCTGTGACGATCATTTCACCCATGCGGTACTGCGGGCCTTCCGAGATGCCGGCGCGGTAAGAAATCTGGTGAGCGGCATCGTCGAATTGCGGTTCGGGCTTCAGCTTCATATCGAGGTAGCCGCGCTGCCCGTAATAGGATTCGATTTTTTGCCACAGGGTTTCGATCTTCATGCCGTCCGCAACGTCTCCAGGCTTCAAGTCAACGGCGGCGTCAAGGTTTGCGGATTGAACGGCCGTGTTGCCTTGCCACGAAACCCCTTTCCACGAATAGACCGGGCCGGGATTGATAGGAATCGTGACTTCCACCGCAGTTTCCTTGGGATCGTTCAGGTCGGGAATTGGGCGTGCTTGCGGGGGGCCCATTTGCGCACGCAGAAATCCTTTTGCGGCGTAGAGCGGCCGGACTTGCTCGTTGTCAAAAATGTCGACGGCAAAAAGGGAATAGGGCTGTCCCTTGATGTCCGGGACGCGGTCCTTCAGTCGCTCGGAATTGGTGGCGATGGAGTCCCCAAACTGCAGCGATTGCACGCGCAACTGGAGGCCCTCGACCCGAAACTGCATCTCCATGCCATCGCCCACAGCCGCGGCGACGAGTTGGTGCGCCACGTTTCCTTTGATATTTTTCGACGCCAGCAGGTTATCAATCACGGCCGTCATTTGATCGATCATCGTCCCGTCGCCCGGGGCTTCACCTGTGAACAGGCCGACCTGGTTTCGGATTGCCTCTCCGATCTCTGCGCTGGTAAGCCAGGGGAAATTGTCGAACAAAATCGGATAGGTGGGCGCTTCCCGGACCTGAAACTCCAGGTTGATGGCATCGCCCTTTGAGGTGAAGCGATAGTTGACCGCCGAAAAAATTCCCAGGGCGGCGAGGCGGTTGGTGGCGTCCTGGATTTGGCCTGCGGTGACCACGTCGCCTGATTTCAGGCCGCTGGCCGCAATGATTTGTTCGGCAGGGAATTTTTGCGCCCCTGTGACTTTGATAGAAGCAATGGTGGAGCTTGGGGGAGAATTCGCGGGGGGCGCCTGCGCGCGCAGCGCGAGCGCTGCGAAAAGAATAAATGCCACGGCTACGAATGCAAGAAGAATGCGTTTCACGGCAGCACTATATTACGCGATTTGCGATCCAGGATAGAAATAGAAAGTAGCGCAGGCTTCAGCCTGTGGGTTTTAGTATATGCAAGGACTAAAATCCACAGGCTGAAGCCTGCGCCACTTAAAGGCTACTCCACCGTCACGGACTTGGCCAGATTGCGCGGCTGGTCCACGTCGCACCCTCGGCGAACCGCGATGTGGTAGGCGAGCAACTGCAGGGGAATCACTTCGAGCAAAGGCGCAAACATTTCCATGGTTGGCGGCACGACGATAATGTAATCGGACGCTTCGCGGGCCAGTTGATCGTTTTCCGACACGACGGAGATGACAATGCCGTCCCGAGCTTTCACTTCCTTGATATTCGAAACGCTCTTTTCGTAGCGCGTCATGGCTTCCGGATCGCTTTCGTCGCGCGTGGCGAGCATCACCACGGGAAGGTTTTCATCAATGAGCGCGTTCGGCCCGTGCTTCATTTCCCCGGCCGGATAACCCTCGGCGTGAATGTAGGAAATTTCCTTGAGTTTCAGCGCGCCCTCGAGGGCAATGGGGAAGTGGACGCCGCGGCCAAGATAGAGGAAATTGGTGTGACGGAAAAAGGTGCGGGCCAGAGCTTCATAAACGCCCGTTTCGTCGCCTTGCAGGACGGTTTCCATTTTGTGCGGGACGCGCATCAATTCCTGAAGGAGACGCTTCTCGCAATCCTCGGTGAGCGTGCCGCGCACCTGGCCAAGGTACATTGCCAGCAGCATCAGCGCGGTGAGTTGGCCCGTAAAGGCCTTCGTGGATGCCACGCCGATTTCCGGCCCCGCGTGAGTCAGAATCGTGCCCGCCGCCTCGCGCGTGATCATTGAACCGTACACATTGCAAATGGCCAGCGTCTTTGAGCCCTTTTGCTTGGCTTCACGTTGCGCGGCCAGTGTGTCCGCGGTTTCGCCGGACTGGCTGATGCAAACGGTGAGCGTTTTTGAATCGATGATCGGGTCGCGGTACCGGAATTCGCTGCCATAGTCCACTTCGACGGGAATTTTCGCCAGCTTCTCGATCATGAATTTGCCGGTCTGCCCGGCGTGCCAGCTCGTGCCACAGGCCACGATCTTGACGCTGGTGAACTCGCGGAATTCTTTCTCGGCGATGTCCATTTTGTCGAGGAATACCTTGCCGGAATCGAGCGCCACACTGGCGAGCAGCGTGTCGCGCACGGCCCGGGGCTGCTCGAAGATTTCCTTCTGCATGAAATGCTTGTAGCCGCCCTTTTCGGCCATGATGGGGTCCCAGGTAATGTGCTGCACGGCGCGCTGGATGGTATTGCCGTCGAGGTCCATGACGCGGACGCCTTGCGGGGTAAGCACGGCAATGTCGCCGTCGGCCAGGAAAAACATGTCGCGCGTGTGCGCGAGGATGGCGGGGATGTCGGAAGCAACGAAAAACTCGTTTTGTCCGAGTCCGATCACGGACGGCGGGCCGGTGCGTGCGGCGATGATTTTGTTCGGGTCAGAGGCGGAAAGAATCGCCAGGGAGTAGACGCCCGAAAGTTGGCGCACCGTCTTCCGTACGGCGTCTTCCAGCGGGCCCCCTTCCTTCATGTACCGTTCGACGAGGTGGGCGATAATTTCGGTGTCGGTCTCGGTGACGAACTTGTGCCCCTCTTTTTCGAGCTGGCGTTTCAGCTCGACGTAATTCTCGACGATTCCGTTGTGCACGACAACGATGTTTCCCGTGCAATCCCGGTGCGGATGGGCGTTTTCCTCGGTGGGACGGCCGTGCGTGGCCCAGCGCGTGTGTCCGATTCCGTACGAGCCCTCGATCGGGGATTGGCGAATTATTTCTTCCAGATTATGCAGCTTGCCCGGGGCGCGGCGGATTTGCACTTTTCCGTCCGCACCAACGACGGCGATGCCGGCGGAGTCATAGCCGCGATATTCGAGGCGCCGCAGACCATCCAGAATCAGGGGGACAACTTTTTTGGAGCCGATGTATCCGACGATTCCACACACAGGTTCATCTCCGGACTTTTAGCTAGGCGACAGACATGGAGGCCCGCATAAAAAAGAGTAACACAAGAGAAATGCGGATTTGGCTGCGCCAGCCGATAAGTTTCCTGAAGCTAACAGCAAGCGCTTTTGGGGAAAAACCACGTTCATTCAACGATTTCGTAGCGAAATTCCTCGATTACGGGGTTGGCCAGGATTTCCCTGGCCATGCGTTCGACCTGCTTTTCGGCGGCTTCGCGGGGCACTCCGTTCAAATCGAGCACGAAAAATTTGCCCTGGCGGACCTCGCGAACCTCGCTAAATCCTAGAGATGAAAGGGCATGCTGAATGGCCTGGCCCTGCGGATCGAGGACCGCGCGTTTCGGCATGACCCATACGTGCGCTTTCATCACCGCCATTATACCAAGCCCAGAGCCGCAACGCCGGAATGAAATTTATCCAGCATGGCGCGCTTTTCTCCGGGGGGCAGGAAGGAGTGCAGGAAGCTGGCTTCGGCGAGGGTTACGAGTTCCCCCGGATTGAGCCCCATGTCATGCGCATGGCGGTATTCGTCGCTCACGGTGGTATCGAACATGGCAGGATCGTCGCTCGAAAGCGTCATGGGCAGGCCGCGCCGAAAAAATGACGGCAGCGGGTGCTGGTCATACCCGGCTGTAGGGAGTCCAATCTGCCTGGCCAGGGCGCCGGTGCGAAGATTGCTGGTTGGGCAGACTTCGAGAGGAATGTTGCGCGCGGCGATGAAGTCCATGGTGCGCTCGTCCCGCATCACGCCGATGCCGTGTCCGATACGCTCCGCGCCCAGCAGCTCCACGGCCTCACGCACGATTTCCGGGCCGCCGATTTCCCCTGCGTGGATCAAGCGGTGCATGCCCTGTGCGGCCACGAAATCGTACACGGGGCGCAAATCGATCGTAGGAAGTCCCAGCTCATCGCCCCCAATTCCGTAGGCGATGATGTCGGGGGAGCGCAGTTCGGCGGCGATGCGCGCGACTTCCATGGCTGCAGGGGCGCCCCATTGGCGGACCGCGTCGAATATATATTTCAATTGGACGCCGGGAACTTCGGCCGCGGCGTCCCGCAGTGCGGCGAAATTGGCAGCTGGATCCTGATTGCGGCGGAACATCACGCCGATGGAAAGAGTGACCTCAGCGTAAAGAACGTTTTGGCGAACAAGAGATTCTGCAAATCGCCGGGCGATGAGCGCGTAGTCTTCCGGCCCCCGCAAGAACGACGTGATCCAAATGAAATTTTCGATGAATTGGTCGAAAGTGCCCGGGGCGTAGCGCGGGGACGTATCCTCAGGAGTGAGAGCAACTCCGTGGCGCGCGGCCAATTCCACGACGGTCGACGGCGCGATGGAGCCTTCCAAATGAACGTGCAATTCGGCCTTGGGGAGCGCGGTGAAAACGGCTTCGGAAATGGCTGCCTTCATTCTTTGACGGCTCCCGGGTATCCCTGCAGGGTACTGCGCTTGCGGCTGTAAGAAAAATAGATCACCAGACCTATAGCCAGCCAAACAAAGAAACGAATCCAATTCATGATCGGCAAGCCGGCCATCAGCAGCAAGCACGTAAGAATCGTCATGATGGGAGCGAGCGCCCCGCCGGGGGCGCGAAATGCGCGATGCCTCCCAGGGTCACGGTAGCGCAGGATCAACACTCCACCTGCGACAAGAGCAAAAGCAAACAAGGTCCCGATGTTGGAAAGATCAGCGAGGGTCCCGATATCCAACAACCCCGCCGGGACGCCGACCACAAATCCGGCGACCCAGGTCGAAAAATCGGGAGTGCGATAGTTGGTGTGGACGCGGCTGAAGATTCGCGGGAGCAGGCCGTCGCGCGACATCGCGAACCACACGCGGGCCTGGCCGAGCTGAAAGACGAGAAGCGAGGAAATCATTCCCAGCAGCGCACCGAAGAGCACGATCAGGCGAATGTTATTGAGACCGAGGCGTTTCAGCGTATTGACGACAGGAGCCGCATCATCGAGCAGCGTTTGCCAGGGGACCAGGCCCGTGAGCACTACCACGACGGCAATGTACAAAAACGTGCAAATCACGAGCGTGGCGATGATTCCGATGGGGAGATCCCGTTGGGGATTCTTGGTTTCCTCGGCGGCGGTGGAAACAGAATCAAATCCGATATAAGTGAAAAAAATGATGGAGCCGCCGGTCAGAATCCCCGGCCAGCCATTGGGCGAATACGGATGCCAATTCGCCGGGTGTATCAGCCTCGCGCCAAATCCAACGAAGACAACGATCGCCACGATCTTCAGCAGGACCATCACGTTGTTCGTCTCGGCGGACTCGCGGATGCCTCGGACGAGAATTACTGTAAGCAGCATGACGATCAGGAATGCCGGCCAGTTAAAGCCGAAGTGCCAGCCGGGCGGCAAAAGCTCGTTGCCGGAAAAGTCGCTCAGCCCGCTGGGCAGGTAGGCAGGCGAAATCCAGCGAGGACTTGGATGGATGCCAAACCAGTCCAGCAATGCGACGACATGCGCCGAGAACCCGACACTCACGGCCATGTTGCTGACGGCGTATTCGAGGATGAGATCCCAGCCGATAATCCAGGCGATCAGCTCACCCATCGTGGCGTAGGTGTACGTGTACGCGCTGCCGGCGATGGGAATCATCGCGGCTAGTTCCGCGTAGCACAGCGCCGCGAAGGCGCACACGACCGCCACGAGGAGAAACGAAATCGCGATGGCCGGTCCGGCCCCCGGGCGCCCGAACGAAGGTGATCTGTAAATCAGATATTCCAGCAGGGGAGCGTTGAGGATTGAGGAAACCTGGAGTTTTTGCCCAGCGATGGCAGTCCCTATAACGGTAAATATTCCGGAACCAATGACCGCGCCGATGCCGAGAGAAGTGAGGCTCAGCCAGCCAAGCGATTTTTTCAACCGTCGTTCGGGTTCATCTGCATCGGAAATTAGCTGGTCGATATTCTTGACGCGGAACAGCCCTGAACCCACTCGGCACCATCCCCACAGGAGAGATGACAATCGAAGTGACTCTACATGGAGGCGCGACGGTCCGCAACTGTTGGCGCAGGGGGTTGTACTAAATTGGAAATGGTTACGTAGGACGGGCTTCAGCCTGTATGGTTTTGACTGGAGAAAAGCTGTAAAGGCGGCAGGCTAAAGCCCGTCCTACTTCAAGCCCAGCTCAGGTTGGCGTACAGCTCCAAAAGTTTTTTCGTGCCGTGATCGGAGAAACGCACGGTGAATTTGCGTTCCGGCTCTTCGCCTTCCACAGCAATGATTGTTCCGGCGCCGTAGGTGGCATGGCGCACGCGCTGGCCGATGAGCGGGTTCGCGTTTTGTTTGCTGTTGCGCGAGGAAACGCTTGAACGCGTGCGGCTCGGGGTCACGGTCGTCGTGCGCGAAGGGGCCGCGATTCGCTTCACCCGGCGCGCAAATTCTTCCTCGCTGTAGGAATACTCAGGATCCGGCTCGTAGCGGCGCGTCTCTCCGGCTTCGGCGAGGGAACCGGCCGCGGTATCGATCAGTTCCGCGGGAATTTCCTGGAGAAAGCGTGAAGGCATGGAGCCCGAGAGGCGCTCGGAGCCGTACATGCGGCGATACACGGCGCGGGTCAGAGTGAGGGATTGCTTGGCGCGGGTCATTCCGACGTAGCACAGGCGCCGCTCTTCCTCGAGCTCTTCATTGTCGTTCTGCGAGCGGCTGTGCGGGAAGATGCCTTCCTCCATGCCCGTCAGGAAAACGTGATCGAATTCCAGGCCTTTGGCGCTGTGCAGCGTCATCAGCGTGATCAATGCGTCTTCGTCGAAGTTGTCGGCATCGCTGACCAGTGCGGCATGGTCGAGAAAATCGGAAAGCGTTTCGCCGCGCTCGGCGCCCTCCGCCATGGCGTTGACAAGTTCGCGCAAGTTGTCGGCGCGCGCGGTGTCCTCGCTGGAGTCGCGTTGCGCGAGCATGTCGAGATACCCGCTGCGCGTCAGAACGGACTGCAGGAAATCCGCTGGCGAGGAAGAGGTAATTTCCTGCCGCAGGCTTTCGATTAATGTGTGAAAATCCCGCAGCGGCGCGAGGGACCGGCCCGAGGCCGAGGGTTCAAGCATCTTTCCAATGGCCGCCCACAGGGAAATGTCATGTTGCCTGGCGACCGCGGAGAGGGAGTCGATGGAAGTTTTTCCGATGCCGCGCGGGGGCGTGTTGATCACCCGAAGCAGGGCGATATCGTCGTCCGGAAACGTTGCCAGGCGCGCGTAGGCCAGCGCGTCCTTCACCTCGGCACGCTGGTAAAACGAGAACCCTCCCAGCATCCGATAGCGCATGCCGCGCGAGCGCATCGCCTCTTCAAAGGAGCGCGACTGCGCGTTGGTGCGGTAGAGCACGGCAATGTGAACGGCGGGATCCTCGGCATGCAGAATGCGGATGGCGTCAGCGATGTATTCCGCCTCGGCTTTCGAGTCGCGCCCCTCAAAAAAAGCCAGATTGTTGCCCGACGAGCGCGTGGCCTTGAGATTTTTGCCGAGACGCCGGCGGTTGTTGGAGACCACGCCCGCGGCGGCGTCGAGAATTTTTTGCGTCGATCGGTAATTTTCCTCGAGGCGAACGACGCGCGCGCCCGGATAATCTTCGTCAAAACGGAGAATGTTGCCGATATCCGCGCCGCGCCAGCGGTAAATGGATTGATCCTCGTCGCCGACCACGCAGAGGTTGCGCGCGTCGTTCACCAGCAGGCGCAGGAGATCGTACTGCACGCGATTTGTATCCTGGTATTCGTCGACGTGAATGTAGCGGAAACGCGACTGCCAGGCGGCGCGCGCATCCGGAAATTCACGGAGGACCTGCACGGCGCGCAGGAGAAGATCGTCAAAATCGAGAGCGCCCGCCTTGCGCAGAATACTCTCATATTCCGCGTACACTTTTGAGGCGGTAATCCCCAGCGGGTCGTTGTGCTTGGCGGCTTCCGTGGCGATCTGCGCCGGAGTCTGGTTATGATTTTTCGCGAAGCTGATTCGCTCAAGCAGGCCGCGGACTTTCTCGCCGGGGTCTTTGATGCTCAAATGTTCGAGCGCAAGTTTTACGGCCGCGACCTGGTCGTCGGCGTCAAAAATCTTGAAATCGCGGGGCAGCCCGAGGCGCTTCGCTTCGCGGCGCAGCAGCCATGCGGAAAACGCGTGAAATGTGCCGATCCATGGATCGTCGAACGCCTTGGCTTGCCGAATCAAAAGATCTCGGACGCGCTCTTTCATTTGCGCCGCCGCTTTGTTCGTGAACGTTACAGCCAGAATCGCGCTTCCGGGCACACCCTGCTCGATGAGGTGCGCGATCCGGTAAGTAATCGCGCGCGTCTTGCCGGTCCCTGCCCCGGCAAGTATCAGGACCGGACCCTCAATGGTGACGGCGGCTTCCTTCTGCCCGGAATTCAATTCGTCTAGGAGTATCATTTTGGCGGGTGAGCCCGTTACTGCGAAGCACCATTCTATCCGACGAGGCCGCGTTCAGCAAATTCACCCTCGCGTAAGCGGCAACAAGTTTTCTGAGAGTCTCCAGCGCGGCGACGCAATTTTGGTGGCGCCGGCGTCCCGCCGGCGGTTTTAAGTAGCCGCGCTAATACAAAAATCGCCGGCGAGACGCCGGCGCCACTTACCTTCCCCGCGAATCGGTTTCGATAGTTATCGTGACGGAGCCTCGGCAAGATCTATCTCAAAAAAGAAGAGGGCTTTGTGGTCCGTCATAAAAGCGAGATCCGGGATATAAAGGTGCGTGCTGTGGATGGCGCCAAAGTCGTGGTTCAGATCAAAGAAGAGGAATCCATGCGTGGTGGCATGGGGCGGCAGAACATCGGTGCCCAGGGCAATCGAGTGCAGCGTGTTGGTCATTTCGACCCAATCTTTGCTGTGGCCCGAGTTGGAAGAAGAACCGGGGAACGGGAATTGGCGGTGCGCGCGAATATTGGAATTGGCCGTCAAGAGCGTGCGATCCGCAACGTCTTCAGGGGAAAGAAGGCCCAAACGCTGGCGATCCTGGCCGGGTTGAGAAATTACCAGTTGGATGGTTTCAGGGTTAAGGCGAATCGGCGCGTCATTATCGTTCCGGAAATAAACTTCAATGGCCACAATGCCCGCGGCAAAGACGGAATTCTTGCCGAAGACCTCTTTTTTGTAGCGTTCAGCCCTGAGGTATGGATCCGCGACGATTGTCAAGTTCTGATGCGCGTCGCGCGTTTGCAGGGACATCGGGTCCGCAGCCGGAGGCGCGCTTTGGGCAAACGCCCCAACGGGCAAAAGCATCACGAGGCTAAGAATCGCACGGAGCATGATATGGTTGGCTATGATGCGCCTTCCTGGAAATAGGTTCGCTCCTGGTAATGACTCAGTTAGGCTGTAAAGATCCCTGTTCCGACCCGAAAATCGCAGTGCGGAACAGCCGCTCCAAACCCGACTCGCAACTTCACTATTGGTATGCCATTGCCAGCGGTGCGCCTATAATATCCGGTTTAATGTCGTCATAGGGACAGTTCTATATTCTGTCCGGATAGGAGGAGGCCCGCCGAGGGCCTTTTGGGATGTATGCGCTCTACAGTCTGCTGACGGCAGCGGGGTTGCTCCTGCTCTCGCCGTACTTTCTGATACGCGGGCTGATCCAGGGCAAATACCTCGGCAACATTCCAGAACGCCTCGGATGGAGGTTTCCGCCACAACTCCGGGGCCGCCAATTTCTCGGCGCTCAGGAAAAATCGATCTGGATTCACGCGGTGTCCGTGGGCGAAGTTCTTGCCGTCCTACCCCTCGCGCAACAGGTGAAAAAAAAGTTTCCGTTGCGCCGCCTGGTTGTTTCCACCACCACGGCCACGGGCCAGAAGCTCGCGCGCGAACGGATGGCGTTTGCGGACGCGGTGTTCTACTTCCCGCTGGACTGGCGCGGCCCCGTGCGGCGGGCACTCGCGGCCGCCGGCGCGAAAGCGGTAATCATCGTGGAGACCGAGATCTGGCCCAATTTTCTGCGCGAGTGCCGCCGCGCCGAGGTGCCGGTGATTTTCGTGAACGGACGCATTTCGGAGCGTTCGTTCCGCGGCTACAAGCGGGCCCTTTCGTATTCCGCCGGAGCCCTCGCGGGGTTTCTGAAAAGAGTGTTGGACGACGCGGCGCTTTTTTTGATGCAAAGCGAAGAGGACGCGTCGCGGCTGATCGCTTTGGGCGCGCCGGGCGAACGAGTCCTCGTCGCGGGCAATTTAAAATACGATCTGGCCGAGCCGGAAGAAAACGCTCTTAGCGCGTGGCTTGAGGCTGAGCTGGCAAAGAGCAATCGGGGCCCGGTCATCGTTGCCGGGAGCGTGCTCGCCGATGAGGAGGTTTCTGTCCTGCGGGCGTTTGCGGATGTGGAGCGCGAATATCCGCTGGCGCTCCTGATCCTCGCGCCAAGGAAACCAGAGCAGTTCGACAATGCGGCGGCCATCGTCGCCGAATCGGGTCGTAAATTGTTGCGCCGCCGCGGCCTCACCCTCAATGGAGCCGGAAGCGTCGCGCTTGCCGAACCGGGCAATGTATTTCTGCTCGACAGTATTGGCGAGCTTGCCGGGTTGTATCGTCTTGCAGATGTCGTGTTCGTGGGAGGCTCGCTTGTTCCCGGGGGAGGGCACAACATTCTCGAGCCGGCGGCTTTCAGCAAAGTCCCGATCTACGGCCCTTCGATGGAAAATTTCCGCGAGATATCTGGGAAATTTCTCGCTGCGGGCGCGGCCATACAAGTAAAAAGTTCGGAAGACCTCGGCGCGGCGTGGCGCGGCATGCTCCAGGAACCGGAGCGCGCGGCCCGGATGGGCGCGTCCGCGCGGGAGTTGGTGAATCGAAATCGCGGCGCGACCCAGCGTGTATTGGAACAAATTGAGCGAGTGGCCGGTTCGGATGGGGGCGGAAGTTGAAGCGCTCGGCGGGATGGCTTCGACTTCTATGGCCGGTATCGCTCCTGTTTTCCCTGGCTGCCCGGGCAAAAGCATGGTGCTACGCGCGAGGTGTTTTCCCAAAGCGCAAATTGCCGGGGACGGTGATCGGTGTGGGAAATCTGACCGTGGGAGGCACCGGCAAGACGCCCATGGTGCTGGCCATCGCGGAGCGTTTGGCCGAGGAAGGGAAGCGCGCGGCGATTCTGACGCGCGGGTATCGAGGATCGGCGGATAGGAGTGCGGGCGGCGTGCCGCAGAGCGATGAAGTTGCTCTCTTGCGCGAGCGGCTCGGGGGAAAAGTGCAGTTGGGCGTGGGTGCGGACCGCTTCAAGAGTGGCATGGCGTTGGCGCGGCACGGAATCGAATGGTTTGTGTTGGACGACGGATTTCAGCATATGAAGCTGTTGCGCGACGCCGACATCGTCCTCGTGGACGCCACGGATCCGTTTGGCGGGGGCATGGTGCTGCCCGCGGGCCGCTTGCGCGAGCCGCTCTCTGCGCTACGGCGCGCGGACATTGTGGTCATCACGAAAAGCGTGCAAGCGCCTTCGCCCGCCGTCGAAGCCATCCTCCGCCGGCACACCAACAGTCCGATCTTCTATGCGTCTACGCTCCTCGAAAGCGTGCTGCGCATCCCGAGGCTGGACGTTGCGCTGCCGCAGCAGGACTGGCAGAAGGCGCGATTCCTGGCCTTTTGCGGAATTGGGAACGCGCCCGCGTTTTTCGAAGATTTGCAGAACTGGGGTTTCCACACCGTTCTGCAACGCAGTTTTGCGGATCATCACGTATATACCGCGCGGGAAGCGGCGGAGTTGGAGCAGTCTGCTTCCAGTTGCGGCGCCGATGCCCTGCTGTGCACGGAGAAAGATGTGTGGAACCTCCGGAATGTCCGGTTTACAGCACTCCCTGCATATTGTTGCCGGATTTCCTTTACCATGACGGAGAATTTCTGGAGAGCGATAGAGGATGCCGTAAAGGGCGGCAGAGCGGGCGAGGCGCCATGAAAATTCTCGTTCGCGCTCCGAATTGGTTGGGCGACGCGGTGATGGCGATCCCGGCTTTGCAGGCGATTCGCCGTGCTCGTGTGAATGACGAAATTTGCGTGTTGGGACGGCCTGCTGTCGCGGATCTGTTTTCAGGGCAAGCGTTCGCGGACCGAATCCTGCAGTACGATTATCGCGGAAGTCACCAGGGTTTTCTTGGCCGGGAAGAACTCGTAAGTGAAATACGAAAAGAAGACTTTGGCGCCGCGGTGCTCCTCCAGAATGCTTTTGAAGCCGCGTGGCTGGCGTGGCGCGCGGGCATTCCCGAGCGCATCGGATACGCACGGGACGCGCGCGGCCCGCTGCTGACGAAAGCGATCCGGGTTCCGCAAGAAGGCGAAATCCCCAGACACGAATCGCACTATTATCTGGAATTGTTGCGCCGCGCGGGATGGATCGAGGCCTCGCCGAAAATTGTGCCGATTCGCTTGCTCATTTCGGATGCGGCGCGCGCGGCCGCGGAATCCACTCTGCGATCCGCGGGCGCAAGACCAGACGCGTGGCGCTGCGCGATTGCTCCGGGCGCCTCTTACGGCGCGGCAAAGTGCTGGCCGGCGGAGCGTTTTGCGCTCCTTGCGGACCGCCTGATTTCGGAATGTGACGCCGATGTGATATTTTTTGGCACGCCGGGAGAAAAGGATATTGCGGCTCGCATTCGCTCGAATATGAAGCTGCCCGCCATTTCCCTGGTCGGGGAAACATACATGCGCGATCTCGCGGCGCTGTTTGCTTCCTGTTCGGCATTTATCGGCAACGATTCCGGAGCCATGCATGTGGCCGCCGCGGCGGGCATTCCGGTCATCGGAATTTTTGGTTCAACGGATCCGGAGGGCACCGCTCCCGTGACGGAACAATTCACATTGATACGCCAAGCCGTTTCCTGCAGCCCGTGTTTTCTGCGGAGCTGTCCGGTGGACCACCGCTGCATGACCAGGATTACGGTGGATTCCGTCTTCAGCGCAGCGGCGCAACTCAAAAACTTGCCGAAGAATTTGTCCGTCTGGAGTTCCGGAAATGTCTGAGACGCGCATCCTGCGCCGCGCTGTTTTTCTGGATCGTGACGGCACGATCGGCGAGGAAATGGGCTACGTCAATCATGTGGATCGCTTCCAAATATTTCCATTTGCCGCCGAAGCAATTCGCCAGTTGAATCTGGCTGAAATTCCGGTGATCGTAGTAACCAACCAATCCGGGATCGCGCGAAATATTTTTCCGGAATCGCTGGTGCACGAAGTCCACAAGAAAATGGTGGCCCAGCTTGCCGCCGGGGGAGCGTGGATCGACGCGATCTACTTCTGCCCGCACAAATCGGAAGACGCCTGCGAATGCCGCAAGCCGAACCCTGGTTTGCTCCGGCAGGCGGCTCGCGAGCATGCGCTGGACTTGACCGCTTCGTGGGTTGTGGGCGACCGTTACGCGGACCTCGAGATGGCCCACGCAGCCGGGGCACGCGGAATCCTGGTGATGACCGGCTACGGCCGCGGCGAATACGAATTGCATCGCTCCACCTGGCCCCGGCAGCCCGATGCCACGGCCGAAAATCTGAGTGAAGCCGTGCGCAGGATTCTTCAGAGTCGCGGCGGTGCCCCGCGTCGCGATGCATAACCGCGAAGAGCGCTACCTGGTGGTGCGGCTGACTGCGCTTGGCGACATTCTCCACACAGTCCCCGCAGTGGCCGCGCTCCGGGCGGCGCATGCGGGCGCGACAATCGACTGGGTGGTCGAAAGAAAATGGGCGCCGGTGCTCGAGGGAAGTCCTGCGATTAACAGCGTGATTCCGTTTGACCGCCGTACGGTGTGGGGCGCGGTTGAATGCGTACAGCGTCTGCGCGAGAATCGCTATACCTGCGCGATTGATTTTCAGGGCCTCTACAAGTCATCCATCCTTGCGGGCTTTTCGGGCGCGGCGCGGCACATTGGTTTCGATCGCGCCTGGGCGCGCGAAGAGGGCGCGGCCATGTTCTATACCGAGCGCGTCGTCCCCTCCGGCCGCCACGTCGCGGAATTGAATTATTCTCTGGCGGAGCACGCGGGAGCGTTGCGTCCTGATAAACCGGAGTATCCGCTGCGGGTTCCGGCTGGAGGCGCGGCCTCGGTCCGCGCGCGCCTGCACGATCTCGGTGTTACCGGAGAATTCATCGTCGTGGGGCCGGGCGGAAGCTGGCGCGCGAAATGCTGGCCTTCGGAGCGGTATGGTGAATTTTGCCGCGAGGTTGAAAAGCGCTTCAATATGAGTGTGGTCGTGATTCAGGGTCCAGGTGAGCAATCCATCGCGGAGGAACTGGTGCGCGCGGCCGTCCCCGCGCGCCCGGTGATCACTGCAACGACGATTGAGGAATTGATGGGACTTGTGGCGCACGCGCGATGCGTAATCGCGGCGGACTCGGGTCCCCTGCACCTGGCCGCGGCGCTCGGCACGCCGGTGGTCGGTTTATATGGCCCCACCGATCCTGCGCGCAACGGCCCGTTTGTCACAGGAGCGGTGATCGTGCACAAGGCCCGGCCGGACGAGATCAGTTACAAGCGGCGCTCGGATTTCTCGGCGGCGATGTTGAGAATTACCGTCGAGGACGTGCTGGCTGCAACGGAGGCGGTTCTGAAGGCTCCTCATTGAACTCCAAGGCAAATTTTTGGATCCGCTGGCGTGTGCCCGTGGGATATCCGGTCGGCGTCGCGGCCTTCTGGTTCGCCAGGCCGCAAATGAAGTGGCTCCTCTGGGGAGCGGGAGTTGCCATTTGCGGGCTGCTCGTTCGCGGTTATGCCGCGGGACACCTCCGCAAGCACAAGCAATTGGCGACCTCTGGACCGTATGCATTCACACGGAATCCTTTGTACCTCGGAAGCGTGTTTCTTGCCGCCGGATTTTCCGTGGCCAGCCATTCCTGGATTTCCGCGCTGTTGCTGGCCGCCTATCTCGCGATTTTTTATCCGGTGGTAATTCGGCGGGAACAGGGCGAACTCGAGAGGCAGTATGGCGCTGCATTTGTGGAGTACATGTCGCGGGTCCCGGTGTTTTGGCCGCGGCTTTCTCCCGCGACGGCGCTGACGCAGCGATTTTCCTGGCAGCTGTATCGTCAAAATCGGGAGTACGAAGCGGCCATCGGCCTCGCGGTGGCCATGGCCATCCTGTGGATTCTCATGCTGTGGCGGGGTGGAAAGTAGCGCATGCTTCAGCTTGCGGGGTTTGCCCTTGCAAATACAAAACCTCGCAAGCTGAAGCATGCGCCACTTAAATCTCGACCGATTTATTTTTTGTTAACAAATGTGCTCATACTCAGCGACTTTCCGTCGGTGCTGGCCGTGATGGCGCCGTCGCGGTCCGTGCGATAAACGCGCACGCCCGCCGCTTCCAGCCGCTCAGTCACTTCGGGTGAAGGATGGCCGAAGATGTTGTCCCTCCCCGCGGAAATCGCCGCAAACGCCGGATGCGCGGCGGAAAGAAACGGGTCCGTCGTGGAAGTCTTGCTTCCGTGATGCGCAACTTTCAGGAAATTCACCGCCACGGGCTGCTCCTCGGCAAGAATTTTGCGCTCCGACGGACGCTCGATGTCACCTGCCAAAAGCAGCGTTTCCGCGCCATCGGTCAGTCGCAGAACGAGGGAATCATCATTCTTCGCAGTCTGGCCTTCGGAAGCATCATCCGGCCACAGGACACTTGCCGATACTCCGTCCTCGGAGAAAGAATCCCCC
>Ga0210401_10001786_pt1 | contig 24436 bp, 23 predicted proteins | sample IncBWH32MmetaG_FD_150866 | JGI IMG/M metagenome (GOLD analysis project Ga0210401, IMG submission 150866) | Forest soil microbial communities from Barre Woods Harvard Forest LTER site, Petersham, Massachusetts, United States - Inc-BW-H-32-M | ecosystem: Environmental > Terrestrial > Soil >... | reverse complement strand
TCCCACTTGTTGCCCACCGGAAAGCCCGCCCCGCCGCGGCCGCGCAGGCCGCTCATCTTGATCTCGCCGATCACCTCTTCGGGCTGCATCGAGGTGAGGGCCTTGTGCAGGGCCATGTAGCCGTCGCGGGCCGCGTACTCCTCGATCTCATCCGGATTGATCAGGCCGCAGTTGCTCAGCACGATCTTGGTCTGCCTGGCGTAGAACGGCAGGTCCTCGGCCTTGGCCGCGGCCTTGCCGTTGACGTTAAAAAGCAGGCTGTCGGTCACCGGCGCCTTGTTCTGCAGGTGCCGCTCAACGACCTTGGCGCTCTTGTCGGCGTCCATCTTCTGGTAGACGGCTCCGTCGGCGTCCACGCGCAGCAGGGGCCCCTGGTTGCAGGCGCCCATGCAGCCCACCGGCACGGTGCGCACGCCCGGGTCCAGGCCTGCGGCCTTCAGGGCCTTGGTGGTGGCGTCCATCACGCCCTGGGCGCCGCTGCTCATGCAGCTCGCGCCGGCGCAGACGCAGACACGCTGCTGGCGCCCGTTCAATTTTTCGCGGCCCGCGTCGGCCAACTGGACCAGACCCTGCAGGTTCATGATGCCACCCCCGTCTTGCCCGCCACCATGGCGCCGACCTTGGCGGCGTCCACCTTGGGCTGCATTTCCTCGTCAATGACCACGGCCGGAGCCAGGCCGCAGGCGCCGATGCAGCGGGCCTGCTCCAGCCCCAGTTTGCCGTCCGGGGTGGTGGAGCCCGGCTTCAGGCCGTAGCCCGCGGCGATGGCATCCAGGATCTTCTGGGCCCCCTTGACGTAGCAGGCCGTCCCAGTGCAGACCACCACCTGGTGCTCGCCCTTGGGCTTGAGCGAAAAGAAGTGGTAGAAGGTGGCCACGCCGTAGACCTGGGCCGGCGGGACCCTCAGTTCCCTGGCCACGAACTGCAGCACATTCAGCGGCAGGTAGCCGAAAATGCCTTGGGCCGTGTGCAGGATCTGAATGAGCGCGTCGGGCCGGCGCTGGTAAAGCTTGATGGCCTGCAGGACCTTGGCCATGCGCGGATCCGTGGCCGGCGCTTCCTTGATCTGGCTGGCGCGGTTCAACGTGGTGGGCATGTTCTTCACCGGGAAGTCTGGGTTGGATGACGCCTTGTTATACGGCCCGAATCTTGATTACCCAATGATTGGCATCACCCAGATCCCCTTTGTGTTTTTATGCAATCACACTTGAATAGATGATTTTTAGACGGCATCGGCCGCCAGTTTGTGAAATTTTTCACAAACTGGCGGCCGATGTAATGACGCCCGGCCTAATCCTTGGATCAGGCCAGGGTTTTCCCCTGCATGGCCCTGCTGCGGCAATGCCGAAGCCAGGACCACCAGGCATCCAGCCCTTGGCCGCCCACGGCCGAGATCCGCAGCAACGGCGCCCGCGTGTTCAGCCGGGACAGGTCCTGGCGCAACAGGTCTTCGTTGAACGGCAGCACGTTCGCCAGGTCGATCTTGTTCAAAAGCACGACATCCGCGGCCGCGAAAAGGCCCGGGTACTTGGCCACCTTGTCGTCGCCCTCGGGCAGGCTGAGGAGGGTGACCCGTCCATGCTCCCCCAGGTCGTAGTCCGAGGGGCAGGCCATGTTGCCTACGTTCTCCACGAACACGTATTCCAGGCCCTCCAGATTCAGCTGGTCCAGGCCGGACGAAACCTGGGCGGCCGACAGGTGGCAGCCACGGCCCGTGTTGATCTGCAGCACCTGGGCCCCCAGCCCGCGCAGCCGCGCCGCGTCGCGGTCGGTCTCCAGGTCCCCCACCAGCACGGCGGCACGGCCGCCCTCTTCGGCCGCCAGGGTGGCGTGCAGCAGGGCGGTCTTGCCGCTGCCGGGCGCGCTGGTCAGGTTCAGCATCAGGATGCCGCGCTGGGTCAGCTCGGCCCGGATGCCCTTGGCCAGGCGGCTGTTGTCGCCAAGCACGCTGGCCGTGGCCGGTGCCACGGTCACCCGGGCGCTGTGGGTGTGGGCGTGTCCGCCAGCGTGTCCGTGGGGGTGGGGGTGGCCGTGGCCTTCTGCTTCAGCCGCGTGCCCTCCGCAAGTGTCGCACATGACATCCTCCTCAGTCGTTCTGCTCGCCGCTCACTGCGGCGAGAAGCATGTCCCGGCCCTTCAGTATCTGGGGCTCGGCCTGGCCGCAGGCCGGGCACTGGAAATCCGCCCACTCGGGCTCGTAGGTCTCGCCGCAGATCAGGCAGCAGGCCTCGGCCCGCACGGGCGTCACGTGCAGGTCCGCGCCCTCGGCCCGGGTGCCCAGGGCGGCGGCCCGGAAGGCCTCGCCGAAAAGATCGGGCTCCACGGCCTGCAGGGTGCCCACCTGCACGTCCACTTCGGTCACCCTCACCAGGTTGGCCTTGCTGGCTTCGGCCACGACCCGGCGCACCAACGACACCGCCAAGGACATTTCGTGCATGGCATCCTCCTTTGTGGGACTAGCAAATACGGGGCAAATCCTCGCCGTAGGGCCGCAGGACCATCCTGCGGCCTCCGGCGCGCGTGATCAGTTCCACCAGGGGCGGCGTCGCCTCCAGCACGGTGCCCACCACCGCAGCGCGGCGGCCCAACGGATGCTGGCGGCAGAGTTCAAGCACCCGCCCGGCGGCCTGGGGCGAGGCCACCATCACCAGCTTGCCCTCATTGGCGACGCTCAAGGGGTCCAGGCCCAGCATTTCCGAGGCCGCCCGCACCGCCGGGGTCAGCGGCAGGGCGTCCTCCTCCAGCTCGATGCCCAATCCGCACTCCTCGCTCAAGTCGGCCAAGAGGCCCGCCAGTCCGCCGCGGGTGGGGTCGCGCAGGAACTTCAGGCCGCCACCGGCCGCCAGCAGGGCTTTCACCAGGCCGTTGAGGGGGGCGGCGTCGCTGCGGATGCTGGTGTCGAAGCCCAGGCCTTCGCGGGCCGACATCACCGCCAGGCCGTGCTCGGCCAGGCCGCCGCTCACCAGGATCTTGTCGCCGGCCTGGATGCGTGAGGGGCTCAGGTCCACCCCGTCGAAGCGGCGGCCCACCCCGGCCGTGGTGATGATCAGCCCGTCCCCGCGGCGGCGCTCCACCACCTTGGTGTCGCCGGTGACGATGGGCACCCCGGCCTCGCGGGCGGCCGCGGCGATGGAATCCAGCACCCGGTCGAGCGTGGCCATGGGAAGGCCTTCCTCGATGACCAGGGCCAGGCTCAGGGCCAGCACCTCGGCGCCCATCACGGCCACGTCGTTCACGGTGCCGCAAACGGCCAGGCGCCCGATGTCCGCGCCTGGAAAGAAGAGCGGTTGCACCACGAAGCTGTCCGTGCTGAAGCAGACCTGGCCGGTCATGGCCGGCAGCACCGCGGCGTCGGTGAGCGGGTTGAGCATGGGGTTGGCCAGCTTGGGCAGCACATGCTTTTCCAACAGGCGCTTGGTCAGCTCGCCGCCGCCGCCGTGGGCCAACACGATGCGTGGGTCATCATCCACTTCCCGCTGCGGCAGCGATGGGTTGGGCTGTTTCAGGGTTTCCATGGCTTGCTCCTAGGCCGTCACGACCGGCGGCGGCAGATGGCGGAACTGCCGCCCGTACTTGAACCAGGCGGCGCAGGTGCCTTCGCTGGACACCATGCAGGGGCCGATGGGTTTGCGGGGCGTGCAGCCGCGCGCGAAATGCGGGCAGTCACCGGGCAGGGCCTTGCCCTGGATGACGTCGCCGCAACGGCAGCCGGGCGGGTCGTAGTCCTTGCCGAAGCTGACGTTGAAGCGCTGGGCCGCGTCAAAGGAGGCCCATTCCGGCCGCAGGCCCAGGCCGCTCTTGGGGATCACCCCCAGGGCCCGCCATTCGGCGTCATCCGGGGTGAAGACCATTTCAAGCAGGCGCTGGGCGGTGCGGTTGCCGATCTCCCCGACCGCCACCTGGTAGACGTTCTCCACCACGGCCTGGCGCTGGGCGATCAGCTCGGCCAGTCGCAGCAGGCCCCGCAGCATCTGCTCCGGCTCGAAGCCGGTCACCACCGCGCTCTTGCCGTAGACCCTGGCCACGGGCTCGTAGGCTTCGCTGCCGATGATCACGCTCACGTGGCCCGGCAGCAGGAAGCCGTCCAGGGGCACGTCGCCCGCGCCAAGCAGGGCCTCCACGGCGGGCATCACCAGCTTGTGGCCCAGCAGCACGCTGAAATTCTTCAGCCCGCGCCGGCCGGCCTCCAGCACCGCCGCCGCGGTCGCGGGCGCGGTGGTTTCGAAGCCCACGGCCAGGAACACCACCTGCCGCTCGGGGTGCTCCTCGGCGTGGCGCAGGGCGTCACGGATGGAGTAGACCACCAGGATGCTGGCGCCCTCGGCCCGTTGGGCCTCCAGGCTGCCCCGGCGGCCGGGCACCTTCAGCATGTCGCCGTAGGTGGCGATGGTGAGGTCTCCGCGGGCGGCCAGCTCGGTGGCGGCGTCGATGTAGCCCTGGGCCGTGACGCAGACCGGGCAGCCCGGCCCGGACACCAGCTGGAAGCTCTCGGGCAGGAAGGCCTTGATGCCCGTGCGGAAGAGCGACACGGTGTGGGTGCCGCAGACCTCCATGGCCCGCATGGGCCCGGCCGCGGCGCAGACCCGGTGCAGGTCGTTGGCCAGACGCGCCACGGCCTGGTCCTTGCCGCTCATGGCCGCGCCGCCGGCGCGGGCCCGGCCGCCCGGCCCAGTTCGCGCGCCACCTCGGCCATCTCCAGCCAGCGCCAGGTTTCGGCCGCCTCGGCCTGGTCGAGCAGCGTGAGGGCGTAGCCCGCGTGGACCAGCACCCAGTCGCCTTCCTTCGCCGCGGGCACCAGGCTCAGGCTCACCTCCACCTGGCTGCCCTGGAAGTCGACCACAGCCAGGTTCTCGGCCCCCTTGTCGGCGGGGTGCACGCGCAGGATCCGTCCGGGGACGCCGAGGCACATGTCAGACTCCTTGTCCGGCCTGGGCCGGGATCCGTTGGCAGGCCACCACGGCCTGGCCCAAAGCCAGCCCGCCGTCGCCGCAGGGTACCTGCCGGTGCAGCAGGGGCTGCAGGCCGAAACCGCGGAGCCGCAGGGCCACCGCCTTCAGCAGCAGGCCGTTGGCGAAGCAGCCGCCGCTCAAGACCACCTGCTTCAGGCCGTGCTCCTCGGCCACCTGGCGGGCGCCCTCGGCCAGCATCGCCGCCACGGCCAGGTGGAAACCCAGGGCCAGGCGGCCGGGGTCGCCGCCGGCCAGCAAGGCCTTGAGCATCGGCGCGGTGTCCAGCTGCCGCGGCCCGCCCGGCGTGGCGGGCGCCTTCACGGCCCAGGGCAGCGCCCCGGCGTTGCTGCCCAGGCCCACCCCGCCCTGCATGGCGGCGGCTTCCGCGGCCTGCTGCAGGATCATGGCGGCTTCGGCTTCATAGCGGTTGCGGTCGCAGTAGCCCAGCAAGGCCGCGGCCGCGTCAAAAAGGCGGCCCAGGCTGCTGCAGGCCACCCCGTGGCCGGCTCCCTGCATGCGGCGGACGGCCAGGCTGACCGGCCCCTTGCCGGCCATGCGTTCGAGTCGCGGCAGGTGGCTGGTCCAGGTTTCCGGGAGGGCCGCCTGCAGCCACCCCAGGGCGGGCCGCCACGGTTCGTGCGCGGCCGCGTCACCGCCCAACAGCGGGAAGGCGGATAGATGGGCCGCCCGGCGCCAGTTCGCCCGGTCGCAGACCAGGATCTCGCCCCCCCAAATGCCGCCGTCGGTGCCGTATCCCGTGCCATCGCAGGCGATGCCCACCACCGGCCCCCGCAGGCCGTGCTCGGCCATGGCGCTGACGATGTGGGCATGGTGATGCTGGACCAGGCAGAGGTCCAAGCCCTGGCGCTGCGCCCAGCGCGTGGACACGTAGTCCGGGTGCAGGTCCGCGGCCAGCCGCAGGGGCGCCACGCGCAGCAGCCGGCAGAGCCGCTCCTGGGCCGAGAGGAAATTGCGGAAGGCCGCGGGATGGGCCAGATCGCCCAGGTGCTCGCTCAGCACCGCCTGGCCGCCCTTCACCAGGCAGAGCGCGCCCTTCAGGTCCCCGCCCAGGGCCAGCACCGGTTCGGCCGCCTCAAAATCAAGGCCCAGAGGGCCGGGCACCAAGCCGCGGGCGCGCCGCAGCGGCAGCAGGTGCGAGCCCCCGGCTTCCCCGCTGTCCAAGGCCACGACCACGGAGTCGTCCACGCGCCGGGCGATGGGCCGGTCGTGCAGCAGGTACCCATCCGCCAGGCCGTCCAGGCGGGCCATGGCTTCGTCGTTCTCGGCGCAAAGCGGCTCCTGGCTGGGGTTGCCGGAGGTCATCACCAATGGAAGCCCCAGGTCGCGCAGCAGCAGATGGTGCAAGGGCGTGGCCGGCAGCATCAGCCCCCACTGGCCGGCGTCCGGAGCCACGGACTGGGCCAAGCGGGCGCCGGCGCGCTTGCGCAAGAGCACGATGGGCCGGACCGGCGAGCTGAGGGCCGCCTCCGCGGCGGCGTCCACGTGCGCGTAAGCCCGGGCCGCGTCCAGGTCCGCCACCATCACGGCCAGCGGCTTGGCCTCGCGGCCCTTGCGGCTGCGCAGGCGCTCCACCGCGGCCTGGTCGTCGGCCCGGCAGGCCAGGTGGAAGCCTCCCAGGCCCTTGATGGCCACCAGGCCTCCCTGGCGCAGCAGTGCCTCGGCCCGGTCCAGTGGGTCGCCGTCCGGGATGCTGCCGTCGGCCCCCGCGTACCAAAGCTTGGGGCCGCAGGCCGGGCAGGCCACGGGCTGGGCGTGGTAGCGGCGGTCCGCGGGATCGTCGTATTCGGCCCGGCACTGGGGGCAGAGCGGGAAACCGCGCAGGGTGCTGCGCTCCCGGTCGTAGGGTAGGTCCAGGACCACGCTGTAGCGCGGCCCGCAATGCGTGCAATTCAGGAAGGGATAGCGGTAGCGGCGGTCGGCTGGATCCAGGAGCTCGCGCAGGCAATCCGGGCAGACGTCCAGATCGGGCAGCACCTGGGCGCTCAGTGTGCCCTGGACGTTGCTGGCCAGGATGTCGAAGCCGCTGGACGGGGCCGGCGCAAGGGCGGCAACGCTGAGGCCCTGGACCAGGCCGGGCAAGGGCAGCTCCTGGCGCAGGCGCTCGCAAAAGAGCTTCAGCGTTCCGGCCGGTCCCTGGATCTCGATGCAGGCGCCCTGCAAGTCGTTGGCCACCTGGCCCTGCAGGCCCATGGCCGTGGCCAGCTGCCATACAAACGGCCGGAAACCCACGCCTTGCACCCGGCCTTGGACCAGCAGGCGCCAACGCTGGGGCGGCCCAGGCGGCGGTGAACTCACGATGAATGCGGCGTCCAAGGTTTTCATGACTGAACTACTTTGTGAAACTATTCACAATCCGACCATGACCGGCATCAGGTCGAAGTCCCAATGCTTACAAACACAGGGTTTCAATAGGGACTGACGTCAAAATCAATGCCCGGAACCACCAAAGCCTGCCAAAACATTGATCCGAATCAAATTTATGTGATCAAGGCCGTGAGCAGCGCCACCAAGATCGCGCCCAGGAGCATCGCTCCCATCAGTTTCCTGGAGCCCATGCCCTGGATCTCGGGCAGGAGGCTGCCCGCGCCCAGGTATAGGAATTCGCCGGCAAAGAAGGCCAGCAGATAGGCCAGCATCCGCTCCGGCAGGTGGAGGCAGGCCGCCAGCAGGATCCCGGCCAGGGGGGCCAGCGCGTCCAGCAGGAGGAAGAGCCGGGCCCGCGCCGGGCTGTGATGGTTGCGCAGCATCACCACCACTGTGTTCAGGCCGTCGGTCATGTCGTGCACGATCACGGCCGAGGCCACGATGAGCCCCACGGTGGCGTTGGCCTGGAAGGCGATGCCGATGGCCACGCCGTCCAGCCCGCTGTGCAGCACCAGGCTGCCCGCGCCGATGAATCCCATGGGATGGCCATGGCTGTCGTCATCGTGCAGGTGGTGGGTCAGGAAGTAGCGGTCCAGGATGCTGTAGAGGAAGAACGAGGCCACCAGCAAGGCCAGCAGGGGGCGGTTGGCGATGCCCATTTGCGAGCCCAGCGCCAGGCTCTCCGGCAGCAGGTCCAGGAAGGCCACGGCGATGAGGCTGCCGGCCGCGAAGGCGAAGTAATAGTGCTGGCTGTCCTGGTGGCGCAGGATCAGGAAGCCGCCCAGGAGGGTCGACAGGAAGGTGGCCGAAGCCAGGCCAAACAGGAGCGGGGTCATGGGGAGGTCCTTAAGATCGGAATCATGGCGCCATTATAGCCGTTTTGCCGCTGGGCCGCCCCCAAAACGCCTGGCCTCCCTATGATCCAGCGCATCGCCCGTTCACACCAATATCAGTAAAGTGGCACCACACTTCGGGGGCTGCCATGCGCCGTTTCGGCGTCTCACTTGAACATGAATTGCTGCAACAGCTGGACCAGCTGGTCCTCGACCAGGCCCTGCCCAGCCGCTCCGAGGCCATCCGACACCTGGTGCGTGAGCGCGCCGCCCAGGAGGATTGGAAGGCCGGCCGCGGCGTGGTCGCCGGCTGCCTGATGCTGGTCTATGACCACCACCGGCGCGAATTGATGGCCAAGCTGACCGAAACGCAGCACAGGCACCAGGGGCTCATCCTGGCCTCCCAGCACGTGCATCTCGGCCATGACCTGTGCATGGAGAGCATCTTGCTGCGCGGCCCGGCCAACAAGATCCAGTCCTTGGCGGACAGCCTTTGCGCCCTGAAGGGGGTGCACCACGGCCGCCTCAGCCGCGCGGCTGCGTAGGGCCCGGACCCGATCATCATCCAAGGAACCGTCCATGCCGATCCTGAACGCAGATAGGGCGCCCGCCTGGACCCTCCGCCTGGGCGGCGGCGCCCGCGGCCGCGGCGCGGGCCTGATGGCCCTGCTGGCGGCGGCCAACGCCGCGGCCTGGCTCTGGGCGCTGCTGGCCTTCCGCGGCCACCCGGTCCTGCTGGGTTCGTCGCTGCTGGCCTACACGCTGGGCCTGCGCCATGCCATGGACGCCGACCACATCGCGGCCATCGACAACGTCACCCGCAAACTGGTGCAGCGCGGCCAGCGCCCGGTGTCGGTCGGCTTCTTCTTCTCCCTGGGGCATTCCGCCGTGGTTTTCGGCCTGTCCGGCGCGATGGTGCTCGGGGCGGCGGCCCTGCACGGCCGTTTCGGGTCCTTGCAGGCGGCGGGCAAAGTCCTGGGCACGGCCGTGTCGGCGGCCTTCCTGCTCACCTTGGCGGCCGTCAACCTGGTGATCCTGGCTTCGGTCTACCGCAGCTTCGAGCGCGTGCGGCGGGGCGGCGCCTGCGGCCACGATGAGCTCGAACGCGCGCTCATGGGCGACGGGCGCCTGGGGCGCCTGCTGCGCTGGCTATTCGGCCTGGTGGACCAGGGCTGGCAGATGTTCCCGGTGGGCTTCCTCTTCGGGCTGGGCTTTGACACGGCCACTGAGATCGCGCTGCTGGGGCTGGCGGCGACCCAGGCCACCCAGGGCCTGGCGCCGCGCTCCATCCTGGTGTTCCCGGCCCTGTTCACGGCGGGCATGGTGCTGGTGGATACCGCCGACAGCCTCCTGATGGTGGGGGCCTACAGCTGGGCATTGGTCAAGCCGGCCCGCAAGCTCTACTACAACGTGGCCATCACCCTGGCGTCGGTCCTGGTGGCGCTGCTGGTCGGCGGCATCGAAGTCCTGGCCCTGATCAGCGACCAGTTCGGGCTCAAGGGCGGGCTGTGGGACCTGGCGGCCTTCCTCAACGGGCATTTCGGGGCCATGGGCATGGCCACGGCCGCGGTCTTCATTTTTGGTTGGTTGCTGTCCATGGCTTTTTACCGCTGGCGCGGATTTGACGAGCTGCCGGCGGCGTGAATCGAACCTGACGGACTCATTCCCAAACGACACGAACTACCAGCCCGCGTTTCCGGTCCCGCGCACAAACGTGAATGCCACAGGCGCGCCCGGCGCCAGGCCGCCGGAGCCGGACACCAGCACCCCATTGAAGGTGGCGCCTCCCTTGGACGCGGGCAGGGCCTGGATGCCGAAGGCGGCCGAGGCCTGGATGTCCAGGTTGCTGACCAGCGTGTTGGTCACCGTCGAGGGACCCTGGAACTGCAGCCCGTAGAAACTGGACGCGGTGATGGAGAGGTCCTGCAGCACGACGCCGCTCAGGTTGGCCTGGGTGGGCGCCAGGCACAGGGCCCCGTAGTTGGTCCCCCACATGGTCCCGCCCGCCCGCAGCACGGTGTTGGCCTGGACCGTGGTGGTGCCGGCGAACGGGGTGGAGTTGAACTGGGCGGCCAGGAATAGGCCCGGGTAATCCAAGGTGTCGGAGCAGACGTTGTCGCGCACCAGGGTGTCCTGGCCCCCGTAGATGGCGATGCAATTGGCGCGCCAAGGCAGCTGCACGGTGTTGTTGAGGAATTGGTCGTTCACATTGGGCGCCACGGCGCCGCCGTTGCTCCAGGACGCCAGGCTGTCGTCACCGGTGTAGCGCAGCGCGCAGTCCTGCACCGTGGAATTGACCGTGCCGCCGTTCAGGTTGAAGCCGTCGGCCATCGTGTCGCGGACGCGGCAGCCTGTGATCACCAGCCCATCCGCAGCCTGGGGGTTCCAGCCGCTGCCGCCGTTCTCCCAGTACCCGCACTTGGTGTGCTCGATCCAGATGTTCTCCAGCCGAGAGCCGGTGCCGGCCCGGTCGTTGAAGCCGTTCTCCGGCGAGCTGTCGTCGCGGTTGATGGTGTCGCCCAGGATGGAGAAATCGTAGAACTGGCAGTTGTTGGCCACTAGGTTGAAGCGGGCGTAAAAGCCGGACACCGTGCTGTACCACATGCCCGCGCCGCGGATCGTGACCCCGGTGACGGTCAGCGGCGTGGAAGTGCTGTAGAAGGTGCCCTGGGGGATCCAAACGCCCTGGCCGGTGGCCGCGGCCGTGGTGATGCAAGTTTGGATGGCTGGGCCATCGTCCTGGCCCAGGACGCCCGCGGCGCCGAAATCCGTGATGGAGAGGAAGCCCGGCGGTTCGGCCAGGGGCGGGGCCACCTGCTCCAGGTCGATCAGGTCGATCACGTAATAGGCCGCGTCGTCGCCGGGGTCCACCTGGATGGCCACGGTGGAACCTGCGGGGATGGGCGCGGTCAGGGAGCGGGCCTCGTCATAGAAATGGAAGGCCCCGCCGTCGGCCGGATTCTTGTCGTAAGGGTAGTTCCAATTGAGGCCGTAAAGCCAGGAGTAGCGCGAGGTCAGGTTGAGCTTTTGCAGGAAAGCGCCGCCCACATAGACGCTGACCGTCGCGGTGATGCCGCCGCCGGCCGGCGCGTCCGGGATGCAATAGCGGACCACGATGGAGTTGGCGTCGTGCAGCGATTGGATGGACACCGACTGCCCGGCCGTCAGCCTCACCGCCATGCGGCCGGACGCCTCGGCGGCCAGGTTGCCGATGGCGCGGCTGGGGCCGAGGATGGTCCCGTTGGTCACCCCGGCTTCGGCCTCATATTCGTCGTAGGCCACAGCCGCGCCCTTGCCGCCCGGGGTCACCGACGGGGTGTAGGTGGGCGTGACGGTGGACGTGGGCGTGGCGCTGGGGCTGGCCGTGAAGGTCGGCGATAGGGTGGGCGTGGGGCTGGGAGAGTCCACCGGCGACGGCGTGAATGTGGCCGTGGCCTTCGGCGCCGGGCGCTTGTAGCCGGGGCTGCGTGGGTCAAAACGGTTGGAGCGGGAGGGCGAATCCAGCCAGAACGGGAAGGCCAGGCCGGCCGAGGCGATCAGAAGCAAGCCCAGGCCCAGAACCGGCCTCAGCCAGCGGCGGCCCCGTCCGGGGCCTGCCGCGCGGCCTCCCTCCACGTCCCGATCCCTACCAGGCATAGGCCTCCGGCGCCGCGCCCTGGCTGGGGAAGATCTCGTCCAGCTTCTTCAGTTGTTCGGCCGACAGCTTGATCTTGAGCGCGGCGGCGGCCGTGTCCACCTGGCCCACGGTGCGGGGGCCTAGGATGGGCGCGGTGACCACCTTCTGGTGCAGCAGCCAGGCCAGCGCCAGCTGGGCGGGGTCCAGCTTTTGCTTGGCGCAATATTTCTCGTAGGCCATGACCTTGGGAAGGTTGGCCTTCAGATCCCGGGCCGCGTTGCCGTCCGAGCGGCGCCCGCTCTTGGCCTTGGCAGCGGCGCCGGCCAGGACCCCGCCCATGAGCGGCCCCCAGGGGATAAGCCCCAGGCCGTAGCTTTCGCAGGCCGGGATCACCTCAAGCTCCGGGGTTCGGCACAACAGGTTGTAGCGGCTCTGCTCGCTCACCAGGCCCAGGAAGTGGCGGCTCTTGGCCGCCTCGTTGGCCTGGGCGATGTGCCATCCAGCGAAATTGGACGAGCCCACATAGAGCACTTTTCCGGCCTGAACCAATTGGCCCATGGCCTGCCAGACCTCCTCCCAAGGCGCCAAGCGGTCGATGTGGTGCATCTGGTATAGGTCGATGTGGTCCGTGTTCAGGCGCTTCAGGCTGTCTTCGCAGGCTTGCCGGATATGCAGTGCCGATAGGCGGGATTGATTGGGCCAGGGCCCCATGTCGCCGTAGACCTTGGTGGCCAGGACCACCTTTTCACGGCGCTGCCCGCCCTGGCGGAACCATTGGCCCAGGACCTTCTCCGTCAGCCCCTCGCCGCGTTTTCCGCCGTAGACGTTGGCGCAGTCGAAGAAATTGATCCCCAGCGCCAAGCTGTGGTCCATGATGTCAAAGGCTTCGGATTCTGTGGTGAGCCAGGGCCAGTTCATGGTGCCCAGGCAAAGGCGGCTGACTTTAAGGCCGGTGCGGCCGAGATGGGTGTATTCCAACGCATTCCTCCGTGGCGGTTCCAGGCTGGGTTCAAGACCCTTCAAGTGTAGCCACTGGCCGACCCGCGTCCATTCAACAGCATGATACAAATCTGCGCAGGATAGGACTTTTCCGATCTATACTCTAGGGGACCCCTTTTCAAGGTGGGCCCCATGGCCGCCCTGCCAAAATTGCCGGAAAAGCACCCGGCCTTCGTCCAACTGTCGCGCTTGCAATTGCTGCCCCAATTGAGGGCCGCCCAAATGGGGCGCGCCCAGATCATCCTGCCGCGCCGTCCCGAAGCCTTGCGCATGGGGCAGGCCATGCACCTGCACCCGGCGCCCGAACTCTTCTTCCAAATGAGCGGCATCTCAAAGATGCAGTTCCTGCACGAGACCGTCCTGCTGAAGCCCGGCCAGCTGCTGCTGATCCCGCGCGGCGTGGCCCACCGCGAACGCATCCAGGGCGACAAGGCGGCCTTCCGCAACCTGGTGGTGCGCCCCCATCCCGAATACGTGCAATGGCACTTTGCCGGGGATGGCGGGCCGGCCGGGCCACGGGTGATGGTGCTGGAACGGCTGCCCAATCCCTTGGGGGTCCGCGCGGCCGACTACTTCAACGACCTCTGCGCCGGATGGGGGCCGCGGGGCTTGGCCGAAGCCCTGGCCCGCGGCCTGCTCCAGGCCGGGCTGGCCGGGCTGCTGGCCTCGCTGGAGGGCGGCGCCCCGCCCCCGGGCCCGGAGGATCCCTGGGTCTCCAAGGCCCTGCTGCTGCTGGCCACCCATTGGGCCGACCGCGACCTCAGCGTGGCCGGCCTGGCCCAGGACCTGGGCTGCAGCGCCGACCACCTCTCCCGCCGCTTCCACAAGGTCACCGGCCACACCCTGATCCATCATCTGAATGAGATGCGCCTGAACAACGCCCTGGAGCTGCTGGACCGCTCCTCCCTGTCCGTGAAGGAGATCGCCACCGCCTCGGGCTACAAGGAGGCCGGCTACTTCATCCGGCTCTTCAGGAGCACGCAGGGGATGACGCCGGGGGCGTATCGGAGAAGGCCGGGAAGATTCAACCGCTAGCGGCGGTCCCGAAAATAATGAAGCGCCCGGCCTTATGGCCGGGCGCTTTCTGCTTTGGCAGGCCGGACCTTACCGGTACAGTTCGCCCGACGCGTTGACCACCAGGCGGGTCTTCATGGCGATCATCAGCTCCTCATTGGTGGGGATGACCATGGCCTTGACCTTGGAGCGGCCCGTGGAGATGAGCTTTTCCTTGTCCTTGGACTTGTTCCGGGTTTCGTCCAGCTTCACGCCCAGGAACTCCAGGGGCGCCAGCACCTTGGCGCGGACGTCCACGGCGTTCTCGCCGATGCCGCCGGTGAAGACGATGCCGTCCAGCCCGCCCATGGCCGCGGCGTAACTGCCGATGTACTTGGTGATCCGGTAGCAGAAGATGTCGATGGCGAACTGGGCCCGGTCGTTGCTGGGCGCGGCAGCCATGATCTCGCGCAGGTCGTTGCCCACGCCCGAGATGCCCTTGAGCCCGCTCTTTTTGTTCAACAGGTCGTCCATCTCGTCCGCGTTGAGGTGCTCCTTGCGCATGACAAAGGTGACCACGGCCGGGTCCATGTCGCCGGTGCGGGTGCCCATCACCAGGCCCTCCAAGGGGGTGAGGCCCATGCTGGTGTCCACGCTCTGGCCGTGCTTCACCGCGCAGACGCTGGCGCCGTTGCCCAGGTGGCAGGTCACCAGCTTCAGCTTCTTCACGTCGGCCTTCAGGAACTCGCCGGCCCGGCCGGTCACGTACTCGTGGGAGGTGCCGTGGAAGCCGTACTTGCGGATGTGGTAGCGCTCATACAGCTCATACGGCAGCCCGTAGATGTAGGCCACTTCCTTCATGGTCTGGTGGAAGGCCGTGTCGAAGACCGCCACCTGGGGCACGCCCGGGAAGATCTCCTCGCAGGCCTTGATGCCCATGTAATTGGGGGGGTTGTGCAGGGGCGCGATCTCGGAGCACTCCCGGATGACCTCCTTCACGCCCTTGGTGATCATGGCGGCCTCGGAGAACTTCTCGCCGCCGTGCACGATGCGGTGGCCCACCGCGTCCACGTCGATCCTGTCCTTGAAGACCCCCACCTTGGGGTCCAGCAGGGCCTTGGTCACCTGGCCCACGGCCTCGGTGTGGTTGGAGGCCTCCACTTCCCTGTTCAGCTCGGGGTCCTTCTTCATGGCCCGGCTCTTGTACCTGAAACGCGGCTTGTCCCCGCCGATCTGCTCCACCATGCCCTCGGCCACCACGGCGTTGGTCTTCTGCATGTCGAAGAGCTTGAATTTCAGCGACGAACTGCCGCAATTGATCACGATGACCTTCACGGCCGGGCCCCCGCGTCCTGCAGGCGCACCACGTTGATGGCCATGACATTGAGGATGTCCGAGGCCTTGCAGCCCCTTGAAAGGTCGCTGCAGGGCTTGGCCGTGCCCTGGTAGATGGGGCCGTAGGCTTCGGCATGGGCCAAGCGCTCGGTCAGCTTGTAGGCGATGTTGCCGGAGTCCAGGTCCGGAAAGATGAGCACGTTGGCCTTGCCCGCCACCTTGGAGCCAGGCGCCTTGCGCTCGGCCACCGCGGCCACCAGCGCCGCATCGCCCTGCAGCTCCCCGTCGATGTTCATGGAGGGGTCCTTGGCCTTGGCCAGAGCCAGGGCCCGGGTCACCTTGTCCACGCGCTCGTGCCTGGCGCTGCCCTTGGTCGAGAACGACAGCAGGGCCACGTTGGGCTCCGCGGCCATCAGCTCGCGGTAGCTGGCGGCCGTGGTCACCGCGATGTCCGCCAGCTGCTCGTCCGTGGGGTCGATGACGAAGCCGCCGTCGGCATAGAACAGGATGCCGTCCTTGCCGAAGCTTTTGTCGGGCAGGATCATCACAAAAAAGCTGGAAAGGGTCTTGTTCCCGGGCTTGAGGCCGATGAGGAAGATGGCGGCCCTGGAGACGTCGGCGGTGGTGTTGACCGCGCCCGCCACGAAGGTGTCGGCCAGGCCCTTGCGCACGAGCATGGCGCCATAATAGACGTCCTTTTGCATGGTCTTCAGCGCCTCGTCCATGGCCGCCACCTTGCCTTTGCGGAGCTCGAAAAACTCCTTGGCGTAGGCGTCCAGGTTGGGCAGGGCCGAGCCGTCCAAAAGGTCGACTCCGTCCAGGGACAGGCCTTTGGCATAGGCGATTTCCCGCATCCTGGCCGGGCTTCCGATCAGGGTGATCTTGGCCAGCCCCAAGGCGGTGGCTTTGGCCGCTGCCTCCACGCTGCGTTCGTCGTTCCCTTCGGGCAGCACGACCCGCTTGGGTGCCTGCTTCGCCCGCTCGAAAATGCCTTCCATGAACGTGGCCACGGTCCTAGCTCCTTGATGGGCTTGCTCGGTTGGCTCTGAGGTCGCCCGTCGGGGCGTGAAGCGATTGTGGGGCAATGGCGGCCCGGGACTTATGAGCCACCGCATAGATGAAACGAAAAGGGCCCGTTTTCCGGGCTGATCACATTCCTACAAGATGCTTCGGTCTTTGATCGTATAAGTACGATGAATGCCGGGCCGCGTCAGCGCGCGCCCATCCGCACCATCTCCCGGGGCAGCTCGCGGCCGGCCTCGCAGGCCTCCACGTGCAGCTCGTCGGCCCAGGATTTCTGGGCCAGAAAATCGCAGAACTCGGCGGCGTAGGCGTAGCTCTCGCGGGTGCTCTTGGGCTCGGCGTTGCGGGCCACCGGCGGCAGCGTCGGCAGCCAGGGCCCGTGGAAGCGGAACCAGGTCTGGATGCGGTGCAGATGGCGGGCCAGCCCCAGGCGGCTGCGGTACTTCAGGTCCTCGTGCACCCGGCCCAGGACCGCGTCAATCTCCACGTACTTGGCCTCGGGCAGCACGGCGTGCTCCTGCAGGTCCGCGTCCCGGGTGAGCCGGTCGTCACCGAGCACTTTCAAACAGGCGTCACAAGTGACTGGCATGGGTCCTCCTCAGCGGGCGTGCGATGGCCCCATGCTAACAAAAGACCGGCCCCGCTCCACCCCAAAAAAATCCAAGCGGCGCCCAGGGGCGCCGCTTGGATTGGCCCAAACCGTCTTTTTTACAGGGTCTTGTGGGTCCCGTCACAGAAGGGCGGGTTCTTGGTGTTCTTGCACTGGCAAAGATAGACCGTCTTCTTCTCCTCCACCGTGAAGGCCTTGGGCGCGAAGCCCGTGCCCTTGTGGCTGGAGTCACAGAAGGGCTGGTTGGCCGATTTGCCGCAGGCGCACCAATAGTAGGTGCCCGGCTCCAGGTCCACGGCCTTGGGGGCCTTGGCGAAGATGGTGGGTTCCAGTTCCATGCTTGCTCCAGTCCTGTGGAAGGGGGTTACTTCTTGGCTTCGGCCGCTTCCACGTTCAGGACCAGGTCCACCTCGTCGCTGACCACCGGGCCGGCTTCGATCATGGCGTTGAACTTCAGCCCGTAGTCCTTGCGGCTGATGGTGCTGCGCAGGCTGGCGGCGATGCGCGTGCCGCCGAAGGCCGTCACCGCGCCCCGGTACTTGCCGTCGAAGGTCACGCTCTTGGTCACGCCGTGGATGGTCAGGTCGCCCACCACGGTCAGCTTGTCCCCGTCCAGGGTCACCTTGGTGCTCTTGAAGGTCAGCTTGGGGTACTTGGCGGCTTCGAAGAAGTCGTCGGCCGGCATCTTGGGGTTGTCGCCGCGCAGGTGGCCGTCGCGGAAGGGGTTGCCCGTGTCAATGCTGGCCGTGTCGGCGCTGGCCACCACGCTGATGTCGTCGTTGCCCTTGATGGTGATGGTGCCGTCGAACTTGTCGAACTTGCCTTCCACCGTGCTGATCACCAGGTGGGTCACTTCAAAGCCCAGGGTGGTGTGGGCGGCGTCGAAGCTGAACACGCCGCTGGGCAGGGGCTTGGCGTCGGCGGCGCGCAGGGTGGAGCCGGCCAGGATCAAGGCCGCGGCGAGTAGGGTGGAACGCTTCATGGTGCTCTCCTTTTTCTCAATGGGCCCAAGGCCCTGGGGGACCCGCTTGACCCGGGTCATGATACTGTAACAGTGGCGATTACAGTTAGTTTCAAAAAAAATCCCTAACCGAGCTGCTGGACCAGGTCCTGCACCCGCTGGCCGCGCAGGACGGCCTCCACGCTGGCCTGCACCTGGTTGAAGACCGGTCGCAGGGCCTTCGCCATCCTTACGCTGACCAGGCATTCCGGATTGGCCGGGTTGGGGTTGAAGGCGAAGACCTTGGCTTCGTCCACGGCCTGCATCACGTCCCACAGGCTGACCCGGCTCGCCGGCTTGGCCATCAGGAACCCGCCCAGCTTGCCGGGCACGGCCTTCACCAAGCCCGCCTTCACCAGGTCGGCCATGATGCGGCGCACCACCACCGGGTGGGTGTTGACGCTGGAGGCCAGGTACTTGCTGCACTGCGGCTCTCCGCGCTTGGCGTTGGCCAAGGCGGCGAGCAGGTGCGTGGCGACGGCGAAGCGGGAATTGGCGGCCATGACGCCGTTAATGTAACAACATCAGTTACCGATGTCAAGCGCCCTGGCGCTTTTTTTCCAGCTCATCCCAACGGGCGAAGAGGGCGTCCACCTTGGCCTGGGCGGCGTCCACATCCTTCTGCCGCTCGAGCAGGGCCTTGGCGTCCGTGGCGATGGCGGGGTCCTCCAGGGCCTGGCGGGCCTGGGCCACCCCGGCTTCGGCCCTGGCGATGTTGCCTTCCATGTTGTTCAGCTCCTGGCGTTCCTTGGTGGACAGGCCCAGCTTCCCCATAGGCGCCGGTGGCGGGGGCGGGGGCGGCGCGTCCGCCTTCTGCGGCTGGGCGGCCAATTTATCCTGGCCTTCCTGCCAGCTCCGCCACTGGTCCACGTCGGCGAAGATGCCGGCGTGGCCGTGGCCGTCCAGGGCCAGCAGGCGCTGGCTCACCCGCTCCAGCAGGTAGCGGTCGTGGGTCACCAGCACCAGGGCGCCGGGGAACTCCATCAGGCTCTGTTCCAGCACTTCCAGGCTGGGGATGTCCAGGTCGTTGGTGGGTTCGTCCAAAAACAGGAGATCGGCGGGCTGCTGCACCAGCCGGGCGATCAGCACGCGGGCCTGCTCGCCGCCGCTGAGCTTGGACAAGGGCAGTTCCATCTGCTGCGGCGTGAAGAGGAAGCGCAGGGCCCAGCTGTTGACGTGGATGTTGCGCCCCTGGTAGGCGATATAGTCGCTGCCGTCGCCCAGGGCGCGCTTGAGCGTCCAGGTCATGTCCAGCTGCTCGCGGTGCTGGTCAAAGACCACCACCTTGAGGTAGTCGGCCCGCTTCACCAGGCCGCTGTCCGCCTCCAACTGGCCGCTCAGCAATTTAAGGAAGCTGCTCTTGCCGCTGCCGTTGGGGCCCAGCAGGCCCAGCTTGTCGCCGGGCGCCAGCAGCAGGTCCAAGGGGCCGAAGAGCTTGCGGCCGCCGCGGCTGAGCACGGCATGGAAGGTCTCCACCAGGCGCTTGGTGTTGCGGGCGCTGCCGCTGAAATCGATGTCCACGGCCCTGCCCTGGGCGTTGCGCCACTTCAGCTCGTCCAGCTCGCCCATCAGCTCGCCGGCCCGGTCGATGCGGGCCTGCTGCTTGGTGCCCCGGGCCTTGGGGCCGCGGCGAAGCCACTCGATCTCGTTGCGCACCACGTTGGCGACGCTGGCTTCCCGGCTGGCCTGCCCGGCGAAGAGCTCCTCGCGCTTCTCCAGGAACTGACTGTAGGGGCCGGCCACGCTGAAAAAGCCCTCGGGGTAGCGCTTGTTCAGCTCCACCACCCGGTTGCAGACCCGCTCCAGCAGCTCCCGGTCGTGGGTCACCATCAGGAAGGCCCCGGGCCACTGCTCCAGGAAGTCCTCCAGCCAGAGCACGCCCTCCAGGTCCAGGTGGTTGCTCGGCTCATCCAGCAGGAAAAGGTCCGGCTCGAGCAGGGACTGGGCCAGGATCGCCAGCCGCTTGCGCCAGCCGCCGGAAAGCTTGCCCACGGGCTGCTCCGGGTCCGCGAAGCCGGCCTGGGTCAGCACCGTGTCCACGGTGATCTCTTTTTCGTAGTCCTGGGCGTGCGACGGCTCAAGCACCTTGAGCAGCGTGTCGCGCACACCCAGGGCCATGTCGTCGAAATTGTCCTTTTGGGACAGGTAGGCCAGGCGGAGGCCGCGGCGCGAAGCCAGGTTGCCCTCGTCCGGGTCCTCCTGGCCAGCCAGGATCTTAAGCAATGTGGACTTGCCCGAGCCGTTGGGCCCGATCAAGCCGGTGCGCTCGCCTTCGAAGAGGCCGAACGACAGGCCCTCGAAGAGCGGGCGGGCGCCGAAACTTTTTGAGAGGTTTTGACAGCTGAGAAGGATGGCCATAGGGCCGTGATTCTAGGCCAGAACGGCCTTGGCACCTACGGAAAAGCGCCCGTTTCGCGCTTTCCAGCCAGGCCCGTCCTGGCGTAAAATTGCCCTGATTTTCGACCCAGACCCGGACCGCGCCGGTCCAAACGGAGGGAACCATGAACAAGATCGCCGCGGCCGCCCTGGCCGCCATCCTGCTGTCCGCCGCCGCCATCCCGGCCCTGGCCGAAGACGAAACGGTCACCGTGACCTTCGAGTCGGTGGTGGCCGTGCCCGCCAAGGACGGGACGACCCTGGATCCCAAGCTTTTCAGCTTTGGCGCGGCCAAAGCCGGCTCCGAGGACGTGATCGGCCACGGCCAGGCCCGCGGCTGGCACAAGGCCAAGGACGACTCCTGCCGCTGGGCCCTGCTGAACGCCTTCCTTAAGTTCCAAAAGACGGCCCAGGCCGAAGGAAAGCGCGTGGTCGGCGTGCGCACCTACGCCGGCGACCAGGAAAGCGCCAAGCGCGACGAATGCCTGTGCCTGGCCGGCCGGGCCGTGGTCCGCACCACGGTGAAGGCCGCTTACTCCAAGTAACGTTTCCAGAGGATCGTAAGAAGGGGGGCGGCTCCAGCCGCCCCCCTTCTTTTGCCCCTTTTTCGCTGTGATTGTGGGCCTCTGGGCCCCACAATGGCGCGGACTTTTCTGTTCCAGATCCACCACCTGTTCAACAAGGATACAAGTGTCCGAATTCAGCTCACTGGGCCTCAGCCAGCCCCTCATGCAGGCCATCCAAGAGGCCGGCTACACCCAGGCTACCCCCATCCAGGCCAAGTCGATCATGCCGATCGCCGAAGGCCGCGACGTGCTGGGCATCGCCCAGACCGGCACCGGCAAGACGGCCGCTTTCGCCATCCCGCTGCTTGAGCGCATGCTCAAGAAGCCGGGCAAGGCCGGCCCCGGCCGCATGCGCATCCTGGTGCTCACCCCCACGCGCGAATTGGCCGCCCAGGTGGAAGCCAGCTTCCGCAAGTACGGCCGGCATGTGCGCCTTTCCACCGCCGTCATCTTCGGCGGCGTGGGCCAAGGCCAGCAGGTCAAGGCCCTCAGCCGCGGCCTGGACCTGGTGGTGGCGACGCCCGGCCGCCTGCTGGACCTTATGCAGCAGCGCCACGCCAAGTTCGACCAGGTGGAGACCTTCGTCCTGGACGAGGCCGACCGCATGCTGGACATGGGCTTCATCCGCGACATCCGCAAGATCGTGGCGGTCCTGCCCCCGGTGCGCCAGACCCTGCTCTTCTCCGCCACCCTGCCCGACGAGATCGCCCACCTGGCGGCCGAGCAGCTGAAGGACCCCATCCGCGTGGAGGTGGCCCCGCCTTCCACCACCGTGGAGCGAGTCACCCAGACCCTCTGCTTCGTGGACAAGAGCAAGAAGCGGGACCTGCTGCGCCATTTCCTGGCGGACAAGAGCATCCTGCAGGCCCTGGTCTTCACCCGCACCAAGCACGGCGCGGACCGCGTGACCGAAGACCTGCTGGCCCACGGCATCGAGGCCGGCGCCATCCACGGCAACAAGGCCCAGAACCACCGCGAGCGGACCCTGCGGAGCTACCGCAACGGCACCCTGCGCGTGCTGGTGGCCACGGACATCGCCGCGCGCGGCCTGGACATCCCCGGCGTGAGCCACGTGTTCAACTTTGACCTGCCCGACGAGCCGGAGAGCTACGTGCACCGCATCGGCCGCACCGCCCGCGCTGGCCGCGAAGGCGTGGCCGTGGCCTTCTGCAGCCACGACGAGCTGGAACAGCTCCGCGACGTCGAGCGCAACATCGGCATGGTGCTGGAAGTGGACGACAAGCAGCCCCTGCACATAGCCCTGCAGCGCATGCCCGAGCGGGGCCGGGGCTCGGCCGGCCCCTCACGCCAGGGCGGCCAGCGCCGTCCCCAGGGCGGGCACCAGCACCAGAGCCGCAACCAGGGCTCCGGCCGTCCCCAGGGATCCAGCCGCCCCCAAGGCGTCGGCAACCGCCCCTCCGAAGGCCTGCGCAACGACTACGGCGAACGCCGCGGCCCGCGCAACGACCGTCCGGCCGACGGCGGGGCCGCGGGCAGCGGACGGCGCGACCGTCCCCGCCACGAGGGCCAGCGCCCCCAGGGCGCCTCTTACAGCCCCAGCAGCGGCTCCGGATCAAGCTCGGGCGCCCGTCCGGCCCAGCGGGGCGGCCAGGGCCGCCGGCGCGGCACCGGCCAGGGCGGCGGGCAGGGCAGCGGCCCCTCCAGCAATGCGGGCGGGGTCGGCGGCTTTTTCAGCGCCATCAAGAAGCGCTTCAAGGGCTGACACCGGCCCTGGCACGGAAAACAAAAAGCCCCGCCGAATCGGCGGGGCTTTTTTTGTGCCCGGCGGACCGGCCCTCAGCGGGGGGCCACCACCACTTCCTTGGAGAACGGAGATTCCTGGAGGGTGCCTCCAGGCGGCTGGCGCAGGGCCCGCACCACCACGAACCGCGCTTCGCGCCAGGCGTGGTCCGGATCCAGCTCAAAACTGGTTCCGCGCTGGGGCGGGCCCAAGGGGCCGTAGCCGCTGCCGGTGCGCCGTCCCGCCAGGACCTGGAAGAGCTGGCCTTCGCCGCCCGCGCCCGGCTGCCAGCTGAGCGTTTTTCTCCCCCCATGGACGCTCAGCTGCACGGCCTGCGGCGCCTCCAGGGACGCCGCCGCGGCCTGGCCGCTTTCCACCCTCAGCTCGTCGGAGCGCGGGCCTTCGCTGCCGTCTTCGGCCAGGCTGCTGACCGAAATCCCGAGGTCGCCCAGGGCGGCGGCCTTGTGCAGGCGCACCGACGCCCCCTGGATGGAGCGCTTGCCCAGCCGCTGCATGTCGGCGCCGTGGGCCCGGCGCAGGTAGACCCAGTAGCCTTGGCTGCCCGCCACCGGCGCCCAGCTGAGCAGCAGGTCGGCGCCGTCGCGCAGGGCCCGCAGGCCCCCGGGCACCCCGCGCGGGCGCGGGGCCAGCACGGCGCCGGGCCGCCAGCTCAGGCCGAAGCGCTGGGTGGCCCCCAGCCCGGTGAAGTCGCCGAAGGCGTAGTCCAGGGTCACGTCCCCCAGCCGCACCCCGGCGCCCAGGGTGGAGGTCTGCTGGCTGTCGTAGTCCTGGCTCCACAGGCCGCCCACGCGGATGAACAGGACGCTCCAGCCCAGCTCGCCGCCCCCTCGGAACTGCAGGGAGCCGTCGCGCGGGTCCACGGCATCGGCCTCCAGGCTCAGGCTCAGCCCGTTGTCAAAGGCCCGGTCCCAGCCCAGGCCGCCGCGCAGCAGCATGGGCGCAGGGTCGGCCACCGAGGCGTAGGCGCTGTAGCTTCCGAGGTGCTGGGCGGCCAGGCCCAGGTGCCAGGATGGCAGGGGCTGCCAGGCCAGGCCCACGTCCGCTTCCGCCCCGCTGGAGCCGTATCCGGCCAGGGTCATCTTGACCCAGCGTGCCGTGACGCCCGCCGAAAGGGAGCCCCAGCTCATCGCGCCGCCCAGGGCCACCGCCAGGTCCTGCTCGCCGAAGGTGCCGATCTGGTTGCCGGAGGCGTCGGTCTCCGGCACCTGGGGGGTGGCGAAATCCACCACGTCCATGCCCACGCCCATCCCATGGCGCCCCCACGCCGCCGCCGCCTGCTCCAGGTTGATGTTGGATAGGTAGGAAACCTGGTCCGCCACCAGGTCCCAGTCCGACAGCGTGGCCAGCCGGGCCGGGTTGAATTCGAGGCCTTCCGCGCCGGGCGCCAAGGCCGTCTCGGCCCCGGCCAGGGCCGCGCCGTGGGCCGACTCGGGCAGCTCCAGGAACTGGCCGGCGGAGGTGCCCACGGAACCGTAGCTGGCTCCGACGGCCAATGCCGGCAAGGCGGCCAGGACCGCGGCCAGGATCTTCACTTAAGCACCCCGACCAGCCGTGTCTGGGTCAGTCCCGGGGCCTGGACCAGCACCAGGTACATTCCGCTGGCGACGGTGTCGCCGCTGCTGTTGGTGCCGTCCCAGGTCACCGCCACGCTGCCATTGGGGAGGGAGCCGCTGGCCAGCACCTTCACCAGGTCCCCGGCCAGGCTGTAGACCTTCACGCTGCTCTGCCCCGGCGTGGAGACACCGACCACCAGGGTCATGTGCATGCCGCGCAGGGGCCAGAACGGATTGGGGTAAGCCAGGCCGGTGGACGCCTGCGCCACCGGCGTGAAGGACGGCGTGATGCTGGGGCTGGCCGTGCGGGTGGGGCTGGCCGTGGGCGTCGGGCTCAGGGTGGGGCTGGCGGTGTAGCTGGGCGTCGCCGTGAGCGTTTCGGTCTCGGTGGGGCTGGCCGTGAACGTCGCGGTGGCCGACAAGGTCGGTGAGATGG
>Ga0210401_10001785_pt1 | contig 24439 bp, 21 predicted proteins | sample IncBWH32MmetaG_FD_150866 | JGI IMG/M metagenome (GOLD analysis project Ga0210401, IMG submission 150866) | Forest soil microbial communities from Barre Woods Harvard Forest LTER site, Petersham, Massachusetts, United States - Inc-BW-H-32-M | ecosystem: Environmental > Terrestrial > Soil >... | reverse complement strand
AGCCGGTGGTCTGCTTTACGGGCGACGGCGGCTTTTGGTATCACTTGCAGGAACTGGAAACCGCGGTGCGCTGCGGGATTCCCACGGTGACGGTCGTCAACAACAACAATTCCCTGAATCAGGAAACCACAATTTTCCGCCACGCATATGGAGGCAAACCGTCGAAGAAGCAAGGCGAGATGTGGCATTTTTCGCAGGTCAATTTCGCCACGATTGCGGAATCGATGGGTGCGCTGGGAATTCGCGTCACAAAGCCCGGTGAGTTGCGCTCCGCTATGGACCAAGCCATTTCGAGCGCCCGCCCTGCGGTAGTAGAAGTGATGAGCGACATTGAGGCGCTGGCGCCCAACGCGTGGGAAGGCTAATCCCTCGAATGAGCCGGTAAGCTCTACAAAAACCGCGACCGTTCTGGTCCCCAAAGTTCTTGTGTGGATGGAGGAGAAAATCGTACGATACATGCATCTGATATCCCAATCCGAAACTGTACAAGCGAAAGTCCCTTGGCAAATGGCGAGAGGATATATATATCTTGATGAACCCAGCAATGCCGGGCTTGCTGAAGATCGGTAGGACATACGGAACACCCGAAGATCGTGCTGCGGATCTGTCTGCAGTTACGGGGCTCCCAGCACCCTTTGTTGTTGTGTGTGATTGGATTACTTCTGACTGCGATACAGCTGAATTGGAAGTACATGCGCGTCTGGAAATGGCACGTTACAGCAGGGACCGAGAATTTTTTCGCATGCCACTAAAGGAAGCAATTAAGATTGTCTCGGAAATTTGTGAACGATATGACCCACAACTCAAGAATCAGAGCCAGGCAGTTACGAGAAGGAATGAAGGCGAAGGCAGCTTTTCTGCAGCCTTTTCATGCGAAAGGTGCCGCCAGAAATACTCGGTCACGATAAAATACCCCGAAAACGAAGTGGTTTGCCCGGGTTGTCACCACAGCCAGCCCTACCCTATCGAATGGTCATAGCGGCGTCAGTAGCGCGGGTGCCTGTAGCGCCGGTTCTAGCATAGGGGGTGTTGTGACCCACGCGATAGATCGCCACAAGGTTCACGGGTAAATCTGGCGCGCGGGAAACCCGACTTTTCAAAATCACCAAAAACCCGGCCCACTTAAAATCAAGACAATCTAGAGTCCCTCAACCGGCGAGTTGTAATTTGACACCGCGCCTTTGAGGAGCGCCTCGGCTAGTTTCTTTGCATTGCTATGTGTCAGGTAGAAGGATCCCTCAACCTTTTCGGATTCGTTTGCCTCTTCGTCTGTTGCGGTCAGGAGTAGGTCGCCGGTGGGGGTCGTTGCAACCTCCAAACTGCCCTTGTACTTGCCATTGCTATTCCCAAGTGCGACTAATTCTACTTGTAACATTTGTTCCTCCGAATAGTTTATCTCGACACACCATTAATTCTACCGGGTGCGCCTGATTTCCCGCTACCTTGTCATTGGTCGCCTCATCTTCCAATTCCTAATGGTTAGTGTTCCCATTCCTGTGTCTTGATGTGTCTCTACAGCTGGATGGCGCCACTCCAGTAATTCTCCCCAGAATTCAAATGGATATTAAGGGCGCGGGTACCAGGCGCTATCGACGGGAGCCCAAGTCGCGATCCTCGGCGGCGCCATGTTCGAGACGGGTCAGCTCGTCGCAGAGGGCGATCTTGCCCTCGTCGATCACGAACAGGGCGAATACGCGGACGGAGATTCTGCCACCCGCGACCTTTTCGGCTTCGGCGCGGTGGATGCTGACGACGCTTGCGCCCTCCGCCACAGCGCGCTCGAACGTGATCTTGACGTTCTTGACAGTGCGCTTCAACTCGCGGACGTGAGCGACGAATCCCGCGAAATCGAGAGTGCGTCCGTCGGTCTTCTGCACGTACCGCGGACTGAAGTAGCGGGCGATCGCGGCTTCATCGAACGCGTCGGAGGCGAACACGTCTTGAAACGCGCGCTCGACAAGTGATTTGTTGATCTCTTCCTGGCGGGTGGGACTCTCCCGCGCGCTATCGTGTTGGGGAACGCTCACTCCAAGATGATATCACTCGGGTATGCCTCCACCGAGTTGGCGACCGCCGCGGAGTTGGACGCCAAGTTGGAATCCATTAACGCGGCTTTCGGTGTTGGACGCGGGCTAATCTTCCGCTACCACGCCTATCCACCACCCAGGATTCTACTCAGTACGTCGTCGAAGATCGCCGCTCAATAGCGGAAATGTAAATCGTATTCTCGGCGCGCTCTACCCGAAAGAAAATGCGCCAACTGCCGACACGGCGGCGAAGTCTGGGATCGCCCTTCAAATATTTTACGTCACCCGAAAATGGGTCCGTTTCCATCTCGCTCAGGGCGGCGCGTACGCGAGCATGGTCGCGCGGCGGAATCCGTTCAAGAGACTTTTGCGCGGGCCCGGCGAGGACGATGCGCCATCGCTTCTTTTTGGCGGAGTTCATGTAGGGTGATGTAGTCGCCGCGCTTGATCGCTGCCTCACCACGGCGGATCGCTCGCAATTCCGCTGGCGTCGGCGTCTCTTCCGGCAACTTGGGCAGAGCCATGTAGCGATGCAGGGCTTCGACAGCCAGGTCGGACGGCTTGCGCTTCTCCTGCCTCGCTCTTCGCGCGACGCGCCGGCCGACCGACGCTGGAATTTCAATGACGTATTGGTGCTTGGCCATATGTGCTTGAGGTTAGCATGCTGAAATCTCATTCTCAAGCCGAAGCAGCACGCAATTCAAAACGCGTCCACGAAATTGCCGCTGCCCACGTGACGAGGTCGAGGAAGCGACGCTGCTCGTGCGCTATACTTCCTGATTGCATTCCGCAGGACCAAAAGCAAAGTCCTTTCTTAAGGAAATGCATGCCCGGAGATTACGACGTTATTGTGGTGGGAGGCGGGAACGCCGCGCTTTGCGCGGCGCTGGCGGCGCGCGAAACAGGGTCACGCGTCCTGGTGCTCGAGCGCTCGCCGGAACATGCGCGTGGCGGAAACACGCGTCACACGCGCAATATCCGCTGCTCGCACGCCGCGGCCGACCAATATTTTTCCGGGCCGTACTCAGAAGACGAACATCTGCAGGATTTGATCGGCGTGACGGGCGGGCCGGAGAATCTCGATCTCGCCAAGCTGGCCATTCGCGAGTCGAGCACGCTTCCCGGGTGGATGAGCGCGCACGGGGTGCACTGGCAACAGCCGCTCGCGGGCACGCTTCATCTGGGGCGGACGAATCGCTGGTTTCTCGGAGGCGGGAAGGCGCTGCTCAATACGTACTATCAAACGGCGGCGCGCATGGGAATTCCTGTGCGATACGACGCGCTGGTGGAGGACCTGGTCATCGAGAACGATCGCTTCGAGGCTGTGCGCCTCAAAAACGAAAATGGGGGGGAACTGATCCGCGCCCGCGCCGTTGTCGTGGCGGCCGGCGGCTACGAAGCGAATATCGAATGGCTGAAGAAGCATTGGGGCGAAGCGGCCGAAAATTTTATTATCCGCGGCACGCCGTACAACGACGGCACATTGCTCGCCGCGCTGCTGAAGCATGGAGCGAAGGCCATCGGCGATCCGAAAGGTTTCCATGCGATTGGGGTCGACGCCCGCGCTCCGAAATTCGATGGCGGGATCGTGACGCGGCTCGATGCCACCCCTTTTGGGATCGTCGTGAACCGGGACGCGCGGCGTTTTTACGACGAGGGCGAAGACATCTGGCCGAAGCGTTACGCAATCTGGGGAACGCTGATTGCCGGGCAGCCGGGGCAGATCGCGTATTGCGTTGTTGACAGCAAAACGATTGACCGGTTCCTTCCGCCGATGTTCAAGCCGTACCAAGCCGAAACGCTTGAAGCGCTTGCCCCTCTGCTTGGTCTCGATCCCGGCATCTTCATAAACACGATCACGGAATTTAACCGCGCCGCGGCGGGAAACGCGAAGGCCCGCATGGAATGCCTGGATGGCGTTCGCACGCGGGGCCTCACGCCGCCAAAAAGCAATTGGGCCATGCCCATCGATCGACCTCCGTTTTACGGTCTGCCGTTGCGGCCGGGGATCACGTTCACGTACATGGGAGTCACGGTGGACGAATGCGCGCGCGTCGTGAATCAAAGCGGACGCCCATTCCAGAATGTTTTCGCGGCAGGAGAAATCATGTCCGGGAATATTCTTACGAAGGGTTATCTCGGAGGTTTCGGGCTGACGATCGGTTCGGTATTCGGAAGACTCGCGGGCAAGGAAGCGGCGGCCAATGCCCGGGCTTGACGTCATTCAGGAAGCCGGACGCCAGTTGGTGATTTGTAACGCCTGCCGTTACTGCGAAGGATACTGCCCCGTCTTTCGCGCGATCGAGACGCGCCGCGATTTCAAGCAGGGCGACGTTTTTTATCTTTCCAACCTTTGCCACGATTGCCGGGCCTGCTATTACGCCTGCATGTACACGCCGCCGCACGAATTCGCGATCAACATTCCGCAGATTTTGGCGGAGTCAAGGATCGAGACGTACCGGCGGTGGAGCTGGCCCGAATTTCTGGGGCGCGCATTCAAAAATCGTGGCATAACCGTCTTCCTGGCTATCGGGATGGCGGCGCTCGTTGCTGTCCTCGCACTGGTTTTCATTCCATCGGAAAGTTTGTTCGCATCGCATCTTGGTCCAGGTGCGTTCTACGAAATCGTTCCATATCTTGCGATGGTAGCGGGCGTACTGATCTTATTTTTTTACGGAATCGTTGTGTGGCTGCGGGGCGGCGCACGTTTCTGGTCGGAAACGCGCAACGCACCGGACGAACGCGGAAATGGGAAAATGCTGGCCACGGCCTTGGGAGCGGCATTCGGTTTGGAATATTTGAAGGGCGGAGGGCCCGGATGCTTCTATCCGGATGAACGGCCATCTTCCGTTCGCCGCTTCTATCACTCACTGACGTTCTGGGGTTTCCTGAGCGATTTTGTTTCCACGACGCTGGCATTTGTTTACCAGGATTTTTTTCACATCCTTCCGCCTTACGCGCTCACCAGCGGACCCGTGATTTTTGGCAGCATCGGTGGTGTGGCGTTAATCATCGGAACAGGCGGACTGATTTACTTCAAATTGCAAAGCGATCGTGCACCCGCGGCGGCGGCCGCTTCCGGTATGGACTACGTTTTTCTGGTCACGCTCGGCCTCACGGCGTTGACGGGAATGCTGACGCTGATTTTCCGCGACACAGGGGCGATGGGGAGCATTCTTGTGCTGCACCTGGCATGTATCGCCGGTTTATTCCTCTCGGCGCCTTACGGAAAATTTGTGCACGCTGTCTATCGAACCCTCGCCTTGATTCGCTATGAGATTGAGCAAGAGCAACCGCACCGGCATAGTTGAGTGGCGCCGGCATCTTGGCGGGATCCGAAAGTCAAAGACGCCGGCAAGATGCCGGCGCTACTAAAACCATCTACCCACATTGAATTCTCACGCTACGTAAGTAACTACTTGAGTGTAGGCCGGCTTCTCATCCCGTCTAACCGACAGCCACAATCGATCCTTGCAATGCCCCTTCGACTGAAGCAGATAAGCCCGCGCTAGCGCGTCGCGCACTCCGGTTGGATAATTCTCGCAACCAAAGGATTGGCAGTTTCGTCCACTTCATTATATAAAGCCCGGTACGGCTCCGGCGGGCAAGCCCAATACAAGAACCCAGGCGGATGGCAAGGGGAGGACTGACATGCGAGGAATGACACGCGCGATGATTTGGTCTCTCGTGGCGCTGAGCTGTTTTATTTCACGGCCGGCGGCAGGGGGCCCGCAAAGCGCTTCCGGCGCTACAGTCGATAAGAACTGCATCGGCGGGGTTGTAGTGAACAGCAACGGCGCAAAGCCGGAAGCGGGAGTTTGGGTGATCGCGGAAACAAAGCTGCAAGTGCCGTTCCGCAAGATCGTGGTCACTGACGATCAAGGACGCTTCCTCGTGCCCGACCTGCCCGATGGGTCGTACGAGTTGTGGGTGCGCGGCTATGGGCTGAAGGATTCCGAGCGCGTTCCAGCTGCTCGCGGTGCCGACAAGGTGAAGATTCAGGTTGCCAATGCCGCAACTCCGCAGGAGGCGGCGAAGATTTATCCGGCCAGCTATTGGACGTCGATGATTCATCCGCCGGCGAAGGAAGATCTCCCCGCGGGATATGCCTCACAGGAACAGTGGCTCGCAGCGCTCCGGGGTGGATGCAACCAGTGCCATCAACTCGGAATGTTGGCCACGCGCAAGCATACCGACGTGGATGATTGGGACGGCATTTTCCAACGCAATCAAGGAATGGGTCAGGCGGCCACCCGGCTTGGGAAGGAATTGCTCGAGAAAACTCTGGTGGATTGGGAACTGCGGATGAAAGCAGGGGAAGTGCCTCCCATGCCGCCGCGGCCGACCGGCATCGAACGCAACTTTGTAGTGTCGCAATGGGATTGGGGAACACGCGAATCTTTTTTCCATGATGTGACCTCGACCGACAAGCGCAATCCCACCCTGTACGCGAATGGAAAAGTGTACGGAGCGGACCGCACGGGCGGCGGCGTCTTGTGGGTTTTGGACCCGGTGAAGAACACGGTCGAACCTCTCCAGGTGCAGCCGCGAAACACCAAAGGCTTTAGCACAAAAGTGGACTACTACCATGATCGTGAATCCGAGGAAGCATGGATGGCCAGTCCGCACAATCCCATGCTCGACGAGCATGGCAGGGTCTGGATGACGGAGCCGGTTCGCCCGCCGGGTGCGGAAAACAATCCAAAATGGTCGGCGAGCACAATCGCCATGGACACGAATGACTCGGCAGCGCATGACATCGCGGCCAAGGCCCTGCTGTCGCGCAGCCACGGCATGCAGCTCGGCTTCTACGATACGAACACAAATAAGTTTGTTGGCGTAGACACTTCCTACAACACGCACCACCTTCAATTCGATTGGCAAGACCGCATCTGGACCGACGGAGATGTCCTCGGCGAGCTGGACACCACCAAAATCGATCCGGCCAATCCGGAAGGCACCGAAGCCGCTGCGCAACATGCCTGGATGCGCGTCGACATGGATAGCAAAAAAGTTGTTCCGACGAATGGCTATGCCACTGCCGTGAGCCCTGTCGACGGCACGGTGTGGCTATCCGTGCCTGTCGTGGATGGCCCGCAGAACAAGCTGTATATGCTCGATCCCAAGACCAATAAATATAAAGACTACCCGCTCCCACTTCCGGGGCGCCTTTCGCACGGCATTGATTTCAGCACGGATGGAACGGTGTGGTTCTCGGCCGGCAGCGGCCACCTGGGGCGCCTCGATCCCAAGACCGGCAAATTTAAATATTGGGACCTGCCAGGACCAAAATTTACCGGCACAGGCATGGAAACCGGCAGCACCGAGTATCCCTACTTTCTGTGGGTCGATCAATTCGATACGCTCGGCCTCGGCAAGGACACTGTAATCGTTACCGGAACGACGTCGGATTCGATGCTGATCTTCGATCCGAAGAAGGAATCGTTCACCGTGTTCCGTATGGCCTATCCAATACCTTTCTACACGCGCGGTCTCGATGGCCGGATCGATGACGCGAAAGCGGGTTGGAAAGGTCGAGGGATTTGGGCGACCTATAGCTCGTATATGCCCAAGTTCACGGAAACGCGCTTCGGCTCGGTCAATCACATTCAAGTGCGGCCGAATCCGTTGGTGAATTGAGTTGCAAGTTTCGGCTGACCCATTCGGCCTGTCCGTGCAGGGTGTTTTACTTCCGGCGCGGCGTGCGGCTAAATTGTGCGAATTCAAATCTGAAATTTCAAATTTGAGATTTCAGATCTGCGAACTCAGAGTTGAAGTTTGAAATTTCATAACCTTTGCCCTTCCTTGGTGAGGCGAAAGATAGCTATGCGACGTGGGCGGATGGCGGCAGCACCGGAATTCCTGGCGGCAGCGCTGCTCTTGCTCGTCTCGCCTATCGCCGCACTAAATGCGCAGAACGCTGAAACATTTAGGGCGCGGCTTTCACCGGTGCCAATCAACATCTCCATGATGACTACCGTCGCGGGAAATGGAACGCTCGCCGCGACGCTTACCGGCAGGCAGCTCACGATTCAGGGAACGTTTGAAGGATTACGCTCGCCCGCCACCACCGCGCAGATCCACCGCGGGCCCAAAGCCATTCCCGGGCCGGTCATTCCAAATTTGGAGTTAACCGTGACAAAGGCGGCCAAGGGCACAATCAGCGGCACGCTCGAACTCACGCCGGATCAGATCGCCGATCTGCGCAACGGCCAATGGTACGTGCAGATTCAATCCGAGCGAGCGCCCGACGGAAATTTGTGGGGCTGGCTTTTGCCGTAGACTGGTGGCGCCGGCGTCTCGCCGGCGGTTTTACGATCTATTGGGGAACTAAAACCCGCCGGCGAGACGCCGGCCCCACGAACCTTGCGATTTTCGGGGTAGGGGAATTCGCCGGCAAGCTGTGTAGCGTCAACCTTTAGGTTGGCGCCGTGCTGCGATTGCGCGTGCCCTCTCGAGGGTGGCGGGACAGACTCCAACATTTCGAACAGGCAAAGATGAAAAAACCAAGACGTCAAGCCCGGCAAATCGTGTTCGTCATTGTGGCCGGCGCCGCAATTTCCATTGGCGCCATGTTTATTGCCGCTGTGGCTGCGCAGCAATCCATGCCGCCCGCTCCGTTCACCGCCCAGCAAGCGAACTCGGGGCGCGCCATGTACCAGACGACTTGCGCCTCTTGCCACCAAGCGAATCTGCAAGGCGCCTTTGAGGCGCCTCCGCTCGCCGGCGCGAATTTCATGAACACTTGGCGCAACCGTCCCGTGAGCGACCTCTTCAATCGCATCCGGACTTCAATGCCGATCTCGAATCCCGGCTCTCTAAGCGACCAGGACACCGCCAATCTCGTTGCGTTCATCCTGCAAGCGAATGGTGCAACCGCGGGGACTCAACCGCTAACTCCGGCGACGATCGTCTCGATTGGAGCTGTCGCAACTGGCAACGCGCCGATGTCCGCGCCACAATCGGCCGGTGATATGGCAGCACCGGGGACCACAGCCCCGCCTCGGCCAGCCAACGTGCGCCTGGGACTCACTGTGCCCGGCGAAGTAAAGAATTACGCGCCCGTGACCGACGAGATGCTCCTCAAGCCCGATCCTGCCGACTGGCTGATCGTCCGTGGCGGCTATCAGGGTTGGAATCACAGCGCGCTCGCGCAAATCAATCGCGACAACGTTAAAGACCTGCGGCTCGTTTGGGAATGGAACATGAACGACAGCAATGCCGCCAACGAGCCCACGCCGTTGATCCACAACGGCATCATCTATCTCGTGAACACGGACAACATCCTGCAGGCGCTCGATGGGCGGACCGGCGACCTCATCTGGGAAAACCACATGCGTCCGCCTCGCAGTGTGCCCGGCGGGACTGGCGCCATGCGCAACATGGCGATTTACGGGCACCTGGTTTTCGCTGAAACCACGGATGCGCATCTCTTTGGCATTGACGCAAGCACCGGCCAGACTGTTTGGGAATCCGTGGTCGGCGACAGCGCCAAGGGTTACGGAAGCTCAAGCGGCCCGATCGTGATTCACGGCAAGGTGATCCAAGGCGAGAACGGATGCGACCGTTACAAAGCGCAGGAAAAGGAACAGGGCTGCTTCATCAGCGCGTTTGACCCCGCGACCGGAAAACTGCTCTGGCGCTTCAACACGATTGCGCGCGCGGGCGAGCCTGGCGGCGACACCTGGGGCGATCTGCCGAACATGCTGCGCGTCGGTGCCGAAACCTGGATCACCGGCAGTTACGATCCCGAGTTGAATCTGACCTACTGGGGCGTGGCGCAAGCCAAGCCGTGGATGCAAGTAAGCCGCGGCACTAAGGGCGCGGCCCTGTATTCGAGTTCAACGCTCGCGCTTCACCCGGACGATGGAAAGCTCGCGTGGTATTTCCAGCACGTCGCGGGCGAAACGCTGGACATGGATGAAGTGTACGAGCGCGTGCTCGTCGATATAGGCGACCGCAAAACGCTCTTCACCATCGGCAAGGCCGGCATCCTCTGGAAGCTCGATCGCAAGTCCGGAGAATTTATCGGCGCGAAGGAAACAATTTTCCAGAATATCTTTAACGTGAACGAGAAAACCGGGAAACTCTCCTACCGCCCGGACATTCTCGAACAGGAAATCGGCAAATGGACTCCAGTGTGCCCCAGCACGGAAGGCGGCCACAACTGGCAGGCCATGAGCTACGATCCCGCCACCGAGCGGCTCATCATTCCGCTGAGCCAGAGTTGCATGGAAATGGCCGGGCGGAAAGTCGAGTTCGTCGACGGCTCGGGCGGCGAAATGGGCGACCGCCTGTTTTACGAAATGCCCGGCACCGACGGCAACGTGGGCAGGCTCGCCGCCTTCGATGTGAAAACGATGAAGGAAGTCTGGAACGTGCAGCAGCGCCCGTCGTTCCTCACCGCCGTGCTATCGACCGCTGGAGGCATCGCCTTTGTCGGCGACCTCAACCGCGTCTTCCGCGCCGTCGACATCAACACCGGCAAAATGCTATGGCAGACCCGCCTCGGCACATCGGTGCAAGGTTTCCCCGTAACGTTCAGCGTTGGCGGCAAACAATACGTCGCCGTCACCACCGGCCTCGGCGGCGGTAGCCCAAGAAATGTCCCGCGCACAATCCTCCCCGACATTCACTACCCGACGACCGGCAACGCCCTCTACGTCTTCGCGTTACCCGAGAAGTAACATTATTTCTGTTTTAGAATTATTCTTCGCGTAAATCAGTGGCGCACGCTTCAGCTTGCGGGGTTTCGTCCTTGCAAGGCCCAGAACCCGCAAGCTGAAGCGTGCGCCACTGGTGCCAAAAACGGCGGACACGATCTGCCCGATTCCAGTACAATGTCGGATTGCAAGAATCAGTTCGAAGCATCCAGTAACGGTGAAGCAGGACTTCGGAGGACGGATGGCGGAAGCGGGAGCGTCTCTGCGCAAGCTGACGATGGACGACCTTCGCGCGGCGGCGGAGCGGCTGAAAAATTGGGGGCGCTGGGGCGCGGACGACGAAATCGGCACGCTCAACTATACGCGGCCGGAAGACATTGTCGCGGCAACGCGCCTCGTGCAAAAAGGCAAAGTGATTTCGCTGGCACTGCCGTACGACCATCGCGGGCCGCAGGGCGGGAAGACGAAATATCCCGCGCTCGGGCGGTTCAATCCGGTGCATTTGATGATGCGGACCGGGACGGACGCTTACTCCGGCGTGCTCGACAGCAGAAAAATTCGCAGCGCCGATGACGTGATCATGATGCCCACGCAATGCGGGACGCAGTGGGACGGGCTGGGCCACATTTTTTACGGCAATCATATGTGGAACGGGTATGACTGCCGCACGGTGACATCGGCGGGCGCGCAGAAATGCGGGATAGAAAAAACCAAGGATCGGATGGTGGGGCGCGGCGTGCTCCTCGACATTCCCCGCATGCTCGGAATGGAACGCCTTCCTGACGCTTTCGCGATTACCAACGAAATGCTGGGGCAGGCGGAGCGTCATTTTGGTGTTGAAGTGCGGCGCGGCGACTTTTTGCTGGTGCGCACGGGGCAGATGGAAGCGATGCTCGCCGCGAATACGTGGGACGGATATTCAGGCGGCGACGCTCCGGGGCTGGCGTTTGAAACACTGGATTGGCTGCACACGAAGCAAGTCGCGGCCATCGCCACGGATACCTGGGGCGCGGAAGTGCGTCCCAATGAGACGGACGAAGCGAATCAGCCCTGGCACTGGATCTCGATTCCGATTATGGGGCTTACCGTAGGTGAAATTTTTGATCTCGCGGAACTGGGGCGGGACTGCGCCGAAGACAAGCACTATGAGTTCATGTTCGTAGCGCCCGCGCTGCCGGTGACAGGGGCGGTCGCTTCGCCTGTGAATCCGCTGGCAATTAAGTAGTGAACTGCGACAGGTTCGCCATGTGCAATAGCAAAGGGTGATTTGAAATCTCAAATTTGAGATTTGAAATTCATCAAAATTCAAATTCGGCCGCAGTGAGCAAAATTCTTTCTGGAAAATTCAAATTTGCAATTATGAATTCATCTTTCCATCTGGGCCATAAAAGGACAAAACTGTGACGGGCACATCCGCGGGAGATTCAGCTCAACAACTGACGGTGTCGCAGGCGCTGGCGAAACTTCTGCGCGCTTACGGCGCCGAGTATGTATTCACACTGACCGGCGCGCCGCAGGATCCGCTGATCGAAATGCAAAATCATGAAGGCGTGCGCGTAGTGCTTGGGCGCAGCGAGCGCTCCGCCCTGGCGATGGCGGACGCTTACGCGCGCATAACCGGCAAGCCCACGTTCAGCATTGTGCAGTTCGGCCCCGGCTCGACGTATCTGCCTGCGTCGATCATCGACGCGTTTTGGGCCTCCAGTCCGCTCATCGCCGTCAGCGGCACAACCACCACGAAGACACGCTATCGCTACGAGTATCAGGAACTCGAACAGACTTCCATGTTCCCCGCGATCACGAAGTGGGCCGGCGATCTGCCGCAGCCGGAGCGCATCGCCGACGTCGTCCGAACCGCTGTACGCGCGGCAGTGAGCGGCGTGCCAGGCCCCGTGTATCTCGGCATACCCGCCGATTGGTTCGGCAAGAAGCTCACGATTCCTCAGGACATCTACGCGGAGCCCGCATTTCTTCGCACTCCCGCTCTGAGAGTCGCGCCCGTCGCGCAAGACGTGGAGCGCGCCATCGCACTACTTGCGAGCGCCGAAAAACCCGTGCTGATTGCCGGTGGCGGCGTGATTCTCTCCGAAGCTTGGCAGGAGCTGACTGCCCTCGCCGAGGCGCTGAACATTCCAGTAGTGACCACGATGGCGGGCAAAGGCAGCATCGCGGATACGCATCCTCTGGCTGTCGGCGTGTGCGGGCGCTATTCGCGCAAGGTGGCCAACGACACGCTTGCCGCCGCGGATTTTTGTCTCGCGATCGGCACAAAACTGAGTTCGATGGGAACGAACGTGTTTCAGTACCCGGGTAAAGGTACGCGCATCGTGCACATCGATCTCGATCCGAATTCGCTTGGCCGGACGTATCGCGAAGAGTTGTCCATTGTCGCGGATTCGCGCGAAGCGCTGAAAATGCTGCGCGAAGCAGCTCTCGCAGCGCGCGTGAACGGCAGCAAATGGGCAGGCTGGACGAAGCAGGTGCAAGGCTCGGTCGCCGCCTGGCAGGAGGATCTGCAGCGTGTCTCCAGCGAAGCCATGCATGAAGGACGCCTCAATCCGTATCACATCATGCGGCTCATCGATCAGCATGTCGGAGGCGACGATCTGCTCGTCGCGGACACCGGCTACATGGCCGCTTGGGCCGTGACTGTGCTACAGCAAAAAAAAGCGGGCCGCAATACGCTGCGCGCGGCGGGGTCACTCGGCTGGGCATTTCCGGCGGCGTTCGGCGCGAAGCTCGCAGTGGGACCAAAGCGCCGCGTTTTCGGCCTGACCGGCGACGGCGGCCTCGGCTATCACCTTGCCGACCTCGAAACGGCGCTGCGGCTGAAACTTCCAGTCGTGCAAATTGTGATGAACAATTCTTCGCTGGCATTCGAGTATCACGTGCAGAAATACGTGCACGAAGAGATGTGCCCTGAGGCCAGCGAATTTCTCGACGTGCAATTTGCCAACGTGGCGCGCGCGTTTGGCGCGCATGGCGAACGCGTCACGTCCGCCGACCAATTTATTCCGGCGTTGCGCCGCGCGGAGGAATCCGGCAAGCCCGCCATCGTCGACGTGGTGGTGAGCCGCGAACTCCCGCCGCCCGTGACGCGCTACGAAGCCGCCGGCCTGCGCAAAATCTGATGAATTTGCCGGGAACGCCAATCTCCTGATTGGCGGCTTGCGTCACGCCAATCAGGAGATTGGCGTTCCCGGCCAAATCGCTACGTGATTCCGTGCCCCAACTCCGATCTTAAGTGTGTCCAGTCCCAACCTGAAACTCGCACTAGAAGCGCAGCCAAGATCGCAGTAACCTAGAGTTGACGCCTGGCCGCAGCCTGACTTGCATGAACGTGGGGACATCATGAGAAATCGCCGCCGAAATTCATACCTCCTCCTGTTTGGATTTGTTTTGCTTTTCGCGGGAATCCTGTGGGCACAGGGCACGCCGGACCGCGCCTTGATCGTGAACGGAAAGTCAGCCGGGACGGTTGTCCAGATGGAAGGCCACGCTTACGTCGACGTCGAAACCATCGCCCAATTCACCAATGGCTCTGTCACCATCGAGCCCAATCGAGTGGTGCTTACCTTCCCGGCGCCGGGAACCAGTGCGGCCTCGAGCCCTGCACCCGCGGCAACTCCACCGCCACCGCCCCCATCGTCAGGCCTGTCCAGGAATTTTGCAAGTCTGGCGATTGCCGGGCTGGCAGAGATGCGCGAGTGGAGGGGAGCGATAGGCACCATTCTCACTTATGGCGTGCCAGTCGTGGGAACCTGGCCACAGGACTATCGTGATCATATGGAGGCAACACTCAGGCAAGTGGAATTGTCTGCTTCAACTGCGGCGGACCACGACGCGGCACAACTCCTGGAAGTCGAATTTTCAAACCTCTCCGCCTGGGCCGACAACGTCGTATCCACGCGCAACGCGATGAACGCTACGAACACAATCAGGGCGGACGCTGCGCAAAATGATCAAACCCTGGCGAAGATTTCGAACTGCAGCAGGTTTCTAAGCTCTATGCTGGTCAGCGGACAATTTGCCGACGATCCTAGCTGCCACTAGCAGACCTGAGGCAAGACCGTTGGCAACGGGAAATCCGCCGCGCCCTCTAGTGGAACATCCCGCCGTTGGGGTATATTCGCTGCCTGCTCCTATTTCCGGGTGATTCCCGAATTTCGGAATCCATTCGAATCGATACGCCACTTTTTGCAGGACAGCAACTCTTTACCCCGAGCGGAAGATAGGATTGGAAAGGAAAATACGAAATGACGTCACCATCGCCAAGCACTGCTGAAGGTGCGGCTGGAGCGAAGGCCACACCGGTTTCCGACACGGCTTGGAAGTGCCTCCAGGGCGCCTATGATTTGCAAGTGCATGTCGCGCCTGATGTCATCGAGCGGCGCGTCGACGACCTGGATCTGGCGAAGGAATTTCTAGGGCGCGGGCTGAAAGGTTTCGTCCTCAAGTCGCATTACTTTCCAACGGCCGAACGCGCCAAGGTGGTCACGAAGGCTGTCCCTGGCATTGCCGCCTATGGAGCCATCACATTGAATCATTCCGTCGGAGGCCTGAACCCCGTGACGCTGGAGCTTGCCGGGCGCTCGGGCTGCAAGATCGTTTGGTTTCCGACCGTGGACGCCAAGAATGAAACCGCGGGGCGCGTCGACGGACCCACCACCAAGCTTCCGTTTTGGGCGAAAATTCAGCGGGAACTTGCGGCCACGGGAATCGCCCCGCCGCCGCTTACTGTGCTCGATTCGAACGGAAAGGTTTCCGAAGTCACGCGCCGCTGCATTGAGTTGATTGCCAGGCACAACATGATTCTGGCGACCGGACACCTCGGGCGCGTGGAAATTTTCGAACTTGTGAAAACGGCGCGGGAAATGGGGACGCAAAAAGTCCTTGTCACCCATGCGGAATTTCCCTCGCAAAATCTGACGGCAGATGAGCAGAAACAGCTCGCGGAAATGGGCGCGTTCATCGAGCACTGTTTCACGACGATGCACACAGGGAAAGCTCCGTGGGACGCCGTGCTCGAAGCCATTCGCGTGGTGAGGCCGGAACGCTGCGTGCTTTCCACGGACCTGGGACAAACGATCAATCCGCCGGTTGCGGAAGGTTTTGCCATGTTCGCGCAGAGGATGCTGGATGGCGGATTCAGTGTGGAAGAAATTCGCCGAATGACGGTAACGAATCCAGCCGCACTTGTTCAGTAAACTACGGAGAATTTTTCCATGAAGCCAAGAATCGTCCGCAACATCGAACGGCCGGACCCGGAAGTGGTCCGGAAACTCGGAGAGTTCGGCACCGCCACCGTGCACGAAGCGCAGGGCCGCACGGGATTGATGCTGCCGTATATGCGGCCGATTTATGCGACCGCCCGGATCGGAAGCCCCGCCGTGACTGTGCTCTGCCATCCTGGCGATAACCTGATGTTTCATGCCGCCATTGAGGTGTGCAAACCGGGTGACGTCCTGGTGGTAGCGACGCATTCCGATTCCACGGACGGATTTTTCGGGGAGTTGCTGGCCACGTCATGCCAGGCGCATGGAATCAAGGGACTGGTGATTCACGCGGGCGTTCGCGACGTCGCGGATCTGACCGCCATGCAGTTTCCGGCATTCTCGCGCGCAATTTCGGCGCAGGGAACCGTGAAGGAAACCGCCGGCTATGTGAACATCGACATCGTGTGCGCGGGGGCTCTGGTGCACCCGGGTGACGTCATCGTGGGAGATGTCGACGGCATTGTGGTGGTGCCGCGTCAGCAGGCGGCGGAGGTCGTCGGGCTGTGCGAACAGCGCCTGGCCAAGGAAGCGAAAAACCGCGAGCGTTTGCGGGCTGGGGAATTGGGGCTGGATATGTACGGGCTTCGCGAGAAGCTGAAGAATTTGGGTGTGGAGTGGGTTTAGTGGGGCGGGCTCCAGCCTGCCGGTTTTCGTTAACCCCGCTAAATATTGCCAATAAAGAAATGAAGACCAATCGGATTCAGGGCCTGCAAGACAATTCAAATTTGAATAGGCCGGCGGAATAGCCGATCTTATTCCGCGCACTTTACGGCACGGCTGAAGCCGTGCCCTACAAAGATTTCGCAGTTACCAAGAACGACTCTGCCGTATCTCGATTTTTTGAAACTCCGCCCAATCTTGGCTGTATTTGAATCTAAACCGGCAGGCTTAAAGCCCACCCTACTGGTTCTGGAATAGGCGTATTGCCGCGATTCCTGCGGCGCCTGCTTGAATGCAATCGCGCAAATTTTCTGCATTTACACCCCCAATGGCGAGGACCGGTATTCTTAGCGCTGCGCAGACCTCGCGCAGGCGTTCGATTCCTTGCGGCGCTCCGAATGCCGCCTTGGACGGGGTCTCGAATACCGGGCCGAAAAAAACGTAGTCCGCGCCGCCCCTCTCAGCCGCTCGAACGGATTCCAGGGAATGGCAGGAAACGCCAATCACAAAATCCAAACGTCCGGCGGAGCGGCGCCATCCGGTTACGATCTCAAGGGGCATGGAATTCTCGCCGAGGTGAACTCCCGCGGCATTCGCGGTGAGCGCGATATCCAAGCGGTCATTGACCAAAACACGTGCCGGAGTCTCTCGCGTTTCGGCAACCGCGAAACGAGCGAGCTCGACAAGAGAGCGCGCATCCAGGTCCTTTTCGCGAATTTGAATCCAGGCGGCTCCAGCCGCGGCCGCGCGCCGGATGGAATCGTGGAGCGAGTGCCCGCCCGGCGGAACAGGATGCCCCGAGGAAAAATCGGATGGAACGGGCGGAAAATCAAATGCGCGCCGGTCCGTTACGTAGCAAAGAATTGGTTTATGTGCGGTTGGCAACGGAGTCCGTCCGTCCCCGCAGCATGTTCGAGGCCAGGAAAATATCCAGGGCACCCAGACCGGTCACCGCGCCTCGCATGGAAGGGTGAAGGAGAAAGGGGATCAGTCCGGGAAATTTGTCGAGAAAAAAATTGTGATCCCAATAGCCCAGCCAGGGAACCATGATCAGCAACACACCGAGCAGAAAAACGTCGAGTGTAAGCAAAACATGCAGGAAAGATTTCATTCGAACTGCGTTTAACGCGCCTTCCCGAGAAGGGCGATGCGCTCGGAGACATCACGATAATCGATGTTCATTGCGTACACCTGCGAAAAGCTGGTGTATGCGGCGCGCGTGTCTCCCGCCAGTTCCTGGGCGACTCCCAGATCGTACCGCAACGCAAGAATCGATTCTTGGTCCAGTCCCGGGGTATTGAGAGCCCGTTCGTACCAGATTGCGGCGATGGCCGGCAGCCCTTTCTCCATGAATGCCAAGCCCAGCAGCGTACTACATTGCATGGCATAACGGAAAGCGGGCCCCTTGTCCGCGGAACTGGCGACTTTCTGGAATTCGCTGATGGCCTCTTCCAGCAAGCCCATTTCGCGGTAGGCGATCCCCAAATTGTAGTGGGTTTCCAGATCTTCGTCTTCCTGGACAGATTCACCAAGTTCGGAGCGGAATTCTTCGAACAGGTCACCCAGCGGGCCGCTGAGCGATCCGCCAGTTTCCGCGGCGGGCATGCCGTTCCCCGAAGTGGAGCGATCCGCAGGCGGTTTCGGCGCCGCGGCAGGCACGGAGGAATTTTGCATTCCAGCGTGAACGGGCTCAGGCGGTAATCCCAACGCCGAAGTAAGCGATTCCAGATCGCCAGCGAGATCAGCGAGGATCGAGTCTGCCGACAGAGAATCACTCTCCGGAACCTCGGCGGGCGCCATGGATTGGAGTTCGAGGTCGAAGGCAGGCGTCTCCGCCGCGGCTTCCGCATGCATTTCCGCGGGCTCGGCGGGAACTAAGACTGGGGCGGGGGGCTGCGCGCTTGGTGGAGGCGGCGCGGCTTGCCGGGGGGCGGGAGCCGTTTCCGCCTTCATTGCGGTTTCGAGTTGTTGGGACAGGGCTTGCCACTCATCCGACAGATCAACCTCGTGAACTACGGACTCGACCGGCACGGGAATGCCCATCGGTTCCGCGTGCACCGGTTTCGGAATCATTGGCGCAACCGGTTCATCGAGTTCCGCCTGGATCACGGGAACAGCAAATTCCGGCGGGGCAGCAGCAACGGGGTGGGGCGATTTGGGCTGGCTCTGGGCAGGAGCGGCCGCGGCCGGGCGCAGGAAGCGGCGGCGGAGTTCCGCAAATCGTTCGGCGCCGGCGCGATCGTTCCGTTCCTTGGCAATTTCCTCGAGAACCGCCGCGAGTTCGGCGGTGCGGCTGTCGTTACCGGAACCGACGGAAAGGTCAAGCAAGCGCTCAAGAATCGGAGTGTGGCGTGGGGCGCGCGCCAAGACGGATTCCAGGAGATCAATCGCTTTTTGCGTCAGGCCATAGCTGGAGAACAAATCGACATCGGTCAAAGCCTGAGTGACGTAGCGTTGAGTCTCATCTTCGAGCGCCGGCTCGGCAGACACGGGAACCGCCGGTTTGGGCGCCTCTTCCGTGGGGGCTACCTTCACAGGAGGTGCAATTTCCCCTGAGATCGGTTCCAGGCCCGCCTTGGCGCGCAATCGCATGTAGGTGCGCCGCGTGGTTTCATCTTCTGGAGTTCGTTCCAGTAACTTTTCGAAAGTGGCCAATGCTTTGGCATCATTCCCAGAAACTTCATAGGCGTGCGCGAGCTGCGCCAGGGCATCCGGCAAGCGGAATGAATCGCTGGCCCGGCCGTAGAGATCCACCAACCACTCGAGGGGTTCGAGCTGGCCCGATTTGCGTTCGGAGAGACGCGAGATCGTTTGCGCCAGGGCTTCGTGATCGCCCGAGTCGATCATGGTGTTGCGGATGAGAGCGAGCAGGACTTGGGCGCGATCCAAATCGCCGGCCTCCAGTAAAGCGGCGGCGACCCGGTGAGGCACTGCATATTGTTTTGGATCACGCTCATATACTTTTTCGGCGAGCCCCGCCGCCTTGACTGCCTGGCCGCTCTCCATGTAGAGGCTGATCAGCATCGATGTCGTTTCGCCGCCAGCGTCGCGGTCCGGAAGGGCGTCAAGAATTTTGCCCGCCTCCGCGCTCTTCCCGGAAGCGGTCAAAGCCCGGACCTTCAATAGAAATGTCGCCTGGTGCTTTGGATCGAGTTGCAAGATGCGGTCGGCCAGACGAATGGCTTCGGCGTGGTCACCTTGCTCGAAAATCTTTTGCATGGCGCCGTGGAACGTATCGATGGATTCTTTCTGCTGACCCATCGAAAGGTGCAGTTCCGCGAGGCGTACTTGCACGCGCAGATTTTCGGGCTCGGCTTCCAACAGTTTCCGTAACAGCACCGCGGCTTGCGGCTGATGCCCCGCCTTCAATTGCATTTCGGCGAGCTGCAAATAGAGAGGGCGCGCCTCGCTCAAGACGCCCTGCTGCACGTAAAGTTCGGCCAGGCGTTCCAGCGGGCGGCTTTCTTCGGGAGCGAGCTTGGCGACCTTCTTGTAGATGGCGATGGCTTTGGTGGTGAAGCCGTCATTCAGAAAAATCTTGGCCAGGCGTTCAAAATATTCCAGGGCCTGGAAGGTCTCTCCTTGGCGGACGAACAAATCTCCCAGGGTCATCAGGGTGACCTGGTCCTTGGGCTCGTTTTTAAGGATTTGTTGGTATTCGAGGATGGCTTGCGGCATCTTCCCCTGCTGAAGATACTTCTGCGCCGCATTTAAATGTTTGGTCTTGTTATAAGCCATCTTCAGTTGCTCTTTCCATTGTCCCGGCTGGAAAGGATGAAGTCGGACAATGGTCGATTCGCAGCCGGGTACGCTCAGGCCTGTTGGGGCCGGCACACCGCAGCTTGGTAAACACAACGGCCCGGCCGGATCGCGTGTGGGCGATCACGGCAGGGTTACATTTCACGCTAGCACGCGGGAAAATCCGAAGTCAACGCGGGGCATTTAAAAGCGTACGTGGCAGTTAAGGGCGTGAATCGTGACCCGTGATTCGTGATCCGTGACGGAAAAACCGGCTCGCCCGGTGGCGAGCGGCAGGTGGCTGGTGACTCGTGATCGGTGACGGATGAAAACCTCTCAGGGAGCGTGCGAGCCAATGAAGTCGGTGACCACAGTGGCTAAGGTTCACGGGATCACGGGGCACGGATCACGAATCACAACTGAGCGGCAGGGCTACTTGCGTCGCGCCAGCCGCCCAACAAGTGGCCTCACGCACCGGGGCAAAGGAAAATCGATGATGAGGCGTCGGTCCATGCGCGCGCAAGGCAGCGAGATGTTCAGGCGTCGCATAACCCTTGTGTTGTGCCAGACCGTATTGTGGGTAAATCGCGTCCCACTCGACCATCCGGCGGTCCCGTTCGACCTTGGCAATGATCGAGGCTGCGGCGATCGAAATCGAAAGTGCGTCGCCGTGAATGAGCGATTTCTGTTCAATCAGCACATCCAGCTGCATCGCGTCGAGAAGCAAATAATCCGGTGAAATCTTCAGCAAACGCAGCGCTTCGGCCATGGCTTGGCGGCTGGCCTGATAGATATTCCAGGCGTCGATGCGGCGGGAATCGACTTCCGCGATGGCCCAGGCCAGAGCGTGATCGCGAATGCGCTGGGCAAGAATCTCGCGGCGCTCAGCAGGCAATTTCTTGGAATCGTCGAGGCCCACGATTCGCCGCTTGGGATCGAGGATGACGGCGGCGGCGACCACCTGGCCGAAAAGAGAGCCGCGCCCTACTTCATCGAGGCCGGCAATCTTTTGCCAACCGCACTTGCGAGCTTGGCGCTCGAATCGGGAGGAGCATCGCTTCGGCATCGCCGCGGATTTTAGCACGGAGGAATTCAGGATGAACTGAAGATTCACCTAGAATTCGGACGCGCGATTCAATCTTTGAGCTAGGCGAATGGGCTGCGGTAGCGCCGGCGTCTCGCCGGCGTTTTTGCGATGTGCGAGGATCAGAAAATCGCCGGCGAGACGCTACGAAAAGCCTTGTAGTCTTTGCAGGCTGGATGGATTGCCTTCCACCGATCGGGATTGTAAGAAGTGAAGGGAGCGATTCAGGACGGTGCGGGAAGAATTACAAGCGGGCGTTGCTCGACGCAAGAACCAAAACAAAAAGCCAGGGAAAATTTCCCTGGCTCCCAAAAACAAATGCTCAGACTGAAATTCTAGGATTCCTTTTCCGAACTTACCGTTTCGGGCGTCTCCACGCGCTCGACCCGCTGCAGGCGCGCTGCCTTGCCCTTTAGCCCGCGCAGATAATACAGCTTGGCGCGACGAACGCGGCCCTGGCGCAATACTTCGATGGAACTGATGGACGGCGAGTTGACTGGAAAAATGCGCTCAATCCCCACGCCAAAGCTCACGCGGCGCACGGTGAAGCTGGCACCCGTCGATTTTCCGCGCTTCTTGATGATCACGCCCTCGAAGGGCTGGATGCGTTCCTTGTCGCCTTCGCCTTCTTTTAGGCGCACGTGGACGCGGACGGTGTCACCCGGGCGCAAAGCGGGGAAGTCTTTACGCACTTGTGCATCTTGAAACTTTTCAATTACGCGATTCATGGCTCAGATTCCCGGCGGACCCGCTCAGGCGGGGTCAGCACTGCAAGCACAATCCATGAGTATAGCCGAATCCATGCTTTTTCACCAAAAGAAACTGCTCTGCGTATCGTCAAATGCCCTTTCCCGGGGGCAGCTTAACTTCTGCGACATCGGGCTGCAATTCGGATCGTTCGGCTCCGATTTCTTTAGGCAGAATGTTGCCGTGTGCGCAAGTCCACCCAGAGGTCGACCTCGATGCCTGTAGATCTAGGGATGCCGGGTACGGCCGCGCATCGCGAGGAGGCAATGGCAACGCAACAGCTGAGCATTCTTTGCCCGGTTCACAACGAAGAACGGGCCATTCCTCTTTTTTTCGAGCGAATTCGCCCCGTCCTCTACAAACTTTCAGAACACTATGTGGTTCATTTGATCTTCCTCAATAATGCTTCGACGGATCAAAGCTCGCAACAAATCCTGAAAATCAGAGAATTCTGGCCGGCAACCTACGTGATTACCATAAGCAGGGACGTCGGGTACCACGCTTCCCTGGAGTGCGGACTGCGAAATACGTCCGGGGATCTCTTCGTGTTGATCGACGTCGACTGTGAAGATCCCCCCGAAATGATTCTTGATTTCATCGAAAAGTATGAGCAAGGGTACGACATCGTCTATGGCGAACGTGTTGACCGGGAAGAATCGGCGGTGATCAAGAGTGCGCGGAAGTTTTTTTACCGGCTCCTTCACGCGCTGGCCGACGAGGAAATTATTCTCGATATGGCTGAATTTTCTCTTATCACCAATGAAGTCCGTGCCGCCGTTCTCGCTGAGAACAGTTCATTCCCTTTCTTGCGCGCTGCCATTGCCAGGGTGGGGTATCGCCGTGCCGCCCTTCCCTTCAAACGTCGGAAACGGGTGGTAGGGGATACCCATTACAACTTATTCCGAATGACTATTTTCGCAGTGGCTGGAATCTTGTCGTCTTCGACTCTGTTCCTTCGTCTGCCAATCTATTTCCTTCCCCTCTGGCTCCTTACGCTGCTCGTTTTGGGCATGCGGTACATTTCAACAGGTTCGCAATGGTATGCGGTTTCCGGTTGCCTAATCTTTGCGGCCTATGTGGGCGCAACTCTGGCTTTCACGGCCTTGTATGTGGCACGGACCTACAAGAACGGTTTGCACCGGCCTAATGCTTTCATCGATCACAGCAGAAGCATATTTCAGTTTGGTGATGAAGGCGCCTTGAACACCGAAAAATCCGGCGCCCATGCGACACCCGGTGTGGCTAAACGTTAAAGTGCTTCTCCAAAATCTCCGCGAGATTCGTTCATGACTTTGATCGAAAAGGCAGCAGAAACGGACTCCTGTCCCGTTTGCAGCAATCACGATCGACGGACAATCTATAAGAAAGCGAGGGATCCGATTACCGGGGACTGTTTCCAAGTGGTGGAATGTTCCGAATGTGGGATGGTACGTACGACACCTGTGCCAGACTGCCTGGACCGGTACTATCCTCCTCGCTATCGCGGCTATGGTCCGATTGTCGCGCGTGTTCTCAGTACGCTCTATAAGCTTCGTGTGTCCCGTTGGGCCCGTCGCAAACCTGGTGGGGGATCGGTGTTGGAAATCGGCTGCGGTTCCGGGCTCATGCTTGCCGCCTTTAGACAGTGCGGCTGGCGGGTGCTCGGCTTGGAACGCAATGAAGCAGTTGCGGAAATAGGACGTCGTTCACTTGGCGTCGAGATTGTATCGAGCCCGGTTGAGGCGCTTCCACATGACGCTCAATTTGATTTGATCATCATGTTCCAGGTACTCGAGCACATCGCCGATCCGATTGGGTTGCTGAGGGCGTGCGTCAAGCGCCTTGCGCCCGGCGGGTTCTTGATCACAAATGTGCCAAATTTTTCGAGCTGGCAATCGAAATTCGCCGGGGCTAAATGGTTTCATCTAGACGTGCCCCGCCACCTAAACCACTTCACACCGCAAACTTTGGATGCGACATTGAATCGTGCAGGACTCAGCCTTACTCACTTGAGCTTCGCTTCCTTGGAACATGACCCGTACGGATGGGTGGAGAGTACGCTGAACGGCCTGACTAGACGAGCTAACACGCTCACCCGTTTCCTAATGGGTCTCGACCCTTTGGGACCGGCCGTGTTGTTTACATTCGCGCTGGGCGCTCTGCTGATTCCCGCCGCAGGCTTACTTTCTATGGTTAGCTGGATGGCAGGGCGAGGAGCCCTCATGGAAGCGAGTGCCGTGGTCTCGGTGCCTGCAAGGAAATAAG
>Ga0210401_10001783_pt1 | contig 24449 bp, 20 predicted proteins | sample IncBWH32MmetaG_FD_150866 | JGI IMG/M metagenome (GOLD analysis project Ga0210401, IMG submission 150866) | Forest soil microbial communities from Barre Woods Harvard Forest LTER site, Petersham, Massachusetts, United States - Inc-BW-H-32-M | ecosystem: Environmental > Terrestrial > Soil >... | reverse complement strand
CCGGCGCTGCCGGCCGTGGCGCAGGAACGCGTCATCGAACAGCTGGCGGACGATCGGCTCAGCCTCGAACCGGGAGATACCATTCTCCTCATCGTGGAAGACGATCCCCACTATGCAAGAGTGCTGATCGATCTCGCCCGCGACAAAGGCTTCAAGGTCCTGGTCGCGGCACGGGGCTCGGAAGCGCTGGATCTTGCCAAGCAGTTCCAGCCTACGGCCGTGTCGCTCGACGTCTTCTTGCCCGACATGCTCGGCTGGACGGTACTGAGTCAACTCAAGCATAATCCGCTGACGCGGCACATTCCGGTCCAGATCATTACCCTGGATGAGGACCGCCAGCACGCACTGGCGCGGGGCGCGTTCTCCTTCGTCAACAAGCCGACGACGACCGAAGGGGTCAGCGCGGCGCTTTCCCAGATCAAGGAATACGCAAAGCCCCGCCGCAAGCGTCTGCTGATCGTCGAGGACAATGCGGCGGAACAGATGAGCATCAAGGAACTCCTCGATCACGATGACATTGAGATCGTCACGACCGACACCGGCGCGGGCGCCCTTTCGACCTTGCGCGAAAATCCCTGCGACTGCGTCGTGCTTGATTTGCGGCTGCCCGACATGAGCGGCTTCGAAGTGCTAGACTCCATCCGCAGCGATGATTCGTTGTCCGAGGTGCCGGTGGTCGTGTTCACCGGCCGCGAGCTTTCGGTGGAGGAAGACGCGGAACTCCACACCATGGCCCGGAGCATCGTGGTGAAGGGCGTCGAGTCGCCCGAGCGCCTGCTCGACGAAACATCGTTGTTCCTGCATCGCGTGATCACGGAACTACCCATCGAGAAGCAGCGAATGCTGGAAAAACTCAACAGTTCCGATGAGGATCTCGTGGGCCGTACTGCGCTTCTCGTCGATGACGACGCCCGCAACATTTTCGCGCTCTCAAGCGTGTTGGAGCGGCGCGGCATGAAGGTGCTCACCGCGACGACCGGCAGCGAGGCCGTTACTCTCGTGGAGTCGAACCCGGAGATCGCCGTCGTTCTGATGGACATCATGATGCCGCAGATGGACGGCTATCAGACCATCGGAGTCATCCGGGAGAACCCGGCATTCCGCAGGCTTCCTATCATCGCGCTTACCGCCAAGGCGATGAAGGGAGACCGCGAGAAATGTCTCGAAGCCGGCGCTTCGGACTATCTCGCCAAGCCCGTCAACACCGAGCAGTTGCTGCTTGCGATCCGCATGTGGCTACATCGCTGATTGGTCCGCCAGATGATGGAACACGAAAAGGTAAACATCCTTCTGGTTGACGATCAGCCGGCGAAGTTGCTCGCCTATGAAGTGATCCTGAGGGAGCTTGGAGAAAATCTCGTCGTCGCGGCTTCTGGCCGCGAAGCGCTCGAGTATTTGCTCAAGAACGAAGTTGCGGTCATCCTTGTCGACGTTTGCATGCCGGAACTGGATGGCTTCGAGCTTGCCGCCATGATCCGCGAGCATCCCCGCTTCCAGAAGACGGCGATGATCTTCATCTCCGCCATTCAGGTTTCTGATTTGGACCGTCTTCGCGGTTACGAGATGGGCGCAGTGGACTACGTGCCGGTACCGGTCGTCCCGGAAGTCTTGCGGGCAAAAATCAGGGTGTTCGCCGAGCTCTACCGCAAGACGCGGCAGCTGGAGCGGTTCAACGCCGACCTCGAGCATCGGGTGCGCGCGCGCACAAGCGAACTGGAAGAGTCCAATGCCAGGGTTCTTGAAAGCGAGCAGCGGCGGAGCCTGGCGCTGGCCGCGGGAAAGATGGGTTCCTGGGACTGGGACTGGATCAGCGGGGACTGGATGTGGGATGAGGGGCAGTTCCGGATTTTCGGGGTCGATCCGCAAAGCTTCGTCGTCGATCCCGCAAGTGTTCAGGCGCTGCTGCATCCCGACGATGTCGACAAATTGCGCGAGGCAATAGCCCAGTTCAACAGAGGAGTTAGATCATACGAAACCGAGTTTCGTATCGTTCGGCCTGACGGCGAGATTCGCTGGTGCGTCGGCACGGCGGCTGCGACCGTCGACAAGACGGGTCGCGTCATCCGCGTCAGCGGGGTTACCGTCGATATCACCGAGCGGAAACGGGCGGAGGAACGGCAGACTCTTCTGACCCGCGAGGTCGATCATCGCGCCAAAAATGCGCTGGCGCTGGCGCAATCGATTGTCAGGCTGACGCGCGGCGAAAGCGTCAAGGCCTATATGCAGGCCGTTGAAGGACGGATCAGCGCGTTGGCGCGGGTCCACACCATCCTGTCCCTGTCGAGCTGGCAGGGCGCGGAAATAACAAAGCTGGTCGATGAAGAGCTCGCGCCCTATTCGATGAGCGATCAGATCGCATTCAGCGGCTCGAACATCCAGCTTCAGCCCGCCACCGCCCAGACACTCGCCATGGTGCTGCACGAGCTGGTCACCAACTCCGCGAAGTATGGGGCTCTATCCACGCTGGCTGGTCGCCTGACGATCAAATGGGAGATGGACGCCGACGTCCTCCAGATATTGTGGGAAGAGCGTGATGGCCCGCTGGTGGAAAGGCCGGCATCACGCGGCTTCGGCACCAGAAGCGTGATCGCGAGCATCGAATCACAACTGGGCGGACAGGCCCAATTCGACTGGCGCACCGAAGGCCTGGTTTGCCGGCTGTCGGTTCCGCTCAAACATACTACGTCGACCCGACAGCCCAATGGCCGCCAAGCCCTGCCCGTTGACGGCAGTGCGCGTTCGATCGCCGCGAGAGCTTGAGGCCGGCTGGGGCGAAATCCGGTAATTTGATCATCAGTGGCTGATCATCCACGGTCGTGCGGTTGGAAAGCTCTTTGCACCGCTCCTGGTCTTGTTTGCAAGGCGCGAAGGCTTGCGCGAACAACAGCCGCAGCCGGGCGCATGCGAGGCCTTGTATTCGCCCGGTGTTTTGGGCGCGTTGGCGCTGCGTTCGTTGGTGGCAAAGGCCTTGCGCCGGTCCGAGGGCATGCAGAAGAAGTTCGGCGCCGTCAAAATCGCGCGCGGCGACGGCTTTTCGCACTTCGGGCAGCTCTGCGGTGCATCGCATTCCGCCATCGGCCGCATGTCCGTGAACGGACCGCAATCGTTGCAGAGATAATCGTAGACCGGCATTTCATTTCCTTGCGCTTGGGAGGTTCCGACACCGCGGCGGCGGATGCGGGGCGGCAGATCTAAGCGCTGTCCCGCATCCCGTCGCGCAGGGAGATCATTTGTCGGGCGAAAGCGCCACATCAACACCGCCTTTGATGTGCTTGATGGGTCCAACCGACGACGGCATGATGTCGAAATCGAAAATCTCCGTCGGCAGGTACAGTGTGGCGCAGGCATTCGGAATGTCCACGACCCCGCTGATATGCCCCTGCACGGGCGCTACACCCAGTATGGTATAGGCTTGCGCGCCGGAGTAGCCGAACTTCTTGAGATATTCGATCGCGTTCAGGCAGGCCTGCCGATAGGCGATATGCACGTCGAGATAATGCTGCTCGCCTTTCTCATCGACCGAGATTCCTTCGAAAATCAGATAATCCTTGTAATTGGGCGTAATCGGCGACGGCTTGAACACCGGATTCTTGATGCCGTATTTGGCGACGCCATCCTTGATGATATCGACCTTCAGGTGCAGCCAGCCGGCCATCTCGATGGCGCCGCAGAAGGTAATCTCGCCGTCGCCCTGGCTGAAGTGCAGGTCGCCCATCGAAAGCCCGCCGCCCGGCACGTAGACCGGGAAAAAGATCCTCGAGCCGCGCGACAGATCCTTGATATCGCAGTTGCCGCCATGCTCTCGCGGCGGAACCGTGCGCGCGCCTTCGGCGGCGATTTTCGCCTTGACGTCGCCCTTGGCGCGCCCTGCGTGAGTGGTTGCGGCGAACGGGGGATTGGCAAGCGGCGGCACGCGCGCCGGATTGGTTGCGATCAGCGCATTCTCTCGCGCATTCCAGGTCGCCAGCATCTTCGGATCTGGCAGACAGCCGATCAGGCCGGGATGCACCAAGCCTGCAAAATTCACGCCCGGCACGTGACGCGACGAAGTGTAAAGGCCCTTGATGTCCCAAATCGACTTCTGCGCCAGCGGGAAGTGTTCGGTGAGGAAGCCGCCGCCATTCTTCTTGGAGAAGAAGCCGTTGAAGCCCCACAGGCTTTCCTTCTTAGGACCGACGTCGAGCAAGTCCACGACCAGGAGATCGCCGGGCTCCGCGCCCTTCACACCGATCGGGCCGGACAGGAAATGCACAATCGACAGGTCGATGTCGCGGACATCGTCGGCCGAATTGTTGTTCTTGATGAAACCGCCGGTCCAGTCGTAGGTCTCGATGATGAAATCGTCTCCGGGACCGACCCAGGCCACAATCGGAACATCGGGATGCCAACGATTGTGGATCATGTCATTTTCGTAAGCCGACTTGGAAAGATCGACCTTGATCAGTGTCTCTGGCATCTAAAGCTCCCCTGTTTGCAAGCCACGTAAAGAAATCAGACTGACAGATATTTGGAAATTTGCGCGGCATCGACGCCGTCGCGTGGATCGTCGCGCACGATCTCGCCATTCTCGATGACGAGCACGCGGTCGGCGATATCGAGCGCGAAGCTCAGTACCTGCTCGGAAACCACGATTGACAGACCGCGCGCGTCGCGAATGCGTTTCAGCGTGCGCGCCATGTCCTTGATGATCGAGGGCTGGATGCCTTCGGTCGGCTCGTCCAACAGCAACACCTTCGGTTTGGTGGCCAGCGCACGCGCGATCGCGAGCTGCTGCTGCTGGCCGCCGGAGAGATTGCCGCCGCGCCGACCTTTCATTTCCAGCAGCACCGGAAACAACTCGTAGATATCGCCGGGCACCTCGGTTCCGCCCGATACGACGAGACCGGTTTCGATGTTTTCCTTCACCGTCATGGTGGAGAAGATCATTCGGCCCTGCGGCACATAGGCGAGGCCTTTGGCGACGCGCTCGTAACTCGGTAGATTGCCGAGTTCGCTGCCCTCCATGGTCACGGAGCCGCTTTTGGCCGGCAGGATCCCCATCAGCGACTTCATCAACGTGGTCTTGCCCATGCCGTTGCGACCCATGATCGCCACGATCTCATTCGGCGCCACGGACACGTTGAGGCCATGCAGCACTTCGCTCTGGCCGTAGGCGACGTGGAGGTTCGAGATTGCCAGCATCACAATGTTCCTTGCGTCCTAGTGTCCCAGATAGACTTCGATGACCTTGGGATCCTTCTTGACGTGCTCCATCGAACCCTCCGAGAGGATCTGACCCTGATGTAGGACTGTGACTCTGTGGGCGATGTCCTCGACGAATTTCATGTCGTGCTCGATCACCAGCACCGAACGGTCCTTGATGATGCGGTTGAGCAGTTCGGCGGTCTTGACGCGCTCGCTGACGCTCATGCCGGCGACCGGCTCGTCGAGCATCAACAGATCGGGGTCCTGGATCAGCAGCATGCCGATTTCGAGCCATTGCTTCTGGCCGTGGCTGAGCTGGTCGGCATAGGTATCGAGGCGATCCTTCAGGAAGATCATCTCGGCGACCTCCTCGACCCGCTCGCGAACCGCCGCGTCGCGCTGGAAGGCGAGCGAGCCGAACACGGTGCGTCCGCGCGGATAGGAAATCTCCAGGTTCTCGAACACGGTCAGATCCTCGAACACCGACGGCGTCTGGAACTTGCGCCCCACGCCGGTCTGCACGATCTGGTTTTCCTTGAGCTTTGTCAGTTCCTTCCCGCGAAACTGGATCGAGCCCGAAGTTGCCTTGGTCTTTCCGCAGATCAGATCCAGCACGGTGGTCTTGCCGGCACCGTTAGGGCCGATGATGACCCGGATCTCGTTCTCCTCGACGTAGAAGGACAGGTTGTTCACCGCCTTGAATCCATCGAAGGAGACGGTGAGCGCCTCGACCGCGAGCAGGAAATCCCTGGGTTGATGACCTATGCGCATGTTAATCTCCTCACTCCGCCGGCGCGCCGTCGGCGATGGAGCTATCGCTCCAGCCACCACTTGATTTCCGCGCCCGCGCAGCGATCAGGCGATCGATGCGGGGCTGGACGTGGTCCTGCCAGATGCCGGCCAGACCATTCGGGAAGGCCAGCACGACGGCGATGAACAGCGCACCAAGGCCAAACAACCAGAGTTGCGGGAAGGATTCGGAGAGGGCGGTCTTTGCGAAATTGACCAAAAGCGAGCCGTACACCGCACCGAAGATCGACATCCGGCCGCCGACCGCGGTGTAGATCACCATTTCGATCGAGGGTACGATTCCGACAAAGGATGGCGACATGAAGCCGACTTCGAGCGTGAACATCGCGCCGCCGATCGCGGCAAACACCGCCGCCGCGCAAAACGCAAAGATCTTGAAGTTGGCGACGCTGTATCCGGAGAAGCGGACGCGGTCCTCCTGTTCCCGCATCGCGACCAGGATGCGGCCGAGTTTCGTCAGTCGGATGAACTGCGCCGCCACAATGCAGCCGAACAGCAGAACGACCTCGACGAAATACAGAATGAACTTGGCGTGATCGGTGCGGATATCCCAACCGTGCAGCGTGCGCAGGTCGGTGATGCCGTTGATACCGCCGGTGTAGCCCTGCTGGCCGACGATCAGGATGGTGAGAATCGCCGCAATCGCCTGGGTAATGATGGCGAAATACACGCCACCGACACGGCGCTTGAACATAGCGGCGCCGATGATGAAGGAGAAGAACGTCGGCACCAGGATGATTGCCAGCAGCGTCAGCGGAAAGCTGTGAAACGGTTTCCAGAAGAACGGCAACTGTGTCAGCTGATTCCAGTCCATGAAGTCGGGGATGCCGGGGGTCGACTGGATCTTGGTGTTCTCGACACTGGACGCCTCAAGTTTGAGGTACATTGCCATGCAATAGCCGCCGAGACCGAAGAACACGCCCTGCCCCAGGCTGAGAATGCCGCCATAGCCCCAACACAGCACCAACCCGATCGCGACAAAGGCGTAGGTCAGATATTTCGCGACCAGGTTGAGCCGAAACACATCCAGCGACAGCGGCAGGATGACAAAGAGCAGCAACGCCAGCGTCGCAAAGCCGATGAGTTCGGATCGATTGAAGAAGCGCGAGTTGATGATCATGACCGTACTTTCTGTTCTTATTTCCGGACCTTGAGCGCGAACAGACCCTGCGGCCGCATCATCAGGATCGCGACAATGGCGAGCAGGGTGAGAACCTTGGCCATCGATCCCGACATGAAGAATTCCATGGTCGATTGCGCCTGCGAGATGGTGAAGGCGGATGCGATGGTGCCGATCAGGCTGGCGGCGCCGCCGAACACGACGACCAGGAAGGTGTCGACGATATAGAGTTGGCCGGCCGTGGGACCGGTCGAGCCGATCATGGTGAAGGCGCTGCCCGCGACACCGGCGATGCCGCAGCCCAGACCAAAGGTGTAACGATCGACCTTTTCGGTGTTGATGCCGACGGCGCCGGCCATCACGCGGTTCTGCACGACGGCGCGCACCTGCTTGCCCCAGCGCGACCTGTACATTATGTAGGCGACCGCGCAGGTGATCAGCACGGTAAGGCACATCACGAAGATGCCGTTGATCGGCACTTCGATGGAATCGGTGATTTGCTTGCTGCCCAGCATCCACTGCGGCAGTTCGACGCCCACTTCGCGCGCGCCGAATATCGATCGATAGGCCTGTTGCAGGATAAGGCTGAGGCCCCAGGTCGCCAGCAGCGTGTCGAGTGGACGCTTGTAGAGATGACGTATCAGCCCCCATTCGACCAGCATGCCGAGCGAGCCGGAGGCCACGAAGGCCAGCGCCATCGCGAGAAAGAAGTATCCGCTGAAGAGACTTGGCAGGTAGGCCTCGACGAGGCTGGCGGTCATCCAGGTGACGTAGGCGCCGAGAATCATGAATTCGCCGTGGGCCATGTTGATGACACCCATCTGGCCGAAGATGATGGCAAGCCCGAGCGCCATCAGCACGTAGACCGAAAATAGGATCAGTCCCGCAAAGCCCTGCATCGCGAGGATGGAACCGAGATCGCCAATCGAATAGTCGCCGAGCATTGAATCGTTCTCCATGGCCGGGAAGGCTCGCGTCGCGGGAGATCGCGACGCGAGAAGCGTGCGTGAAGAGGAGGACGTGCGCGGGTCGGACGCGCAGATCTTACTGATAGCCCTTGGGGAACGGATCCGGCTCAACGAGGTCGGCGGTTTCGTAGATCAGCTCGTACTGGCCATCGAGCTTTGCCCTGCCAACGCGGGTCTTCGACCAGAGGTGATGGTTTTCGTGGACACGGACGTAGCCTTCCGGCGCACCCTTGAATTCCACGCCGGGCGAAGCGGCCGCCACCTTGTCGATGTCGAAGCTGCCGGCCTTCTCCACCGTCAGTTTCCACAGCCACGGGCCGAGGTAAGCGGCCTGCGTCACGTCGCCGATCACGGTCTTTTCGCCCCACATCTTTTTGAAAGCAGGCACGAAGGCTTTATTGTTGGGATTGTCGAGCGACTGGAAGTACTTCATGCAGGCATAGGCGCCAGCGATGTTCTCGCCGCCGATGCCGTCGATCTCGTCTTCGGTGACCGAAATCGTCAGCAACGTCTGTTTCGACAGGTCGATGCCCGCCGCCTTCAACTGCTTGTAGAAGGCGACGTTCGAGCCGCCGACGATGATGGCGTAGATCACGTCCGGCTTGGTCAGCTTGATCTTGTTGATGACCGAGTTGAACTGGGTGCTGCCAAGCGGGAAGTATTCTTCGCCGACGACCTTGGCTTCCTTCAGATGGCCCTCGATATGCTTGCGGGCAATTTTGTTCGAGGTGCGCGGCCAGATGTAATCGGAGCCGAGCAGATAGAAGGTCTTGGCGCCCTTGGTCTTGTTGACCCAGTCAAGGCCGGCGATGATCTGCTGGGTAGCCTCCTGGCCGGTGTAGATGACGTTCTTGGATTGCTCCAGGCCTTCATAGAAGGTCGGATAGTAGAGCATGCCGTTGTACTGCTCGAACACCGGCAGCACCGCCTTGCGCGAGGCCGAGGTCCAGCAGCCCATGACGGAAGCGCATTTGTCGTTGACCAAGAGCTTCTTTGCCTTCTCGGCAAAGGTCGGCCAGTCGCTGGCACCGTCTTCCTGAATGAACTTGATCTTGCGGCCGAGCACGCCGCCGGAAGCGTTGATCTGTTCGATCGCGAGTTTCTCGGCTTCCACCGAGCCGGTTTCCGAGATCGCCATCGTGCCGGTGACGGAGTGAAGGATTCCGATCGTGACCTCCGTATCGGTGACCGCGAGTCCCGTGGTGTTGACCGCGGAGGTCGCCGGAACGTCGGCCAATGATGGGCGTGGAAGCATGGAGATAGCGGGAATTGCGGCCATTCCCATGAGCAGTTTGCGCCGAAGCGGTGACTGCAGGCCCCGTTTGATTTCGTCTGACATGACAACCCCATTCGTGTTCGAGGACGCTGGTTTTGGTCAGGCGAGGATTGCTGAATTTGTGCAGTGCACAGATACGCAAGATCGCGTATATTGCACCGCAAAATAGCGACGTAGGTTTGGAACTGAATTTGCATACGCAAGGCAGAGAGGTCAGGAGTTCGAAGTGGCAGGGCGGCAGCGGATCGACCGTGTAAGACGCCAATATAATCAATGGGTTGCGAACCAGACGTTGGAGGATTATGCGCTCCGCTTCACGGCTAAGAGCGCACGCCGGTGGTCAGCGGCCCGCGTCGCCAATACCGCGATCGGCGCCATTTCCTTCCTCGCGCTGGAGGCGATCGGCGGCACCATCACGCTCAATTACGGCGTCACCAATTCCGCCGCAGCCATCATCGTCGTCAGCGCCATCATTTTCTTCTGCGGTTTGCCGATCGCCTACCACGCCGCGAAATGCGGGATCGACATCGATCTGCTGACGCGCGGCGCCGGCTTCGGCTACATCGGCTCGACGATCACCTCGCTGATCTACGCATCCTTCACGTTTATTTTCTTTGCGATCGAAGCCGTCATTCTCGCAAGCGCGCTGGAGATGTGTTTTGGAATCCCGCGCCCGATCGGTTACCTCATCGGCGCCGTCGTCATCATCCCGCTGGTGACACACGGCATCACGCTGATCAGCCGCTTCCAATTGTGGACGCAGCCGCTGTGGATCGTCCTGCACGTCATTCCCTTCGCGGCGATCGCTTACGCTAATCCGCACTCCTTTGCGGAGTGGACCAAATTCGCCGGCGAGCACGGCAATCCGTCCGGTCATCTCGATCTGTTGTTGTTCGGCACTGCCGCCTCGGTGGTGTTCTCGCTGGTAGCGCAGATCGGTGAGCAGGTCGACTTTCTGCGTTTCCTTCCGCGCGACCGGCGGACGTCGAAAACATCATGGTGGATTGCGTTACTGAGTGCCGGGCCCGGCTGGATCATTCTTGGCGCGCTGAAATTGCTGGCCGGCTCATTCCTTGCTTTCTTCGCACTCAGTCACGGCGTCACCGATGAGCACGCGGCCGAGCCCGCGCACATGTATCTCGAAGCGTTTCGCTACGTTCTGTCGAAGCCCGAACTCGCATTGGCGCTGACCGGCACCTTCGTGATCCTCTCGCAGGTGAAGATCAACGTCACCAACGCCTATGCCGGTTCGATTGCTTGGTCGAACTTTTTCTCCCGGTTGACCCATAGCCATCCCGGCCGCGTGGTCTGGCTGGTTTTCAACGTCGTGGTTGCGCTACTGCTGATGGAAATCGGCGTCTACAAGGCGCTAGAGCAGACGCTGGCGCTTTATTCGAATGTTGCCATCGCCTGGGTCGGCGCGCTGGTTTCCGATCTCGTCGTTAACAAGCCGCTCGCCTTGCGGCCCCAACACATGGAATTCAAGCGCGCACATCTCTACGACGTCAACCCGGTCGGCGTCGGCGCCATGACCATTGCCACCATCGTCTCCATTAGCGCGTTTTACGGACTGTTCGGACCGACGGCCAAGGCGCTGGCACCCTTCGTCGCGCTGATTGTGGCCTTCGTCACCGCGCCGCTGATCGCGTTTCTGACCAATGGCAAGTATTACATCGCACGCAAGCCGAAGCGCAGCTGGCAGAATATCGAAGCCATTCAGTGCTGCATTTGCGAGCATACCTTTGAGCCCGAAGATATGGCGGCCTGCCCCGCCTATGCCGGGCCGATCTGTTCGCTATGCTGTTCGCTGGATGCGCGCTGTCACGACCTTTGCAAACCGCATGCGCGGATCCAGGCGCAGGTCTCCGAAGCCCTCGGCAAGTTGCTGCCGCAGCCGATCTATGCGCGAATCAATTCACAGCTCGGGCATTATATCGGCGTGTTTTTGGTTTCCGCCGGGCTGGTGGCGCTTACGCTCGGCCTGATCTATCTCCAGACATCGGCGACGATCGGCGTCGATCATTTCTTGCTCTCGGAAGTCCTGTGGAAGGTCTTTTTTGCGCTGACCATCATTATTGGAGTCGTCGCATGGCTGTTCGTGCTTGCGCAGCAAAGCCGGCGCGCAGCGGAGGCGGAAACAGTGCGGCAGACCGCGCTGTTGATTCAGGAGATCGACGCCCACAAGCGCACCGACGCCGAATTGCAGCGCGCCAAGGAAGTCGCGGAGTCCGCCAACCTCGCGAAAAGCCGTTACGTGGTCGGCTTGAGTCATGAACTACGCTCGCCGCTGAATGCGATCTCGGGCTACGCGCAATTGCTGGAGCAGGATGCGAGCCTGAGCGCCAAGCCGCGCGATCAGGTTCGCGTCGTCCGCCGCAGCGCCGATCATCTCTCGGGGCTGATCGACGGCATTCTTGATATCTCGAAAATCGAGGCCGGCCGGCTCTATTTGTCGCGCGACGAGGTTCGCCTGAGCGAATTTCTCGACCAGCTCGTCGGCATGTTCCGCCTGCAGGCCGCCGCCAAGGGCATCGATTTCGTGTTCAAGCGGCCGGCCATACTCCCCGTCGTGGTTTATGCCGACGAAAAGCGGCTGCGCCAGATTCTCATCAATCTGTTGTCCAACGCTATCAAATTCACGCAGACCGGCAGCGTGCAGCTGGTCGTGCATTACCGGAGCCCGGTCGCCGAATTCGAGGTGATCGACACGGGTCCGGGAATTCAGACATCCGACCTTGAACGCATTTTCGCACCCTTCGAACGCGGCGCCCTGGGTGTCGCGCAGCCACAGACCGGGACCGGGCTCGGGCTGACTATCAGCCGGCTACTTGCGGGCGTGATGGGCGGTGACATCCAGGTCGCCAGCAAGGTCGGGATGGGCAGCACCTTCCGCGTCAAGATCCTGCTGTCCGAAGTGACAAACCCGACGCGGATAGCACCCGTCAACGCACCGGTGTTCGGTTATCACGGCCCGCGCAAGACGATCCTGATCACCGACGACGATCCGGTTCAGCGCGATCTCTTGCGCGAAGTACTGGCGCCGCTGGGCTTCATCATTCTCAGCGCGCCCGACGGCGCTGGCTGTCTCGCACTCGCGCAGCATTGCCGGCCCGACCTGTTCTTGCTGGATATCTCGATGGCGGGCATGGACGGGTGGGCCGTTGCGGAAGCGCTGCGTTCAAGCGGCCATCATCAGGCGCGTATTCTGATGGTCTCCGCGAGCGCGCTGGAGGCCCATGGAACGCCGCTGGCGCAGCCATTTCACGACGGCTATCTGATGAAGCCGATCGACATTCCAAGGCTCTTGGAATTGATCCGCCAGCTTCTCAGGGTCGAATGGCAATACACCGACGAGCAAATTGCTGCTCCGCATTGGCAACCAGGCAGCGGCTCCCGGCCGCCGGCGGAGCATGTCGCGGAACTGATTTGTCTAGGACAACTCGGCTATATCCGCGCGATTCAGGTCAAGCTCGATGAAATGGGAGTCGATTATCCCGAGCACGCCGGCTTTGTCTCGCAGATGCGCTCCCTGATCGATCGCTTCGATCTTGATCAGTACATGGCAACCCTGAAGACGCTGCACAGTTATGATCACTGAACCCAAAAAACGCGATGTTGCGCTCGTCGTCGACGACTCGCCGGAAACGCTGCGCCTGCTCACCGACGCACTTGATAGCGCCGGGATGACGGTCATGGTTGCGCTGGACGGGGCCGCCGCCATGCGAATCGTCGACCAGATCACGCCCGATATCATTCTGCTCGACGCCGTCATGCCTGGCATGGATGGCTTCGAAACCTGCCGCCGCCTCAAGCGCGACGCGGGATTGAGCAATGTGCCGGTCATCTTCATGACAGGACTTGCCGAAACCCAGCACATCGTCAGCGGCCTGGAGGCCGGCGGCGTCGACTATGTCACCAAGCCGATCGTCATTGAGGAAATGTTGGCGCGGATTCGCGTGCATCTGGCCAATGCCCGGATGACCCAGAGCGCCCGCGCCGCACTCGATGCCTCCGGCAGGTATTTGCTGGCCGTCAACGGCCAAGGCAAGATCGTATGGGCAACGCCGCAGGCACAGCGGCTATTGTCGGAAAATCTCTCATCTCCCACCGGCGATGAATTCGTGGTGCCCCTCCCTGTGCTGCAGTGGCTCGAGCAGGCGCAGAAGGGCAAGACCAAATCGAAGACCCATGCTGCGACCTTTCCGGAGAATGAGCAGCTTCACCTGCAATACATGGGCAAACTCGGACCAAATGAATTCCTGCTGCGCCTGGCAAAGGATTCGAGCGCCGACACGCCCGTGGAATTCTCCAGCGAACTCGGGTTGACGACGCGAGAGGGGGAAGTCTTGTCCTGGCTGAGCAAGGGAAAGACCAACCGCGACATCGCCCAGATCCTCGGCCTAAGTCCAAGGACGGTGGACAAGCACCTCGAGCAAATCTACGCCAAACTCGGCGTCGAAAACCGTACCGCCGCCGCGGCGATTGCGACCAGCACGGGTCGGCGCAATTCGTAAAATCGAATTCGCGCGATTCGATAGCCTTGCTGCCGGGACTGGCGTCAGCCGGCCCGTCGTGTTAGCCGCTACCAAATCAATTCCGGGGTAGCGGGGAAACAATGTTCGAAGCGGTAATCTGGGATTTCGGTGGCGTACTGACTTCATCGCCGTTCGAGGCGTTCGCGCGTTTTGAGCGCGAGCGCGGGCTCCCCGCCGATATCATCCGGCGCACCAATGCTGCCAATCATCTGGAGAATGCCTGGGCGAAATTCGAACGTGCCGAAGTGGACATCGAAACATTCGATCGGCTATTTGCGGCGGAATCGCTCGCCCTAGGCGCGGAGGTTCGGGGCAAGGACGTATTGCCGCTGCTATCCGGCGATCTGCGGCCGGAGATGGTGGAAGCGCTCAGGCGCATCAAGGGCATGCTCAAGACCGGCTGCATCACCAACAACCTTCCTGCCAACGCCATCGGCAGCGCGAGCGGCCGGACCCTTTACATCGCGGAAGTCATGGCGCTGTTCGATCACGTCATCGAATCGGCCAAGATCGGCCTGAGGAAGCCCGACCCGCGAATCTACCGGATCATGGTGGACGCGCTCGACGTCGAGCCCGAAAGATGCATCTATCTCGACGATCTCGGCGTCAACCTGAAGCCGGCGCGCGACATGGGGATGACCACGATCAAGGTGCTCAACGCGCCGCAGGCCCTTGCCGAACTGGAAGCCGCAACCGGGCTACCGCTGCGCTAAGAGCTGGCATTGCTTCTCATGGCGGAAGCTTCATTCTGGACTAAGCGCGCTTTGTCCAATACTGATACCCGCGCCATATTCCGGGAGCCGAAGCATTGCCTTTGCCCAAGCATGTATTGCCGACGACGGTCGTTGGGAGCTATCCGCAGCCGGACTGGCTGGTGGACCGTGAGTTATTGTCCAAATCCGTGCCGCGCACCCGTTTGACCGAGATCTGGCGTATCCCGATTGAACATCTCGAGCAGGCCCAGGATGACGCAACCATCGTTGCGATCCGCGACCTCGAGCGCGCCGGCATCGATATCGTGACCGACGGCGAAATCAGGCGCGAGAGTTACTCCAATCGTTTTGCGACGTCACTCGAGGGGATCGATATCGAGAACCCCGCCATCATCACCTCTCGCGCCAACTTCAAGACGCCGGTGCCGCGGGTGGTCGGCAAAATCGGCCGCAGAGGCGCGGTCGAGTTGCGCGACATGCAGTTCCTACGCCGCAATACCGATCGCGCCGCCAAGATTACGCTTCCCGGCCCATTCACGATGACCCAACAGGCGAAGGACGAATTTTACGGGGATGACGAAGAACTCGCGATGGCTTTCGCCGCCGCCGTCAACGCCGAGGCGATCGATCTGCAGAACGCCGGTGCGGATGTGATCCAGTTCGACGAGCCCTGGGTGCGCAACGATCCGGCCGCAGCCAGGCGCTATGCCGTCAAGGCGATCAACCGCGCCTTGCAAGGACTTAACGTACCGACCGTGGTTCACGTTTGCTTTGGCTACGCCGCCATCGTTGCAGGGAACACCAAGCCCGCTGGCTATCCGTTCCTGGCCGAACTTGCGGACTCCGCCGCCGATCAAATTTCGATCGAGGCAGCACAACCCAGGCTTGATCTTGGTATCCTTGCCGATCTGTCGTCGAAGAAAATCATGCTTGGCGTGATCGACCTCGGCGATCCCAAAATCGAGACTGCTTCCGTCATTGCCGAGCGCATCCGGCACGGCCTCAAATATGTCTCCGCCGACCGGCTGATTCCGGCGCCGGATTGCGGCATGAAGTACATGCCGCGCCACATTGCCTTCGGCAAGCTCAAAGCGATGTGCGATGCGGCGGCCGTCGTTCGCAAGGAAATCGCCTAAGTTCGCGATCTCGACGCGCGGCGTCACGCGTCGATCGCGTCCTTGATCTTCTTTCGCGTCAGCGGCAGATCGCGCAGCCGTTTTCCCGTGGCGTTGGCGATCGCGTTCGCTATTGACGCCGCGGCCGGCCCCTGCCCGGTTTCGCCGCTACCAAGGAACGGCAGGCCCGGCCGGTTGATGATATGCACGTCGACCTTTTGCGGCACCGCGTCGAAGCGCAGGATCGGATACGTCTGCCAGTCGATGCTGGTGATCCTGGTGTCGTCGAAAGTGACGGCCTCATAAAGCGTCCAGCTCGTCGATTGCAGGATCGCGCCCTCGATCTGGTTGATCAGCCCGTCCGGATTGACCACCTGACCGCTGTCGACCGCCGCCACCGCGCGCACCAGCCGCGCCCGCCCGGTCTCCCGGTTTACTTCAACCTCGCTGGCGATAGCGCAATAGGCCGCGAGATTCTTGTAGCGCGCAAAGGCAAAGCCGAAGCCGCGATCGGGCGGGGCCTTTTGGCCCTTCTGCCATCCAAATTCCTTCGCAGCCTTCTCGATGACGGCACGCCCGCGTGGATCGTCGAGATGTTTCAGGCGGAATTCGACCGCATCGGTGCCGGCAAGGTCCGCGAGCTCATCCATGAAGCTTTCGATCGAGAAGACGTTGTGATACGCGCCAAGCGCCCGCATCGCGGAAACACGCACCGGCATGGCAGGGATGAAGTGATGCACCACATGCGCATTGGGGAATTTGTAGATCGGGATCGCGTTGCGATCGCCGCCGCCTTCCGGCAACGGAATCGGTTTGGGCGCCGGCACGGAAATGGGCTGCGCCATGTGCTGGGCCGCCAGCATCGAGCCGGCGCCGCCCGGCCGCATCGAATGGGTGTTGCTCCAGACCTCGAAATTCCACGCCGATATCGCGCCATTGCTATCCAGTGACGCTTTCAGTTTGGTCACCATCGCCGGCCCGAACGGCTCCCAGCCGTGCTCCTGTTCGCGCATCCATTGCACGCGCACGGGAACGCCGGGAAGTTCACGCGCAATCAAGGCCGCATCGGCCGCGGCATCGTCGGCGCCATTATGGCCGTAGCAGCCGGAGCCTTCGACGTGAATCAGGTGAACGGCCGCGGGCGGTACACGTAACATCTCGGCAATGCCCTGGCGGTCGGGATACACGCCTTGCGTGTGGGTCCAGACGGTCATGACATCGTTGGTCGATTGCGCCATCGCGCAGGACGGGCCGATCGAGCCGTGCGATTGATACGGTCGCGTATAGGTGGCTTCGATGGTCTTTTGACCAACGGCGGATGGATCACTGCGTTCAAAGATGACCGTATCCTGCGACGGCAGGCCTGTGAGCACTCGCGGCAAATCATCCTGTTTCGGCAAGCCGGGCGTCTCGCGCCATTTTGCCGCCATCGACAGCGCACGCATCGCCTTGATGGCCTGGAACTCCTTTTGCGTAACAACGGCCAGGAAATTGCCGTTGCGAATGACCCTGACGACACCGGGCAGGCGTTCGACCTCGGACGTATCGCACTCGGCCAATTGCGCTCCATAGCTGGGCGGCCGCACGACACGGGCGTGCACCATGCCGGGCAGGCGCATGTCCTGGATGTAAGCGGCGCCGCCGGTGACTTTGGCCGGGATATCGACCCGCGGCACCGATTGGCCCATCACCTTGTACGTCGCCGGATCCTTCAATCTGGATTTCGGTTGCGCCTGCACGTGCAACAGGTCGCCCGCGACCAGATCGCCATAACTAAAGTGCTGTCCGTCCGGCGCGATCACCGCGCCATTTTCGGTCCGGAAGTTTTCAGCCGGCAGATCGAGCCGCCGCGCGGCTTCGGCAATCAGAAGCTCGCGCACCTGGGCTGCCGCGTTCTGGATCGCGGTGCCACTATCCTTCATCGAATTGCTGCCCGACGTGTAACCTTCATTGGCGGTGCGCTGCGTATCGGCCGTGATTACTTTCGGCGAGGCAAAGGGAACATCGAGCTCTTCGGCGGCGATTTGCTGGAACGCGGTCTTGAAACCCTGGCCGATCTCGGCCTTTCCGGTGAACACGGTGACGCCCCCGTCGGCATCGATGCGGATCCAGGAGTCAAGAAATGGCGTATTTGCAAGGCTTCCCGGCGGTTTCGGCGGAGGCGCTGGCGCAGTTTGATCCTGGGCAAAGGCAGCCGGCAGCGCGAAGCTGACGATCAATGCGCCGCCGCCCGCGAGCACACGGCGGCGATCAATAACCAAAGGGCCGTTCATCGGGCGCTCCCGGTGGTGGTCGATGAGGAGGAAGCCGTATCCATCAGGCGGGAGGCGCGATGCACCGCGCGCAGGATGCGCATATGGGTGCCGCAGCGGCACAGATGCGGCTCCAGCTCGGCGCGAATCTGCTCATCGGTCGGCTTCGGATTTTTTTGCAATAGCGCCTGCGCCCGCATCATCATTCCGGCGATACAGTAGCCGCATTGCGCCGCCTGCTCTTCCATGAAGGCGCGTTGGATCGGCGCGGGCGCATCGATGGTGCCCAGGCCCTCGAGTGTCGTCACCTGCTTGCCCTCAAGCAGGAGCACGGGCGTCACGCAGGAGAATACCGCCTTCCCGTCGACGATGACGGTGCACGCCCCGCATTGGCCGAGGCCGCAGCCGAATTTGGCGGCGTTGAGATTGAGTTCGTCGCGCAGCACATAAAGCAGCGGCGTATCCGGCGGCGCATCGATCTGGTGATCGTGACCATTGACCTTCAATGTCATCATGGCTTGTCTCGCTGCATTGGATCGGCGGGGGCGTTGTGCGGTCCCGGTGAGGTCTGGAGAAACACGGTCTGCATGCGCCTCGCATCCTGGACCGTCTTCTCAACGCCGGACCATGCCGGCTGGTTGCTAAAGCGAGTGCGCAGATAGTTCAACAGCTCTGAAATCTGCTCGTCCGTCATGCTGCCGGCAAAGCCCGGCATGATCGGGCTGCGCTCTCCCTCGACGGGGCGGACGCCGGAAAGGATGACGTTGATGGCGTTGCGCGGCTCGGAGGCGCTGATGGCGGTACTAAGACCGAGATTGACGCCGCCGTAAGGCAACTTCCTGTCGGACTCGTGACACGAGGCGCACGCCGCGGCGTAGATCGATGCGCCGGAGGGATTCGCCAACGCAGGCTCGGCCGGGGGTGACTTGATTTGTTCGCGCACGGCGCTCGCCTGGCGGAGGCGATCTTGGGTGGGGAGCCCGAACACGCTTGTCATATAGGTTGCGATCGCATGCACGTCGCTTTCCTGCACCGACGACAGATTGCTGACGACCTCTGCCATCGGCCCTCGCGCCACGCCGTGATCGGGATGCCAGCCCTGACGCAGATAGCGAAACAGCGCTTCGGCGTCCCATGGCACCGGCGAGGGTGAGCGCGAATTGATCGCGTAGGCTTGCCAGTTGTCGACGTCGCCGCCGGAAAATGGCGCACTTGTTCGTTCCGCGCCGAGGACATTGCGCGGGGTATGGCACGCGCCGCAATGGGCCAACCCGTCGACCAGATAGGCGCCGCGGTTCCATTCCGCGCTTTGCGCGCTATCGGTCTGGTAGGTCCCGCGCCGAAGGAATAAAAATTTCCAGCCTGCAACGACGAAACGCTGATTGAGCGGGAAGGAAAGTTCGTTCGCACGGGGAACAGCGTGAACCGGTTGCCGCGTCATCAGGAAGGCATACAGCGCGCGGTCGTCCTCGTCGGTAACGTTGGTGAAATGGTCGTAGGGAAAGGTCGGATAGAGATGCTGTCCGGCGCGATCGATACCGGAGCGCATGGCGCGCCGAAAGGCCGCTTCGGACCACCGGCCGATACCGGTGTCGGGATCCGGCGTGATATTCGATGAATAGATCGTTCCGAACGGGGTCGGCACCGGAACGCCGCCGGCGAAGGCCCTGCCCTCTCGAACCGTATGGCAATCGCTGCAATTGCCGATGGCGGCGAGGTCGCGGCCTCGTTTCACAAGCTCAGCGCCGAAAGATTGCGGCGCCGGCGACTCGATCGGCGATATTGCCGGCCGCCACACGAGCGCGACGGCGGCGCCTGCACCGCCGATCAAAAATCCTGCAACGATGCCTGCGATGATGCGTGGCTTGGTCATCCGTCCCGGCTTTTATTGCTTTGGGACATTGCTAGCACAAATCCGCAGGCAGCGCGCCACCCCGTCGCCGCATGGCGGGACAGCCGATCTGGCTATCCAACCAAGACGGCTTGGCCGGCTACTTGATCTCGGGCGCCGGCACTGCGGCAGAAAACGCCCGCTCGAAGGCCGCGAGATCCGCGCCGGGCAGATCGGAAACCGCGACATAGGTGAAGTTCGCGTCGTTCCAGCTTCGGACGTTATATCCGGCAACTGTTTGATCGGAAACGGACTGGCCCGGCCGCAAGGTCGTCAAGCTGACAGTATGCGCGGCGTGCTTGTAGACGACCGTGGCAACCGGATCATGGCCGATCACATCGACGCGGCCACCCAACAAGGTGAAGCCTTGCGCGGCGAGATCAGGCACCTGAGGCGATTCAGGCAGCCGGGCCGTAAACCATGGCTTGACCGTATGCCGATCGGAAGAGGCGATATCGAAAGGCTGGGGCGCCAGCAGACTCCGGATGTGGCCGGCAACCACCTGGTTCGCGACGTTTTCGCGCTGACCGTATTGTTCGATCGTCATCATGACGGAGCTTGACATCACGGCGCCGAACAACGCCGCCGCGGCCAGCGCCTGGAACGACCAGCTTCGGCGACGCAGGACCGTGACGTTGCTCGACCGCTCGGCGTCCAGTTTCGCCTGGATACGCGCTTGCAGGCCGGCAGGTACGTCAATTTGCGGCAGCGCGCGAACCGCCTGCCGCAACGAGCTGAGGCGGTCATATCGAGCCTTCAGGGACGGCTCGCTCGCCAAGCGGCGCTCAAACTCGCTTGCGGAAACAGGATCGAGTTCGCCGTCGCAATAGGCGTTCAGCTGCAGGTCGTCATTATCTCTCAACGATACAACCATAATTACTTTCGATCTCCCAGAAGGGCCATCAGAAGCCGCCGGCCGCGGGACAGACGGGACATGACGGTCCCGATTGGAACATTGGTGATCTCGGCGATATCGCGATAGTTCATCTGATTTATTTCTCTTAAGACGATTACTTCACGAAATTGTGCCGGCAACTTTGCCAAGGCTATCTGAACCTCTTCGGCATCAGCTTTGATGAGTGTGACCTCCTCGGGTGTTTCTACCTTCGTCGCGTGTAGGCCCTCAAATTCAAGTTCCTGTTGCTCCACAGCACTCAGGTCGTTCATGTAAACGACCTTCTTCGGCTTGTTCTTCGCCAGCCAGCTGAAGGCCGTGTTGCGTACGATAGTCAGGGACCACGCACGAGCGTTGACGGCCCCGAAGCTCTTGATGCCCCGAAACGCGCGTAAGGCAGCCTCCTGCACAATGTCTTCGGCGTCGGACACGTTGCCGGTGAGCCATTGCGCGAGGCGGTAGGCCTCGGGCAAATGCGGCAGGAAGACTTCATCAAACGCGGCGCGTTCATCCTTGTTCTGCACAACCGGGACCGACATTCGTTGCTGGCCAGACAATTGATCCGAGCCTTCCAATCGGTCTTTTAACATGGCATTTTCAAATTCGGTACACCGGAAATCCGTCCGGTGTACCGATAGAGTTTTCGTCATGTCCGACGCATCCGGATCAAGGCCCTGCCGTCACTTTACGATGATCTTTCCCACCATGTGCGGATGCAGGCCGCAGAAGTAATCGAACGTTCCAGCACTGGCGAACGTGAAGGAATACGAATCATCAGTGTCAAGCGCCTTCGACCGGAAGGCCTTGTTCTTGTCGACTACCGTGTGCGGTATGTCGTCATGATTGACCCACTTCACCGTCGTTCCCACTGCAACCGTCAGCTCCGGTGGGGTGAAAGTGAAGTTGTCGATCGTAACGACATTCGCCTCCTCCGCCGCGACCGATCCGAACGCCAGCAACGCGCCGACGATCGGACCCAAGAGCATCGCAACGACCACGGCGCGACCGGGAGTGAGGCGCGCCGTGGCGGGGCGGATGTGGCTTAGCAAGGTTTGCATCTGACCCTCGATCAAGCCAGCGTCTGGTCGACGAAAGCGAGCGGCTTGTTGCCTTGCACCACGGTGACCTTGGAAAGCCCAAGCTTGGTGCGGAGCTGGTCGGCGGGGACAAGCATTGGCCCCGGCGACGGCGCACTGCCGGGAGCCGGCTGCGGAAATGCCGTCGACATGGCCGTATGGAAGGTCATGTTGCCTTCGACCTTCTGGACCAACTGATGGATGTGGCCGTTCAGTACGGTGACCGAGCCGAAGCGCTTCAGCAGTTCAAACGCCCGCGTGCCGTCTTCGGTGCCCCAACCCCATTCCTTGTAAACCACCTGGAGCGGGATATGCGCGAAGACGACGATCGGCGTGCTGTTGGACTTGTCCTTCAGATCAGCCTCGAGCCAGGCAAGCTGCTCGGCGCCAAAATTGCCGAGACCGCCACCCTTGAGGTCGACGACGTTGACGAGTCCGATGAAGTGGACGCCGTGATCGTCGAAGCTGTACCAGCCCGCGCCCTTCGAGCCCTTGCCGTAGCGTTCGAGATAGGCCTTGCCGCGATCCTCATCGATGATGTCGTGCTCGCCGGGAACCCAGTGAATCTGAACTCCGGTCTCGCCAAACACCTTGTCCGCATTGTCGAACTCGGCGGGCTTGGAGAGGTGCGTGATATCGCCGGTGTGAATGATGAAGGAGGGCTTCATCGGCATCGCCTTCACTTTGGCGACAGCCTCGCGCAGCGTGCCGAGCGCATCCGGATTGGCTGCCTTGTCGAAGCCAATATGGCTGTCGCTCATTTGCAGGAACGTAAATCCGGTCGGTTCCGCGGCGGCCGCTTCTCCGATCAAGCCTACGGAGTGCGGAACGCCCCCGCTGACGGTCCAAAGTACGCCAGTGCCGGCCCAGACCATGCATTCAAGCACTTCGCGGCGGCCTAATCCTTTTCCATGATCGTCAAGGCCTTTTTTAGCCATGTCATATTCTCCCTATGGAGCCGTTCGGCTCCAGCTGACGCACTATTGCGCCCTACACGAGAGACTCGACCGCCTCGAGATTTATTCCCGGGGGAGAACAACTCGCGTTCTAACGCCTATCGAGCGCGGCGTAACCGCGCCTCTCCGCCTTGGCGACGATCGATCGGGGCGTCGGCACACAGCGCCCCAAATTGATGAGACGGCAGCAAGAGCGACGCTCGGTCTGTGAGCGACAGCGCGCCGCCTGCGGCTATTCGGTTGTCGCGGATGTCATGGGTCAGCTTTGCCCACTCTTCGAGTTGTCGAAGGTACCGATCTAACTCCGCTAGTCTGAGCTCAAGCTCGACAATTTCCCTGCGGCGCTGGTTCATTCTCGCCTCGCAAACATCATTTGCCTAATTTGCCCTGAGCCATTCTTGCTGATTGCCGATGCGACGATAGTACTGCGCGACCGATTACCCCATTCAGAGATCTTGCATCAAGCCAGAGTGTGTGCTGCGGGATATTCCCAATTGAATTGCGTGGAACCATCCAACTAACGATTCACAAGACCATCATCAATTCGGAAACGTCAACGAATCACGATAATCATATTCATCGATCACGTCGTCGTGTTTTAGCAGCACCACCTCCGTCACCTCCTTTGCCATTTGAGAAGAAGCCGCACACTCATTTCATATCGTCAAACTTTGGGCCTCCTAAGCCAGACGTACTGCATCGCTGATATGCGAGTGCGACATTTAAGGAATTTCTGCGAGGCGTCGGGTTTGGTTTGGTAAAACAGCTATTGCCAACTGAACCAACTCAAAGTGAATCAATTCAAACCGCCAAAGATCTTGCAACAGGCCATTCAAGCTCGGTTGAACTACTTTCTCGGTGCTGACTTGTACGACCGCCTTTTCGTGGGCTTTGAAATCCTCCATATCGAAACCGATGTACTCACCTTAAGCGTACGGCCCGCGTGTGCGACTGAAGTTCAGGAGAAATATTCGTGGCACGTCGCCATCGTTGTCGAAACCCTGTTGAGACAAGCGATTCGAAAAGTGCGCGTAGTCCCGCTCGGGGAATCGAGCGCCTCCCAGGCGCAATAAGTTTCGGAAGCTGATTCTTTCGATAAGATAGATGAGAACCCTCCGAACTCGGGAATATCAGCGCTGTAAGGAGAGTCACCTTCAGCAGAGACGTTGATGCGCGACGGCTGACTTTCTGCCACCACCACGAGTCGATTCCAATGAGAGCCCTGTTAGATTTTGTAAGCATCACCGAAAATGCGTCAGAGCAGGCCCTTCGGTGCTTAGAGCACCACCATTGGTTGTTCGGGTTTATATTATTTTTCTATTTGTTCCGCCTTCACGACAGAAGCCTTCATGCCAGATTCAGCACGCTGGATAAGCGGATTGATGAAATTCGGAGACGTCTTGCTTGCGATATCTAACCGCCGCCGGCGCGACTCATTTTGTAATCGACGGGCCGGCATCGATCGGCGAGACGCGGCCCAGTTCAAACCGATCGAAGGACTGTGCAATGCCTACAGCGGAACCGCTATTTTGCTTTACCTCCAACAGAATTGCAATTCATCCTTGCTCAGACTGCCGTGCCCCGATGACTCTGGTTTCCATAAAATCGTCCCGATCAGGTTTTGAGCTACGTACTTTCCAATGTTTCAACTGCGATAG
>Ga0210401_10001782_pt1 | contig 24453 bp, 11 predicted proteins | sample IncBWH32MmetaG_FD_150866 | JGI IMG/M metagenome (GOLD analysis project Ga0210401, IMG submission 150866) | Forest soil microbial communities from Barre Woods Harvard Forest LTER site, Petersham, Massachusetts, United States - Inc-BW-H-32-M | ecosystem: Environmental > Terrestrial > Soil >... | reverse complement strand
CCAATGGCACTGGAGTGCCATCCGGCGGGGCCGGCGTCAAAGCGCTCCCAGTTGTGCGGGACATTAGAAGGTGGTGAGTTTTACGGCGCGACTGACACAAGAAGCAAAGTCTGGGGCAGCCTCAGTTAGTATGGTGGACGGCAAAGCTGGGCCAGCCCCATCGCCCGCAGGAACGGATTCGAAGCACTCATGGTCGGCGGAACCGAAATCACGTACACGCCCTACTCTCCTCTAGCGGGCGCAACGGATTCTTGGTCAGCTCACTGAATTTTGAAGAGACTTGGCGGGCAAGTGATTAGGCTAAAAATCCACCCGCAGCGGTAAATGCCGAGGGTGGATTTTATACTTTCCAGTTTGCCTCAATCCAAACGATGCTTCTTACAATCGTTTTAAATCATGGCGTGATTTTGTACACCACTCCATTGTTCCCGCTGCCGCCGGACAAGGCGGTGCCATAGAGGTTGCCGGCGCTGTCTGCGGTCAAGCCCCCGGTCGGAAGGCCTCCGTCTGCCCCGCCAGTAAAGCGGTACAGGACAGAATACTTACCGCCTTCTATTCCGTAGACGGTGCCGCAACCCAAACTACAGTTTGAATTGTCGGTTCCGCCATAGAAGGTTGCACCGTAGAGATTGCCCGCTACATTGAGGACCGCTCCTGACGGCGTTTCTCCATCCTGGGGTATCTTATTAAACGTATGCAAGACACCCTCCTTGCCCGCGGCATTCACCCTGAATATAACGCCACAACCACTGGATGCGACCGGGCAAGTCGTATCGCCACCGAATTGAGTCACGCCATAAAAGGCGCCAGTGGCACTGCGCCGCAGACGCCATCGCGGAGAGCTTCCGGTTGTCCCGCCCGGAAACGTGTATAGAACCGTCATCGCGCCTGTCGTGGTCATCTTGAACAAAGTTCCGGTGTTGCCCGAAGCGTAGCTGCCACCGGTGGACCCATAGAGATTGCCCTGGTCGTCGCTGGTCAAATCTTGCGGAAACGCGCCATCTGCTTGCCCAGTAAATCTGTATAGCACCGTCTCCTCACCGGTCTGAGTGACTTTGAAGATCACGCCACAGCCCAGGGAGCCGTCACAACCCGAGACGCCGCCAAAGCTGGCGGCTCCATAAAGATCGCTGCCGATCTTGACCAGACCCAGCTCAGGCTGCCCGGAGTTTTGCTCGCCGTCCGTGCCGCCGAGGAAGCTGTGCAATACAGTCAACTTGCCGTCCGGCGCAAGTTTGAATACCGTGCCGCAACTGCACGTGGGATCGCCGCCAACGGATGTGATTCCATAGAGATTACCCGCGGAATCGCGCAGTAAACGACCAATCGGTATTCCTCCGTCGAGTACGCCGGTAAAGTTGTACAAAATAGTTTGTTCTCCGGCGGAACTCAGCTTATACACCACACCTCTGGCAGATGTGCCGCCGAGCTGGGTGGTGCCATAAAGGTTACCCGCCGTGTCTTGGATGAGTTCTCCGTTGGGGTAGGCCCCGTCCGTGAAGTGAAAAGTGTAAAACACCTGGAAAGTCTGGGCGGTGGCGGACGTGACAAACAATGTCGCCGCTAGAACCAGCACTGAGAGCCGCATTAATGTTTCCTCCCTGGGGAAAGTGTACTAATTGGGGCACGAGTGTACCACGTCTGAAAACCAGGCTGGTAGGGCATTGCGGCGTTTTTTGGAACTGCTTACGAGTGCTTTTGCAATTGAAAATGACGGACGATTGTCATCCTGAACTGGTTTTTTGGCGGACCCAGAGTCAGGCAGCCGGAGCGGAGATGATTCGGTACAGCAACCAGAAAACGGGTCTTATAACCGCTCGGGTGATTAGGTAGACACCCAGTGACTACCAGTTATGAAGTAAATGCAAGTTCCTTGGCCCGCTGAGTGGCTTTCACCACAGCCTTGATAAGTGTGACGCGAAGCTTGCCTTCCTCCAGCTCCATGAGCCCATCCACGGTGCATCCGGCGGGGGTGGTGACGGAGTCCTTCAGCAGGGCAGGATGGTCGCCCGTATCGAGAACAACTCGCGCCGCGCCCATGGTGGTTTGGGCCGCCAGAAGCGTCGCGATGTCGCGGGGCAAGCCCACTTTCACGCCGGCCTCGGCGAGGGATTCCAAAATTATGTAAATATAGGCCGGGCCGCTGGCAGAGAGTCCGGTGACGGCGTCCATGTGTTTCTCATCCACCACGACTGTGCGACCAACGACGTTGAACATCGTTGTGGCAAGTTCTACGTGCTTTGCGTTGGCGTGCGCTCCTTTGGCAATGGCCGTCATTCCACATCCGACGAAGCAGGGAGTATTGGGCATAGCGCGAATCACTGGAATCTCAGAGCCCAGCGCCTTTTCGATTAACCTGTTGGGAACCGAGGCGGCGACCGAGATGACGAGTTGGCTGGGAGACAGATGTCCACGAAGTTGCGAACAGACTTCTTCCACCACCTGCGGCTTGACGCCGATCAGGATGACGTCGGCGTTTTCCGCAGCTTTCACATTGTCAGTTCCGACGCGAATACCTAGTTTCTTGCCCAGCGCTTTGGCGCGATCGTCGTGAGCAACGGTGGCGGTAGTGTGCTTGGGTGAAAGCAGGCCATTTTTCAGCAGCGCCTGCAGGAGAATGCCTCCCATTTTGCCCGCGCCAAGGACTGCGACTTTCTTCCCGGAAAGTGTGGTTGCCATGGTGTTCTTGCTCAAAGCTGCTTCTCGCTTTTTCATTTGTAAGGTTGAGTCAGGCGGAGTATTCGCTAAGCTGGAGCCATTCGCGCTGCGGCAGGGGCATGCTGCCGGATCTTCTGCTCCCACTGCCACGCGGTCCGAACGATGTCTCTTAAAGATCGAGTGGCCTTCCAGCCAAGCGCAGATTGGGCTCGCGAGGGGTCGGCGACCAACTCCGGAGGATCACCGGGTCGGCGCGGTCCCATTTTTCGAGGGACGGTCGCGCCCGTCACTTCCTCAATGGTTCCGATTACGTCTTGCACGGATGCGCCCTGCCCTGTTCCCAGGTTGTAGCGAGCTGACGTTTTGACCGTATCCAGGTGCTTGAGGGCGAGCACGTGCGCTTCGGCCAGATCGTTGACGTGGATGTAGTCGCGAATGCAGGTGCCGTCGGGCGTGGGATAGTCCGAGCCAAAAAGTTCGAGCGCGCCGCGTTCTCCGGTGATTGCCTTCAGAGCTGAGGGAATAAGGTGCGTTTCAGGATCGTGCAGCTCACCGATGGTTCCGTTCTCGTCGGCGCCGGCGGCATTGAAATAGCGCAGGCTCACCGAGCGCAGGCCGTAGGCCCGTCCGTAAGACTCGAGCGCATTCTCGAAAAAAAGCTTAGACATCCCGTAGGGATTTACGGGCTGCCGAGGCGTGTCTTCCGTGATCGGAACTCTGCCGGGAACGCCGTATACGGCGCAGGTTGAAGAAAAAATAAATCTCTCGATGCCCGTGTCGACGGCGGCATTCAGCAGAGTCAGGCCGCTTTCCACATTATTGGCGAAGTATTTGCGCGGGTGTTCCACGCTCTCGCCGACCTGGGAATCGGCCGCAAAGTGCATCACTCCGGAAACACGTTCGAGGGCGGGAGCTAAGCGAGAGAGGTCTGCGATATCGGCTTCGATTAATTCAAAGCCCTCGGCCAGAAACCGATGTCCGCGCGAAAGGTTATCGTAAATGAGGACGCTGTAGCCGTGCCGACGCAAGGCATGCGCGGCATGACAACCGATGTAACCTGCACCACCCACCACTAATATGGAAGTTTTCCGAGCTGACAAGATCTAAACCTTCCTCATAATCGCCATGGAGTGGGCGTTTCTTTCAAGTTAGTTTGCCGGCGTCTCCGCCGCCGTGACCGAGCTAAAACTTCAGCCTGTCTAAGGGAGGATAGCAGCGTCAGGGCCAATCTGGCGACTGAACCCGACGCTCGCACCCAGAGACCCTTTGCGAGCTGTCAACGCTATTGCCCGGTTCCAGAAAGCTTGGCAACCTGTGGACTGTTGGTCGCGTTATCGGTCATCGTTAGCGTAGCCTTCCGTGTGCCCTTTGCGGAGGGAGTGAAAGTCACCTGCACCGAGCACGTCTTTCCCGCAGGCAAGCTGCTGCAGTCATTCGTTTGGGCGAAGTCGCCGCTGTTTGTGCCGGTAATCGTGATGTTCGTGAAGTTCACGCTAAAGTTTTCGTGATTCGTGACTACAATCGGCTTCGGGGCGCTGGTCGTGCCGACCGTCTGGCCTCCAAAATTCAACGCAGCCGGAGTCAGGCTCATGGGAGCCATGCCCGAGCCGCTAAGAGCCGCCGTTTGCGGGCTGTTACTGGCATTGTCGCTCACATTCAGAGTGCCGGCCTGAGTTCCGGCGACGGTCGGTGCGAATGTAACGGTGATCGTGCACTGGCTGTTGGCGGGAATACCGGTGCCGCAATTATTGACCTGGGTATAGGCCGTTGATCCGCTGATCGTGATACTGATATTTGCTAACGGAACGCTCTGATTGTTCGAGAGAATGACCGGCTTTGAGCGGGTGGTGCCCTCCACGACGCCGCCGAAATTCCAACTGGTGGGCGAGAGGGTGACGGGAGTCACTCCGGTGCCGGTGAGGCTGGCCGTCTGGGGGCTGTTGAAAGCATCATCATTTACATTCAGCACGGCTGTACGCGTGCCCAGCGCGCCTGGAGTGAAAGTGACGGAGATCGTGCACGTGCCATTGGGGGCAAGGCTGGCACCGCAGTTGTTGGTTTGGGAGAAGTCTTTGGCGTTCGTCCCCGTGAAAGTGATGCTCGCGATATTCAGCGTCGCGTTCTGACTGTTGATGAGGTTCACGTTTTGCGGAGGGCTGGGCATTCCGACGTTCTGCCCTGGGAAGGTCAGGCTGCCCGGAGAGAGAGCGGGATTGCCGCAACCTGGGGCTACGAAGTTGGAGATACGCGTTCCCCAGGAAATTCCACTAATTTGATTGGTCGGAAAGTATTGATTGACGTACCAGAAGGTGCAGCCATCCTGCGGGTCTACGGTCATGCTGGAGTAGTCCCCCATGTGGTAGCTGTTCTCTTCGTCGCCGGCGCCGCTAAACAACGTGATCTCGGTCGGCGTGGTAGGGTTGGTCAAACTGAAGTAAGAGGCGTTGATGCTGGGATGCGTGGAAGAACTGGAGACGCTGTAGCCAACGGCGGCATTGCCGTTCGAGTCTTCGGCGATGCTGGGCATGAAGCGATAGAGAGTCGAGTCAGGACTGATGTTTCCATCCTGATAGACGGAGGGCGTGCCGCTTCCATTGCTGCGCAACTCGTACCAGCGGATTCCGGTTTGCTTCGTGCTGCTTCCGACTTGCACCGTATGGCTTACCAGGAAGGATTCATACGAGCCAAAATTCCGGTAGGACATTCTCGGCATGAAGCGATCGCCGACGGAATCGATGTAGTTGCCAGTTTGAGCGGTCGAAGGCTCGGGCACACAGATCGTGTTTGAAGGGCCGCCCGCCGTGTAGCACCCGGGCCGATAGGGCGCATCACTCAAAGTAGTTTGTGTAAATGTCGAGTTGGTGGGATTGGTCCAGTCGACGTGAAAGTCCCATAAGTTGAAGGTGGTGGAGGTAAGGGTCTTGCCGTCGACTACTGGATTCTCGATGCTGGTGAAGAACTCGTCGCGTCCCACGGGCGGAGCTGTGGTGCCTTCTACGTCCGCAGGGATCAAGCTGTGTCCGAGATAAACCGCAGTGCCCACGGGATCCGGCTGTTCAAAGCAGATTGGCGTATTGGCCGTGCCGTTGACCAGCATGTTTGTGCGATCGAAAGCACAGACGAGGAAGCCCACTTCGCGATATGCCTGATTAACATCGTTCAGGTCCATGGCGACGTAGTAGGCGTCCGGCCAGGTGCCGATCTTCGGCCAGTCTGGAAAATAGACGTTCCCTTCCCCATTGGTGCCAAGAGCCGAATTCAAGGGAAAAACGTAGGTGTACCAGGCGAGTGATTTGGAAGTGAGATCGTCGGTGTTGGAAACCGCGACGCAAAAGTTGTAGTTGTTTACTGCGGACGAGTGAGCCGCGATGATCCAGCGCAGGGCCAGCCGGTCGAAGATGACGAGGCCGTCGCCGCCGATGGAGTTGCAGCTGGTGATGCCATTCTTTGACCAGGGAGAGGTTCCGGGTTGCGGCGTCGACCATACGGGCGCGAACGTAACCTTGTCGTAAGCCTGAAAATATACGTTCGTCCACTCCATGTATTGCTTGGTTCCGATGGCGCCGTTGGGATCAACATCGAATTCGGGCCTGGTCAACTGAGAGGCGTCGATGCCCTCGAAACTGTTCACGGTCTGAGCCGCGAGCGGCTGCGCCAGCAGAGCCAGAAACAACGCGATGACCAGTAGCACCCTTTGGTTCGTCATGAGCACGAGTGAAAGTCCCCTGTCGAAATTCAATTCTTTTGAAATCCTGAATAACGACTGTCTGCCTTTATTACTTTCCGATATTTTTACTTTCCAATCTCTGTGAAGCTCACCTGCAAAGCGCCCACTGTGGCAGTAATCGTCCACGTGCCGGGGGCCCCGGGCAATGTATACAAAGTGCTGGTGGCGCCTTGACTGTTGGTGACTGGTGCGGGGTTCGAGAAAGATCCACCTGATCCGTTATCCGAGAAATTCACTGTGGTATTCGGAACTCCGTTGCCATACTGATCTTTCAAGCTGATCTGAAGCGCCTTGGGCAGCTGCGTACCGTGAGTTCCGGTCTGCTTGTTTCCGGCAGCGGTGACGAGGCTGGTGGGTGCTCCTGCCACAGAAGTTTCACGGAAGGTTACCGGCGCCGCACTCCCCGAAGAAGCAGTTGCGGCCAAGTTGCTCTTAGCCACGGTGGGCAGCGTAAAGCTCGTGCTGGCTTGGCCGTTTGTCCCAGTGGTTGCGGGATTCGGCTGGAACGTGCCATTCAATCCTGCGTCGGCGAAAGTGACCTGAGCGTTTGTCACGGCATTGCCGAATGCATCTTTGACCTTGGCAACCAGCGGCGCGGAGAGCGTTGTGCCAACCGTACCCGATTGCGAAAAGCCCGAGACCGTGGCAATGGTTGCGGGCACTCCGGGAACTGCCGTCTCTTTAAAAGCCGCACTGACATAGCCGTTGCTGGTGGCGGTGACGGTCACGCCGCCTGCGATTTTGGGCAGCGTGTAGGCTGTGGTCGCGTTCCCATGAGAATCCGTGTTTACGGTCGCGGGGCTGAAAACGCCTCCGCGGCCGCCGTCACTGAACGTGACGGACACGTTGGGAATTCCAGCGCCCGTGTAGGGGTTCACCGCTTGTGCGGTCAGGCTGATGGGGGTGTTCACGGTGCCTGATTGCGAATTCCCGGCGGTGGGATTCAGCTCGGGAAATAGTCCATAGACTTTCACTTCCGTGTTCGTGCCGACGTAAACCTTGCCATTGACCACGAGTGGTGTAACGAAGTGCGGCGCTTCGCCCAAGGCGTCGCGGGCGCTGTTCTGCTGGGTGTCGTAGATCTCGATCAGATTTGTCTGCAGCGTGCTGGCATTGAACGCCGTCAGCATCGTGCTGCTGCTGGTCGGAGTGAGATTACGCACCAGCCAGAGGATGCCGTTGCTGTTGCCATTGGCCGATATGGATGGAACGCCAGTGAGCAGATACGCATTGTTGCTCTCGACCGGAGGTGTCGTGATTACGCCGTTCACGAAGGGAAATGCTTTAATATTGTCGTTTCTTCCGGCGAAATAGAGCGCATTGTTCCAGTAGACCGGGGCGCCATAGATGGAAGTTACTGCACCGGGAAGTTCCTGCACAACATTGTCGGTGGCGTTATAGCCGCCCATCTTGTCGCGGTTGACCAGATAAATCGTGCCGGTCTTACCGGTGGCTACCAACAGGTTTGGCGGCCCAGAGGTCTGAGGGGGCAGCAGCACTGCTCCACCTGAACCCAAATCCAGATCCTGCTGCGCCATCGTAGCCTGATTGAAAGGCGTGAACGAATCGGTCACAGAGAAACTGGAGCCATTCGAAGTCATCTTCAGGATGGTGTCGCCCCAATCCGATCCGCCCTTGTCGATGTCGTAGGTTCCATTCGCGGTAACCAGGTAAATGTTGTTTTCCGCATCCGCGGCGGGCCCAACGCCGGACATCCACAGCGATGAGCCGTAGACGACCGCCGGAGACGTATTAAATACCGCCTGCTGCTGCAGGCTAGAGGCGCTGTAGGCGAGTAGCCAGCCGTGCGCGTTCCTGTCGCAACCATTGGAACCGAAGCCGATGAAAATGGATCCATTGGCTTCGAGCAGCGCTGGCCGCTGCTGGTTCGATTGCGTATTCAATGTGACTTGCGTATTTCCGTGCATCACCGAAGCGGTGATGACTGTCGGACCACCAAACTTTTCCGCTCCCGTGGTGATGTCGAGCGCATGTAAACGGAAGACGTAATTGAAACCCGACTGCGCCTGCTCCTGCGTCTTGGCGACCAGATACATGGTATTGGTGACCGGATCGATTACCGGTGTTCCCATGATGCCAACTTCGGTGTAGTTGGTGACGCCGGAACAACCCTGCGCCGAGATGGGCACAGCATTCACGCCATTCGCCGGGTTGCGGAAGCTGACTTGCCAGAGCGGCAGTCCAGTGCCGGGCGTATCGGCATTGAATGCGAAAACGCTGTCATGTTGAGTGGCAACGTAGAGAACGTTGACCGTTCCAGCTCCCGGAATACTCACATTGGGAACATAGAGCGGCTGGGCGGCCACCGTTCCGTCTACGTCGTATGAGTACACGCTTCCAAAATGTGTGGCGTTGACGTTTTCCGGGGTCAGGAAGATTTCGTTATCGTACTGAGCCGAACGGCTGTTCCCGCCACGTTGCGTATACTGTCCGTCTGCCGCCCAGAGCACTGAGCTAAACAGCGTCGCGGTTGCCAGTATCCAGAGGAACCCCCGGACAGCACCCAATGATCTTTCTTGTCTCTTCATAAAGCTCCTGCCCAACCACATGGGTTGAGAATTTGCTCAGGGACAAGGGCTACTACCCTTGGGGGGTCCGGTACTGGCCGAGCGAATCTAAATTAAAACGCTGACTTCGTCTCTTAGTCTCCTGTACCCGTAAGCTTCGGAATCTGCGGGCTAAGGTTGTCGCTGTCCGTAATGGTGACACTGCCGGTTCTGGTGCCGGTAGTGGTCGGAGTAAAGGTCACGCTGATGGAGCAATTCGAAGCGGGAGGTACGCTGGTACCGCACGTCTTGCTGGAGATGGCGAAATCTCCCGCGACCGTCATCGTCCCAATCTCCAGGGGAGCGGTGCCGTAGTTATTGAGATTCATTTTCAAAGGAGCGCTCGTCGTGCCGACTTTGGTCGTCGGGAACGACAGTCCATTCGGAGCCATGTTCACCTGGGTTGACGTCGCTTTGAGCCAGACGGTTTGCGGACTCGAAGGATCGCTGTCCGAGAGCACGAGATTGCCGTACTCGAAGCCGGAAGCAGAGCCCACGGGTGAGAACGTTACCGTTACAGTGCAGCTCTTGCCTGCAGCCAGGGAGGTTCCGCAGGTATTGGTCTCGGAATAGTCTCCCACGGCCTTAATGTTCGTGAAACTCACCGCGGAAGTGCTTATGTTTTTTACTGTCAGATTCAGCTTCGACGATTTTCCAATCGCCGTGTTGCCCGGGAAACTCAGGCTCTGTGCAGAAAAGCTAAGAGCTGACCCGAATCCCGTAAGGCTCACAGTTTGGGGGCTACCGGTGTAGCTGTCGCTGATGCTGAGGGTTGATGTCTCTGCTCCGATGATGGAAGGTTTGAAGGCCAAATTGATCTGGCACTTCAGGCCTGCCGGAATGGAGCCTCCGCAGTTGCTGCTGCTCACGATGAAGTCTGGATTGTCGGTTGTCTTCGTGTTGATCTTAACGGCGGAGTTAGTCAAGTTGGTAAGGTAGACCGGCTGGGTGATCGAAGTGGTGTTCAACGGTTGACCACCAAATGTCGCCCAGGTTTGGCCGACCAGCGGGCACGTCCGTGGCGTAAGAATTTTCGGCGCCCTCGGAGCCTGAGTGAAGTCAAAGCTGTCGGTCGTGTCGTTCGAATTGGCATCGCGGGTGGTGAGAGGCGGCACGCCAAAATCTTCCTCAATAAATTTCAGTACTGAGGAAAACTCGTATTGGGTATGCGAGATGAGGCCCGGCTTCCCCGGCGTTGCTTCTTTGATATAGGGCGAGATGATCAACAGCGGAACTCTCACGCCTAATCCGTATTCGTCCGAAACCGGAGGAACGACGTGGTCGTAGAAGCCACCGAAGTCATCCCAGGTAACGAAAATCGCCGTATTGTTTTTGTACAAAGGCGATTGCAAAATCGCGTTGACTTGCTGCACCGTCCAATTTTCGCCTTCGCACATGCTGTTCGGCGGATGCTCGCTGTCGACGCCGCCCGCAATCAACCAACTCACCGCCGGCAGAGTTCCGTTTGAGACGTCCGTGAGGAACTGGGTGTTCGGCACATCATATTTCGTCCACGCCGGCGTATTGCGGATGTGGTTGATCGCGTCGTAGGTATTGAAGTTATAGCCCAGCGTGTTAAAAACCGGCGCGTAGTACAGCCAGCTCACGCCCGCGCTGGTCAGTTCGTCACCCAGGGTCGTGAAGTCGAAGCATGGAAACTGCTGGGTGACCACACCACGAGCGTCCATGATGGGAACGGTCTCGTTTGCCGGAGCGTCGCAGCCCCACGATACCTGCCAGTTTTGAATGCCGGGGTTGCGGGTGGGAAGGTTGTAAACTCCGCCAGCCTGCGCTGCGATGGTGTACAAGTGGTTCGGAAAACTGGGTCCGCCCAGCGATGAAAACATGTTATCGGCGAGAACGTAATAACCAGCGTAGAGATAGTAGTTCGGGATCTCGCTCTGTGTGAACTGGGTCTCGCCGATGTAGTCTCCGTTGGCGTTTGCACCGGGAATCAGATCGAAGCGATCCATCTTGCCGCCATCGACGCCCGTCAGCGAGCTGTACCACAAATGATCGACGTCTCGCGTCATGGTGTCGGGAGCGAGGCCGAGCGGAATCGTAGCTCCGGTGGAAATCGGCGCCTGGTTCGCCCCGTTGGCGCCGGGGAAGAGTCCGAACATGTGGTCAAAGCTGCGGTTCTCTTTGACGATGTAGATCACATGCTGGATGACATTGATATTGCCAGCCGGATTGCCGGCAGGTTGCTCTTTTACTTGTGCGGGTCCTTCTGCCGGAACGGGAGAGCCTGCGGCGAATGCCGGGCCGATGCCAATACAGAGAACGGTGAGTGACGCCGTCACTTTCGCAATCCAGGAATGTTTCGTTGAGAGATTCACAGGCAAGTCCTCAATGTGTGTTTGAGCCGGCTCCGCGTAGTTGTCGACTCGAATCGTCGATTCTTTCCGCGGCTTTCTCGCTGAGGGGGATAACGTCGGTGCGCTGCGACTCTTTACCGGACTCCCTATCTGTTTTGTCGAACCCGAATCCGATAGATGTCGCAAAAAACGTGCTTAGCTGATGCTTGAGACTAGTGGAGTTGGAACGAGGGGGCAAGAGGCGCAAAGTAAGGAGACCTTCGTCTCTGCGAAGGAAAGACGAAAGTACTGAAAACAGGCTGTGGTGGCGGAACAGCCGCCAGGATTTGCGAATGATTTGCGATCAAACACCACCCAGAAGGCAGCTAATAGGGAAGTTAGACCTCTTGCCAAGCGTTTCGGCCTCGCTTATAAGCTTAGCAGTTCGAAATGTCTGGGGGGATGTGTTTATGCTGCTTCGTGCTCTGCCTTGCCGTTTTTCCGCTCGACTGGCCGCAATCGCAATGATTTTTGTGAGTTGCATAATTGCTCAACAAGGGTTGGCTCAGTCCGGTGTGTATACCTACCACTACAATAACGCCCGAACTGGCTGGAATAACAGCGAGGCGACCCTCACCCCCACCAACGTAAACATGAGCAACTTCGGCAAAGTGTTTGCGTATCCGGTCGACGGCGCGATCTTCGCGCAGCCACTGTACGTGCCGCATGTTGTTATTTCAGGACAAGGCTCGCACAACGTGGTTTATGTGGTCACTGAGAATGATGGAGTCTATGCATTTGATGCCGACGGCCTCACCACCTCCCCGTTGTGGTACGTCAGCCTGGTGAACCCAGCTCAAGGCATTACCGCGGTTCCATGCCAACAAATGGCGCAGAGTTGCAACGTGTTTCCTATCGATGGAATCACCGGAACTCCCGTTATTGACCCCGTCACACAGACCATTTACTTCGTTGCGCAGACGGTAGAGAACGGCGTCTACTTCCAACGCCTGCATGCCCTCGACATTACGTCGGGTGCGGAAAAGTTCGGCGGGCCGACCGTGATTCAAGGTTCGGTGAAGAACAACAAGGGGCAGTTGGTGTTTGATCCGCAACACAACTTGCCGCGACCTGGATTATTGTTGCTCAACAATATTGTTTACCTGGCGTGGGCAGGCAGCACGCACGGATGGATGGCCTCCTACGACGCGACCACACTGCAGCAGATCGCTCTCATCTCGAGTACTCCGAATGGCAACCTGGGTGGGTTGTGGGCAAGCGGCGGCGGAATTCTATCGGACGGCACCGATGTATTTGTCGAGGCCGGTGACGGAACGTTCGACCTGGATGCGGGCGGTAAGGACTTCGGCGATTCCATCGTAAAGTTGGATCCGAATACTCTGGCGATTTTGGATTACTTCGCACCGAAAGATCAGCTCTGCCGCAAAGCGAACGACATGGATTTAGGATCGGGCGGACCGATCTTGCTGCCCACGCAGCCTGGAGCCCATCCGAATGAAATTATCGTTTCCGGCAAGGGCGGGACACCTTGCGAGGGGTCGGGAAGTGGGCCGGCACCGGTGTATGTGGTCGACAAAGATAACCTGGGCGGCTACAGCGCTTCAGCCGACCTGGATATTGAGACGATCAACGGAGCTGACTACGGCTACCACAGCAGCCCCGCATACTTCGAGGGCAGCACCGGATCGTGGATTTATCTTGGCGGTCTGATTTCTGAAGGCGGAGCAGGCGAACCCATCAAACAGTTCGCCTTAACCAATGGCTTGCCTTCGATTAATTTCACCGGCGAGACGAACAACATCTTCGTCATCGGTGCGACGCCCACGATCACGTCGAACGGCGCGAAAAATGGCATTTTGTGGGCGCAAGAACGCCAGGACATTCTGAGTTCCACCAACAACATCAAGCCGTCGATCTTGTACGCGTACGACGCGACGAACCTGGCCACTGAGTACTACGACAGCACGCAGGCTGGCGCTCGCGATCAAGCCGGAGCTGCAACCAAGTTCGTCACGCCGATGGTTGAGAACGGCAGATTGTATCTGTCGACTCTGGCTGAACTCGACGTGTACGGTCTGACTGCGGGACAAGCTGCGACGACAACAGCCCTCTCGACGAACTCGAATCCGACGTACGGCGCGCCCGTAACGCTTACCGCTACGGTCACGTCGAGCGGCGGAACGCCCCCCGGCACCGCCAATTTCTTTCTGAAGGACGGTTACAATCTGGCGGGAGTGGCTTCCCTGGTCAAGGGTGCGGGCAGCATCCAGCTTACCGGCCTGGGCGTTGGTGCACATACTTATAACGCGAACTACAACGGTACGGGGGCATTCGGCGTAAGCACCGCGACGCTGACTTTCACCATAAACAAGGCTGCGACTACTACGGTGATCAACTCGTCTTCGTCGAATCCCTCGACCTACGGCCAACCGGTAACCTTCACGGCGACAGTTTCTTCGACCGCTGGCGCGGGAACGCCGACGGGAACAGTCTCCTTCCAGAATGGCACCACCGTTCTGGGGAGCGGCACGCTGAACAGTGCTGGAGTTGCGACTTACACCACAACTTCTACTCAGCTCCCGACTGGAACGGACAGCATTACCGCCGTTTACGGCTCGGACCAGAACCACGCGAAGAGCACTTCCGCCGCGTTCACCCAGACAGTGAAGCCCGAGGCAACGGCCACAGCGTTTACTTCTTCGCCCAATCCTTCAGGCTTGAACCAGAAGGTAACGCTGACGGCGACAGTTACGGCGTCGGTCGGAACCCCGACCGGGAACGTTGTGTTCTACAACGGCAAGGTAATACTCGCAACCGTTCCGCTGACCAATGGAATAGCGACGTTGTCGCACGCCTTCAGGAACGCGGGAGGCTACAATCTGGCCGCTGACTACCAAGGCGACACAAACGACGCTCCTAGTTCGAAGACACTGAAGCAGGTAGTTAAATAGATCAGTTCGTCAGATCAATCGTTTAGCATCTAATTACGGCCAGGACGCGAATGCGTCCTGGCCGATTTTTGGCTCTTGAGACCTCCCGCCTGCTTCAAAAACCTCTATTCAACTGCGGGTCTCAACTACGGAAGGCCGACCTAAAGTCTCGTGAGGGTATGAGGCGATTTCGTTCCAGTCGTTGGTAATGTAGTCTCCGCTTTTGACCGCAACCTTCCGCCGAAGCCAGTGTTAAGCTAGTTATTACATCACGGATTCCCGAGCGCAGGAGAAGTGCGTGACGAAACCCTGTCCAGCGACCCTTCTTAGAACAATTTCTGCAACCCTGGCCGTTAGCGGCCTGATTCTGCTTTCCGCGTGCGGAGGCGGGACTGGTTCGACGCGTTCCCAGGTACCGCCAGCGGGTATTTCCGTTTCGCTCGCCCCGGCTCCGCCAGCGTCGATGGCGGTGATGGCTTACCACGCTGTGGGCGCAAGAGTTACCAACGATTCCGCCAGCGGCGGCGTGAAATGGAGTTGTGCTCCTGCAGGCTCATGCGGAACGTTTGCCTTAGCCAACACCGCGAACGGCTCAAAGACTACCTTTACCGCGCCGTCGACTGTTCCCTCCGGCGGAACTGTAACCGTTACCGCGACTTCCGTGACCGATTCGAGCGCAACCGCCTCCTCGCAAATCACGGTCACACAGGCTCCGAGCGCGAATTTCTTCGTTTCGCCCACCGGCAGCGACAGCAATCCGGGAACTCTGGCGGCACCGTTCCAAACCATCGCGCACGCGCAGACCGCGATCCAGGGCATCATCGGGGGTAGCACACAGTCTCTGGTCGTCATTCTTCGGGGCGGAAATTACTTCCTCACCCAACCTTTGAACTTCACGTCGGCAGATTCCGGCACTGCGGTCGCCAATATTTCCTGGGAAAGCTACCCAGGAGAAGCATCCCCCGTCATCAGTGGGGGTCTGCAGCTCACGAACTGGACCCAGGGAAGCAACAATGTGTGGACGACCACGCTGCCGGCGGGCGCTCAGTATTTTGAGCAGCTTTTTTACACTAGTACGAGCAGCAATGGTGCCAATGGAGTGCGGCGCCTTCGCGCGCGCCTTGGCGCTCCGCCGCTCGTCGGCTCGTATTACAAGGTGGCAAATCCTGTAACCGTCACAACGCCGGAAACCAATTGCCCCCAGCTAACGGGGCAGACCACAGGCCCCTATCAGTGTTTTGACCGCTTCTATTACACCCCCGGAGATCCGATCAGCGCCAGTTGGGCCAACCTGAGCCCGCCCAGCGGAAATCCATGCAACGCGCCTACTGGAAACCCAGCCCTGGTCGGCGATATTGCTCTCTATAGCTTTGAGCAAATGGGAATGTCGAAGATGCTGATCAGTTGTGTCGATACAACGAATCTGATTATTTATCTTACCGGCCCCATCCGCTTCCCGAATGACGCAACGGACACTACGACCGGCTTCGTTACCGGCCACCGCTATCTGATCGAAAACGTCAAGGATACATTCACCCAGCCGGGGCAGTGGTTTCTGGATCGGTCGCAAACACCGTGGGTGCTGAGTTACATCGCGAACGGCGGAGAGAATCCAAACACGGACACCGTGATCATCCCGCAGATGCCCACTGCGACGCCGCAGGTGCTGGTTGCGAAGGGCCTTCAATATGTAACTTTCCAGGGATTGACCTTCGAGCACGATAATTTTACTGTGCCGGCAGCGGGGAATCCGTATATACGTCTGGACGAGAGTATTACCAGCGCGGTCTCCTGCCAGAATTGCCAAAACGTAACGTTCGACACCGTAACCATTACGCAAACGGCTGGAACGGGCATCGACTTCATAACCACATCGACCAAGGCCACCACTGCGAATAATGTCTTCATGAACGGAGCGATTTTTGACGTAGCTTCCCATGGAATACGAATTGGGCAGCGTTCGCAAAACTCTGACACCCTCGCCAACGTGCCGCAGTTCACGACCGTGCAAAACAACGTCATTGAGGGCTTCGGCCGGATCTTCGCGAAAGGTTTTGGCATCGCGCAAGGCTGCAACCACGACAACACGTACACCAATAACGAGATTTTCGACGGCTATAGTGGCGGAATCAATATTGGAGCTTTGAATTGTCCCGGGGCGGGTGGCACGCTGGCTGGCAATAACGTGGCGTCTTTCAATCTCATTCACGATCTAGGGCAGGGCGTCAGCAACGATTTTGGGTGCGTCTACTTCAACACCACTCCGCAAAACATCGCGCCGCCGTCAGGCAATAAGGCGCTGAATAATGTTTGCCACAATGTGACGGATGCTTCCATCGTCGATGCTGATGGATACGGCGGCCAGGGCATTTACATCGATAACTACACGGGGCTTGTCGATGCGGAGAACAACCTCGTTTACAGGGTTTCCGGATCGACGGTTGCCCAGACCTGCGGAGGCCAGGGAGTGCCGGGCGCAGTTCAGAACACAATCAAGAACAACATTCTTGCCTACAGCATTCAGTCAGTAAAACAACAAGGCTGTACGCCGTCATCAGCGACAAACAAACTCTTTGACATGACCAACAACTTGATTATCTACGACAAAGGAAACATTCAAGGAGGATGCTTTTCGTGTCTGGGAGGGAATTGCGCCGCGGTCTTGCCGGCCACCGTCAACCTGAATAGCAATATGTATTGCTTTGTGCAGAGCGGCGCCTGCGCTATTCCCACTGGCCGACCTTTGTTTTACAGCAGCGAGGACCCTGCGGGCCAATTCGGCAACTGTTCGCACGGGCCAACCGCTTATGCGACGCTGCAGCAGTGGCAAAGCTTGACGAACGAGGATCTCAGCAGCGTGCAGCAAAATCCGTTCAGCAACTTGTCATCTTCGAACAGCGATTTTACGTTGTCTGGAGTGCAGAGCATGGTAGGTTTTGTTTCGTTCGATGCAAGTCAGGCGGGCACAACCAGCGCGACGATTCCGGTTCCCTCGTCGATTGAAGCCACATTCCCGGCGCAGTCTTACCAGGCTTCGGATTTCTAGCAGGGTGCGGAAAAGCGACTTTCGGAAAAGGAAATCAGCCTCGGCGGCTAAAGCCGCATCGGGCGGAATCGGCTTACGGCGTGGCTGGCATCCGCGCCCTTTCAAAGCGGGCTTTCAAAATGCCCTTTCAAAACGGGATTGCTGAAGGTCTTTTTAGCAGCCTGCCAATAAGGGCTTTTCAGCTCCTGCTAATGTCGAGTCTTAGCGACCTAATTGCTCTTTGCGATTTAGGCCCAGTTCTTATCGCTTGGTCGGCAGCAAAACACAGGTTGTTTTCAGGTCATTTGCGACCTGGAGCGCTCCGTCGAATGTGTCCGGCACCAAGTGAGCCGCATCTCCAATGACATTGACGGTCACGGGCGTTGTGACCGCGTTAATCCACTCCAGGCCTTGCGGGATCGCGGCGCCTTCGTCGTTCTGGCCGCCGAACACTACCCGGACCGCCGTCTGATAGGTCAGAAACGGTGAATCGTCCGACATGATGCTGTCGTGATGTAGAAGAGTTTCATACGTCGTGTCGTGCGTCTTTTTTGCGATCGAGCAGGCGGGAGTTGAGTAAGTATTGTCCACCAGCGTGCCGATGGTGAGGTAACAGTCGGAAAGCGGCCCTTGCCCCGTGCTGGTGGGCATGGGCGGCTGGTTGCAAATACAGCCGTGATCCAAGCGCCCGAAGGTGGGGCCGCTGGTAACTTCCACCATGTCAAAGAGGCGAGAAGTTCCGGTGCCCATGCCGAAGTGCGCCAGGCTGTAGACAATTACGCTGGCCCCGCCACTCACACCTGCGGCGCACAGAGCCGAGCCTGCCTGGTGCATAAGCGGTGAAGTGCTGGTGGCGGCCCACTGAGCAAGTGCGGCAAAACGGCAGGAGAGTGCTCGCATCCCATTGGGGGCGGGACCGTCCAGCCAGCCGTTGGTTCCACTAAAGTACGGTTGGATGGCCGTGTATCCGGCCTGCAGCACGGAGTTCACAATCATCTCTCCGTAGGTGTAACTCTGATCGTAATAGCTGGTGCCACCACCGGGCGAGATGAAGAGGATCGCTCCCTTCGGGCTGCCGGGATTGGTCACTTTCACTGTGGCCGGCAGCGCACCGACTCCCGAACCGTCGATTCCTGAACACTGAATGGTAATGGCATAGCACTGACTGTTGCCAACGCCACCGTTTGGACACTTCACGGTGTTCAGGAGGGTGACGCCGCCATTGATGGGGTCGGCTGTCTGAGCTTGAAGAGGAGTGCCGGCGGCAGCCAGCGCAGGGAGCAATAGGCCAAGCCAACCCAGCGCTAAGATCAAGTGCTTGCGAGCGCAAGCTAAACCTTCAGACGTCATTTCAACCATGTAAGTTCGTTTCCTTTGCCTGCCTGGAGGAAGTTCATTCAGTTGCTTGCGAACGTTCTTGTCGCATCGTCATTATTCTTTGATTCTTTGCTGCGCCTATTTTTGCTCTATCACGGTCACGTTATTGCTGGCCTGGTTTGCGACTGCAATGTCGAGCTTACCGTCACCGGTGAAGTCTGCTAACGCCAGAGCCGCGGGAGCTTCACCAGCGGCGTAGGTGCGTTGCGCAGCGCCTCTGAACTGGCCTGACCTGTTGAGCTGGTTCAACATCACGCAAACGGTGTCATTCTCGGAACCGGCCACAACGAGGTCCTGTTGCGTCTTGTTGCCCTGAATGGGGGCAGCAACCACATACAGCGGATTGGCTCCGGCGGTCCAAAACCTTGATAGAGCAAAAGTGCCGTCGCCATTTCCAAACAGGACGGTCACACTGACGTCGTTGTAATTTGCGACAGCCAGGTCGAGTTTGCCGTCTCCATTCAAGTCGGCTACAGCGACCGCAACGGGAACTCCCTTGCAGAGTGTGTTGCCAACGCAAGTGTTCGACTTCAGGCTGAAGGTGCCGTCGCCATTGCCCAGCAGCGCGGAGACGCTGCCAGTGGTCTGATTGGTGACGACCACGTCCTGTTTGCCGTCGGCATTGAGGTCACCGGCAGCAACGAAGTTAGGATTTGTTGGGCCACTGCTGGCGATGGGAGATCCGAATGTTCCGTCGTGGTTGTTCAATAAGACAATGACGCCGCCGGGGCTGGTCGAACTGCCAGCGTCAGCCACCACCAGATCCATGTAAGTGTCGCCGTTAAAATCGGCCGCCGCGATCGAGACCGGATTTACACCCGCGCCCAGGTTGTAATTCACCGGCAAGTTGAAGCCTGCACACGTGGAGTTTCCCAGCAATACTGTCACATCGCCGCTGGCCGAGTTCACGACCGCCAGATCGGGGATGCCATCGTGGTTGAAGTCTGCGGTGACAATGCCTACCGGATGATTGTCGGTGTTTAGAGTCGATCCCGCTTGGAATGTTCCGTTGCCGTTGCCTAACAAGAGACTCACGGTATTGGCGCCCGCATTGACTACGGCAAGGTCCTGCTTGTGATCGCAATTGAAGTCTCCGCTGACGATGCCTTGCGGATTTAGCCCGGTGGGATAGCTCAGAGCGCTCTGGAAGGTTCCGTCGCCGTTTCCGTAAAGGATCGTCACTTGGCCCGGAACGAGGTCGGCGTTGGCGACTACCAAGTCTTGTCTACCATTGCCGTTCATATCCGCAACGGCAGCAAAGACAGTTTTGGCTCCCGAGGCATATTGCACTCCGGGTTGAAACGTTCCATCCCCATTGCTCAACAGCACGCTGACGTTGTTGCCCGAACCATCCGCGACCGCGAGGTCGGAGTGACCCAGGTTTTTGAAGTCTCCGATTGCCACCGATTGGGGATAAAGGCCGGCAGAAAGATTTGTCGGCGGCTGGAATGTGCCATTTCCGACGCCGAGAAAAATGCTCACACTGTTGCCGGAGGAATTCGCGATTGCAAGATCCAGAGTTTTGTCACCGTTGAAATCCGCTGCTGCTACTGAGACCGGCGTCGCACCTGTGGCGAACGGAGTTTGAGCGGTGAAGGTGCCTTTGCCGTTCCCCAGAAGAATGACGGCGGTGCCATCGGCGCCGTTGGTGACGACCAAGTCAGGGAAGCCATCGCCATTGAAGTCGCCTACCGCAACCGACGTGGGGCTGTTGCCGACCGCATATTTTTTGGGGGCGTTGAAGCCCACTCCGTTCCCCAGGAAAACGCTGATCGTGTTGTCACCGGAGTTCACTACAGCCATGTCAACTTCTTTCGCCTTGCCGATGAAATTTCCGATTGCAATCGCTACCGGGTTCAGGCCGGTGATACACAAGCCGCCGCTTGGGGCGCAGTGCCCCGTCGAAAAGGTTCCGTCGCCGTGTCCGATGAACAAAGTAGCGGAGTTGCCGCCGGCGCTGACGACCAGAAGATCCAGCTTTCCATCACCGTTTACGTCAGCGGCGACGACTGAAACCGGCGTGCCCACGCTGTAGTTCACAGCCGGCAGAAAACCGTTCACACAGGTCGTTCCGGTCTTGCACGCCAGGAGAACATTGATGAAGTTGCTTCCCAGGCCGGCCACGGCGATGTCGGGAAGGCCGTCGCCGTTGAAATCCCCGATGGCTACGGTGCGGGCTCGCTTGCCAACCAGAAATGCGGGCGCCGTGGCGAAGTTCACGGTGCCAGCCGCAAATGCGCCCACTGGAAGCGTAGTGAGGCAAATGGCGCAGACCAAGAGTTTAAGTAATCGGAGCCGCCAGGAGTTGCTTGGACTTGTCAACAGAACCTTCCGTATGGTCATCGGCCTCTTAAACATCGGCTCACCAAGAAATATGAACAAGGACCTGTAAAGTGCCAGTTTCCCAGGGGAAAGGAGTGTGGAGGTTACGTGCGAAAAGCGCTGGAAGAGTCTACTCGGCGGGCCACAAGCCCATCTCCGCTTCCAGCAGTGTGGTTCATTGTGCCTTGTGAGGAAACGCGTGTCAATCGGAGAGCACAAAACTTTTTACTAATCGAGATAGGGACTAAAGTCTCAATGTCTTCTCGCGCTCGTGCCCGGTCGCATGGACTGGAGCTCCTAAATTTCTTGATCTCTGTTAGCTTAGCTTTGCTTCTTGCATCGAAACCGAATTCCAATTGAATACAATTCTCCTTTCGTAGGATTGTCAGATGAAACTTCGGAGTGCAATCGCGCTTGCTGTTTCCCTCATGTTCTTGCACGGTCTGCCGTTCCTGCGTGGCGCAGCGCTGAAGTCGATTGCCAACTTGCCCGCAAGTGCGAGGCAGGCAGACTTCTATGTTTCAGCGGAAGGCAACGACGCATGGAGTGGAACTTTGCCGGCGCCTAATGGCGGTAAGACTGACGGACCCTTCGCCAGCTTTGACAAGGCACGGGCTTCCGCATCCGCTCTTTTCCGTAGCATGTCTCAACAGGGGCGCAGGGATCCGATCGTGGTTATGTTCCGGGCAGGAGACTACTTCCTGAAGAGTCCTGTAGCATTTTCGGCACAGGATTCCGGCTCGGCAAAACTTCCCATCGTTTACGAAAATTATCCTGGCGAAAGCCCGATGATCAGCGGAGGAGTGAGAGTCCGAAACTGGACGAAAGTAGAAGGCAGTGAACGCTGGCAGGCCACGCTTCCCGCTTCGACCGTCTATTTCGAGCAGTTATTTTACAACGGGCAAAGAAGGCTGCGTCCGCGGTTGGGCGGCTACCTCGGCAAATACTATCGCGTTGCCGCGTCTGTTTCCGCCGCGAGCGAAGGTGATCCGAATTGTTCTCCCGATCCGCAGTTGCGGGGACGGCAAGGTCAGCGCAATCGTGCGCCTCAAGGTCCAGGTGGAGGGCGCCGTCAGGGAGGACGTCCCGGACAGCGGCCGGAAGAGCCGCCGAATCCGCTACAGTGTTTCGATCGCTTTCAGTACGACGCATCCGACCCGATCAAGGCGACTTGGGAAAATCTGCGGGCGCCGTATCCCGAGGGCGACATTGAATTGTACGAGTTCGAAAAATGGACGGTCCCAAAACTGCGAATCAAGTCGATCGACGCGCAACAACAAATTGTTTACCTCACCGGACCCACCGAGCGCATTCCCGGAATTACCGGTTTTTTTCCGCAACACCGCTACATCGTCGAGAACGTGAAAGATGCGTTCGTTGAACCAGGGCAGTGGTTCCTGGATCGCTCTAAATCGCCGTGGACGCTCAGCTATCTAGCCCGGCCCGGAGAGAATCCGAATAGCGATTTCGTAATTATTCCGCAGCAGCCGCAGGTGCTGGTTGCGCAGAGCCTCGAGTGGGTCACGTTCAGGGGCCTAAAAGTTACGCACGACAATTTCACGATTCCGCAGCAGGGATATTCCTCTCCCAGGCAAGACATGCCGATCACCGGCGCAGTTTCCTGCTTGAACTGCCAGAACGTAAATTTCGACGGCGATGTGATCACGCAGACCTCGGGCGGTGGGCTCGAATTCAAAACAACTTCGCCGGACGCGACCACCGCTCACAATTCTTTTCAGAACGGCGCTATCTACGATGTGGGCTCTTACGGCATCCGCGTGGGCCTCATGCCTTCTCGAACTGACACGGATAACAATGTTCCGCACTTCACCACTATTGCAGACAGTCTGATTGCAGGATATGGCCGCGTCTTTCCAGTGGGATTCGGCGTCATGCAAGGGCAGGGACATGACAATCTTTACACACACAATGAAATCTACGACGGGTACCACAGCGGAATCGAAATCTGTGCGCTGAATTGTCCACCGGCGCATCAGGATTCCCACGGCGCCTTCAACAACGTGATTTCGTTCAATCACATTCATGACCTTTCTCTGGGAGTGATGAACGAAACCGCGTGCATCTATCTCAACACGTCCACGCCGTTCTTTGTGCCCACCGGCAACAAAGTGCTGAACAACAAATGCCACGACATCAGCGACGCCTCGACTATCGATCGCGACGGCTATGCGGGGCACGGCCTTTACCTCGACAATTTCACCGGCGCCGTAGACGTCGAGAACAATCTGGTTTACCGGGTGGCGAGCAGCGCTTTGAGCATGACATCCGGCCCGGCTACGCCGAATACGCCGAATATCATCAAAAACAACATCTTCGCCTTTTCACGGCTGCGGATGATGGGCATCAATCAGGCCTACGAGCCGCACGGTGAGTGTCCGGCATCGCCTGTGCTGAAGTTCGATGCCACGAACAACATTTTCCTGTTCTCGCGTGGCACAGACTCAAAGCCACCTTTCGTAGTACAGGCGGGCTGCTCCTACTCGTGCGGATTTCCTTATCCGCAATATCAGGATTGGAACAGCAACATCTACTGGCGAACCGACGGCAGCTTTGCGCGGGATGAGCGCGCATTTCATGTGCAGCCGCAGCCTGGGGCACAGGCCTGCGACAATCGCCCCGGGGCGTGGACTTTCTATAACTTTAGAGATTGGCAATCCAAGGTCGGGGAGGATTCCGAAAGCGTGATCAAGAATCCGGGATTCAGGGATCCTACCTATCCTGCCGACGATTACTCGCTGCCCGGAGGTTCGCCGGGGGCTGGGTTTGTCCTATTCGATCCGAATCAGGCCGGCCGCACGAATTCCGCGATTCGCGTTCCAATCGTGGAGGAGACGTTCCCCACTCAACCGTATGATCCGAGAAGTTACTAGTTGCGGCAACGGCGGTTTCTGTTGTGTAGTTTTGGCTACAGACGAAGGTCTCCATTGCCAGAGAATCTGTTCAATAGTAAGCTGACGCAATCTAAGTCAGTTGTCCCTCCCCGATACGCCAGAGATGGGCCCAAATCGTTCGGCCGGACTTGCCAGCGGAGGCGTTTCTGTTCGTGAGAATTCGTGACCATCGCCGTTGGCTACTGTCTGGCGTTGCCGCTATTTTGAGTGCGTCTTTTGTTTCGGGGCAAGCCGCCAATGTGGCCACAACAGCCGCCCAAGTCGCACCTGCGCCGACGCAGGTGGGTGGTGGAGCGGAAGCCCCCGGTGCGTCCCCGCCGGTTGGGATGACAAAAATTCAGCACGTTGTCTTTATCATCAAAGAGAATCGGACCTTCGACAATTATTTCGGAACCTTTCCAGGAGCGGATGGCGCGACCAGCGGACCAATATCGTCCGGACAGGTGATTCCGCTCGGCCATACGCCGGACTATACGTTCCCGCTCGATCCAGAGCACGATTTCGGCGGCTTTGTGGAAGCGTTCGATAACGGAAAGCTGGACCGCTTCGACCTGATCACTGACGGCAACGTGAACGGCGGTTTTCTCTCCTACACGCAAGCGACTCAGGCCGACATC
>Ga0210401_10001779_pt1 | contig 24474 bp, 18 predicted proteins | sample IncBWH32MmetaG_FD_150866 | JGI IMG/M metagenome (GOLD analysis project Ga0210401, IMG submission 150866) | Forest soil microbial communities from Barre Woods Harvard Forest LTER site, Petersham, Massachusetts, United States - Inc-BW-H-32-M | ecosystem: Environmental > Terrestrial > Soil >... | reverse complement strand
GTAGGAGGCAACGAGGACTCCGTCGACATCGGCGCGAGAAACTAAAGAAATCATGGAAGGTCGGGCGGGTTTCGACAATACGGGGAATGCCGTAGAAGCGGGCCACCAGAAGCCCAAGAAGCGTACCAGGGTTGGTTCGTAGTGTGTTTGTACTTGCGAATCCGATCTTCCGTGCTGTCAATTACATTCCAAGCTTCCTTCTGGTGATCTAGATTACGATTTTCTCCTCAGGCACCGCTTCTTGACATGTCTTCTCGCGAAGGACCGCGCCCCGTTTGGCCCACGACAGCTTGTGTAGCCACCATAGGGGTTTTCATTTAGAAAAAACGTTCGATCCTGGGCGTAAGACATGGAACATTCGGCGTACCGTTACTCGCGTGAGGCGGCATGGCGGAAATCCAGATCGTTCAGATTGTGGCATTTATGCGATTGGCAAACCGAATGCACGGTGACGCCAAGGGAGACGTCCCAGGAGATGGCCACATGATCTCAGTCTCTTTGGACATTTTCAGGAAGGATGCCCAAGGCAATCCGATCTGGATTGGCACGACGCAAGACATGGATGAGGCACGGGATCATCTGAACCGACTGGCCTTGGCGCTTCCCGGAGAATATTTCGTGTTCGATCAGCGAACCCGCCAAGTCGTCGCGAGCGTAGATGGGTTCGATGGGGACCGACACCGCTAGAGTGTTCTCTGTAAGACAACGGGCAGGCAATGGTACAGCAACCTTCGTCGGCGTAATTATCGTACTAATTGGTCTAGCTCTAAGCGCCTATGCCATCGCTATCACCAGTGGACGGGACGAGTCACGTTTCCGCGTCCTGTAAATCGTCTGTCCGCGGGGGGTAAACGCATGCGCTGGATAATCCGTGACGTCGGTATCTTTCTTTACGGATGCGTTTTTGCCAGCAAGTACATCTTCTCCCGGCAAGTCGCACGTCGATCTCAAGAGCTAGACGCGAAGAAATCTTTGGCTTTGTCTGTCCCGCCCGTGCGGTTGACCGTCCTGAAAACGTTGCAAACCATGCGATGAAATCCGCGAAACAAATTGCGACCGCGCCCAGCCTACTTACTTTGCCCGTAACGGATTCGGACTCTGACGTAGCGTAGACTGTTTTCCCGAGTCTGATTGCGCGTAAGGCCGCTGAATCGATAACTTTTAAACGTGCTTTCACCGGGTTTGGAACTACTGTACGGTGTACAGGGTAGGTTGCAGCGCTACTTCTCTCCCTCCAACCATGCGAGGGCTCCTTCCAAGAATATGGGCGTGATGTATAGTGGATATCCTCGCCCATCTTGTGTTGAAAGAGGAAAAGATGATGAAGCCGGTGAATTCAGTGGGGACGCAGCCGGCCAGCGTCGATTCGTCAAAACTTCCACACTCCGACGCGCTGGTGTTTTTCGGCGCAACGGGCGACTTAGCCTCCAAGCAAATCTTTCCCGCTCTTCAAGAGATGGTTCGCCGCGACGATCTGAACGTTCCGATAATTGGCGTTGCCAAATCAGGCTGGAGCCTCGAACAGCTTCGCGCCCGTGCCAGGGAGAGTGTCACTCAGCACGGCGGGATCGACGAGGACGCCTTCGCGAAGATGATGAAGCAGCTTCAATACATTGATGGCGACTATCAGGACCAAAAAACATTCGAGAAGCTGCGTCAGGCCCTGGGACCCGCTCAGTGTCCTTTACACTACCTAGCGATTCCGCCGGATCTGTTCGGAGCGGTTGTCGAAAACTTGGGAAAATCCGGCTGTGCGAAAAATGCTCGAATCGTTGTCGAGAAACCGTTCGGACGCGATCTGAGCTCAGCGCGGCGGCTGAATGAAACCTTGCATTCCGTCTTTCCCGAGCCCGCGATCTTCCGCATCGATCATTTTCTAGGAAAAGAAGCGGTCGAGAATCTGTATTTCTTCCGTTTTGCCAACACGTTCCTGGAGCCCATTTGGAATCGCAACTATGTCGACAACGTGCAGATCACCATGGCCGAATCCTTCGGCGTGGCTGGGCGAGGCCGGATGTATGACGAAGCAGGTGCGATTCGCGACGTGATACAAAACCATCTGCTCCAAGTTGTTGCGCTTCTTGCAATGGAACCGCCGACCAGTTTATCGGCGGATGCGCTGCATGACGAGCAGGTGAAGGTCTTCCGGATGATTCCGCCCATTGAACCCGCCAACGCGGTGCGCGGCCAATTCGCCGGCTACCGCAAGGAAAAAGGAGTGGCGCCCGAATCCAAGATAGAGACTTTTGGCGCCGTACGAATGCACATCGATTCCTGGCGTTGGGCGGATGTGCCTTTTCTGATTCGGGCCGGCAAGTGTATGCCGGTGACCGCGACTGAGGTTTTGGTCAAGCTTAAGAAGCCCCCTTTGGGAAAGCGGGCTTCAGAGACAAATTACTTCCGGTTTCGGCTTAGTCCGGATTTCGAATTGGCGATGAGCGCCCAGATAAAACGTCCCGGCAGGGAATTGGTTTCGACTCCCGTGGAGCTCTCCGCAGTTGCGACCGATAAATCCGCGCAGGTGGCGCCATATGAGCATTTGTTGACGGACGCAATGAGAGGGGTCGCGACGCTGTTTGTTAGAGAGGACGCTGTGGAAGCAGCGTGGACGATTGTTAGTCCAGTTCTCGGGGATGCTACCCGTCTCGAAGAATACCAGCCGGGAAGCTGGGGGCCCGCACAGGCCGATCGGTTGGCGGGAGATGTTGGAGGTTGGCACAACCCTGAAGCGGCATGACCTCCGCGCCATGCTTTGTCCTTCCCATTTGGATATTTCCCGCTCCAACCCGATGCCACCGGTTCCTGCAACGATATCGCAGTACGACGCGTCTCATAAACTGGGTTGGATGAGTGCCGCTCTGATCATTGGAGCCCGCGCCTGGCAAGGAGCAGTGCATGTACGATCGCAAGTATTCCTCTCGGGAGTCGGAACCGCAGACTTGGTATTTTGTTCCCGCTGAACATGGAGATCTCACAAAGAGCGTCGTCAGCTTTCGACACTGGAACATTGTGATCATCACGATTCTGGGAATGATGGTCCTCGGCTTTATGCTTTTTGCGATTGTTCCGCCGCCTCCCGCCCACAGTTCCACTGCGCACGCCCCGCACAAGCCCCCCGCGACTGCCGCACCTGCGAAACATCGCATCTCCAAGGTCCGCGCACACCAAGACACCGGCTCCGTAGCTGCATAGAAGTTATTTCTGGGATCGGAGCTTCAGCTCCGACGTTCAAAGACATCAAACAACGACCTCAGTTTTCCGTTCTGGATTGCGACGCCAAGCTGGTGATGGAAGCCATTCTCGAAACAAAAGCGGAGACGCCTCTGCGACTTATGCGCGGGCTGCGCCTTCCGCCAGGCAAGCTATGTGATGTCCCAACACTTCTTGCACGTTAGACGAGGCGGGAGGAGAATGTCGCAGTCCTTCGTTCATCGTGCTCGCGCGTTCCAAGTATCTGCGGAAAGGACCTGCCACATATGAAACTCCTGTTCGTCTTCATGTGTACATTCCTGTTTGCATCCCTTGCCACCGCAAGCGCAGACAAAGTGAGCGTCCCGCAGCTCATTGACCGCGATGTAATCTTCGGCAACCCGGAGATTGCGGCCGCCCAGCTTTCTCCTGATGGAAAGTACATCGCCTTTCTGAAGCCCTGGAAGGATACTCGCAATGTCTATGTGAAGGCCGTGAATGAGCCCTTCATCGCCGCGCGCCTTCTCACCACAGAGACCAAGCGGCCGGTCGCCGGATATTTCTGGACGCGGGACAGCAAGTACATCCTTTACGCCAAGGATAACGACGGCGATGAGAACTTCAATGTGTATGCCGTGGATCCTTCTCTCAAACCCGCCGCAGGTGCGGACGCTCCTCCTTCTCGCGATCTGACCGGCCTTAAAGGTGTGCGCGTAATGATATTCGAGGTGCCCAAGAGCGATCCGGATATCGTTTACATCGGACTCAACGATCGCGACAAGGCCTGGCATGATCTTTACCGGCTGAAAATTTCCACTGGAGAGAAGACGCTGGTTCGCAAGAACGCCGAGCGCATTACCGGCTGGGTGTTCGACCTCAAGGGACAGTTGCGTATGGCGACGCGCAGCGCGGAAAACGGCGACACCGAGGTGCTCCGGGTCGATGCCGATGGATTCACCAAGGTTTACTCCTGCTCGGTGTTTGAGTCATGTAGTCCTCTGCAATTTCAGCCGGGAGACCGGCGCCTGTACATGGAAACCAACAAGGACGCCGATCTGACCTCGCTGGAATTGTTGGACCCGCAGACAGGCAAGATGGAGATGGTCGAATCAGATCCGCTGGGCAAAGTCGATTTCGGCGGAGCGCTCTTTTCCGAAGCGACAGATGAGCTGGTGGAGACATGGTACTTCGCTGCCCGCGTCAAGACTTACTACAAGAATAAAGAATTCGGCGATGATGTGCACTGGATCGAACACAAGTTCCCAGACCACGAGATCCTCGTGCTCTCGCGCACCAAGGACGAGCAGCTGTGGCTGGTAACCGCGGTTAGTGACACCGAGCCGGGCGAGACGATGCTCTTCGACCGCAAGGCACATGTGCTGACGCCGCAATTCAAAATCCGCGAAAAACTCTCGCGCGCAGACCTGGCCCAGATGAAGGCGGTCACTTACACGTCATCCGACGGGTTGGAGATTCCGGCTTATCTCACCATTCCGAAGGGAGTTCCGGCAAAGAATCTGCCTACACTTGTCCTTCCACACGGCGGTCCGTGGGGACGCGACCAGTGGGGGTACAACTCATTGGCGCAATTCTTCGCCAATCGAGGCTACGCCGTACTCCAGCCCAACTTCCGTGGCTCGACCGGTTACGGCAGGAAGTTTCTGGACGCCGGCAACCTGGAGTGGGGGCGCAAGATGCAGGACGATTTGACCTGGGGCGTGAAATACCTGACTACGCAGGGCGTCGCCGATCCCAAACGCGTTGGCATTATCGGCGGTTCGTATGGCGGCTACGCCACCTTGGCCGGAGTGGCTTTCACTCCTGATCTATATGCAGCGGCGGTGGACATCGTCGGACCCTCGAATCTAATCACGTTGCTGGATGCCATTCCGCCGTATTGGGAGTCCATCCGCAAGATGTTCTACAAACGCATGGGCGACCCGAGTACTCCGCAAGGCAAAGCGCTGCTGATGGAAGAGTCGCCATTGAATTCCGCCGATAAGATCAAAACGCCTCTGCTTGTGGCCCAGGGAGCCAATGATCCGCGAGTGAACCGCCGTGAGGCCGAACAGATCGTGATTGCGTTACGCGACCGGGGTTTCCCGGTGGAGTACATCCTCGCACCGGACGAGGGGCACGGTTTTGCCCGACCGATCAATAATCTGGCGCTGTTCATGGCGTCGGAAAAATTCTTCGCGCAGCACCTGGGAGGAAGATATCAAGAAGGCGGCACGTCCGAGGAAGTTGCGCGCCTCAAGGAAATTACTGTCGATCCGAAGGCGGTCGTCCTTGTGCACTGATGGTGGCTCAAATGTCGGGTAACCCGAGTTACCAGGAGTTGACCGTGCAAGGATCGTGAGCGACGACCACCAGCGGAAACCAGGAGCTTCGCGAATTTGGCCATTTTGTGCCAGACATCAGGCTACACCGTGGCCTGAAATCGCACTCTGTTCGTTCGCTGCGCCGGTTTTGACCGGGAAAATAGCCGTAATCTTCGTACCCGGCGGATTGGAATGAATAATCAATTCGCCATTACATTGGCGCACGCGTTCTCGCATTCCGCCAATCCCGACGCCGACCCCTTTGGAGTCGACCTCTGCCAGTCGCTCTTGCGAAATTCCCTTGCCGTGATCCTGAACCTCCGCATAAATCTTGCCCGGCCCGCGAGCAATACGAAATACCGCCGTCTTGCTTCCTGAATGGCGATGGATGTTTGTCAAGCATTCCTGCACAAGACGAAATACGGCGAGTTCCAATCCAGGGGCGAGCCTTTCAAGGTTGTCGGGAACATTCAACTCAATACATAGGAACAACTCAATACATAGGAAGAGAAGATGTCGATTTCGCTCTGCTTCGTTCGACGTATCTGTAGGGGTTGGGTGTGCCTGTAAATCCATGACGACAGGAGGCTTTCGCAATGAAGAATCTTTTTGACGCGGCGAGGGTGGAAGAGGTGAAGCAGCGCATCGCTCGACTGCGGCCAGATAGCGGGCGGCAGTGGGGCAAGATGAATGCACCGCAGGTGGTGGCGCACTGCTCGAGGGGCTTGGAGCTGGCGCTAGGAGACCTGCAGCCGGCACGAGTGTTGCTCGGACGGATCATGGGCCCCATCATCAAGCCAAAGGTGTTTGGGAACGACGAACCGTTGCGCCGCAATTCGCCGACTGTGAAAGGCCTGGTGATCCAGGATGATCGGGACCTGGCAAAGGAACGCGCACGTTTGTACGGTATGATCGACCGGTTTGTAGCCGCCGGGCCCAAGGGCTGCACGACGCACCCGCACAGCTTCTTTGGGCGACTGACGGCGGAGGAGTGGGCGATCCTGATGTACAAGCATCTGGATCATCATTTGCGGCAGTTTGGAGTCTAATGGAACGGCCACTCCGCGAGTGTCCACAACAACTGGTCCCGGGCGCAGGACGCGCCCTATCGCTGACGCCGCTAACGGACTTACCGGACAACTTCTCTTTTCCCGGTACACCGCAAACCGGCAGCTGGGCTGAGGGGCAGGCAGTGCCGCTTGCACCAAACTCGTCAAGTCGCGTGAGAACGCCACGGACCACACGGTCGCAGCGCTCCCCCATGAAGGGAAAGCGTTTTTTGCGTCGGCTCCTACCCGAGCAAAGAGCGTCCGCGCATCATCGCATGAGCCCGATGGAGGCGAACCTTCACGTTTCTGCTCAATGAGCTCAAGCGCCCGACCTCAAAACGCGATTAGAGAGCCGATAAGATCACAAACGGCTAAGACAACCCGTCTTGACAATGCTGGCGTAGGTGCTAAAACTCGGACGCTCGCCGCAAAATACGCGCCGTCCGTCGTTGACGAGGAAATTGAGCGGTCGTCCCGCGGCGCGGTACCCAATCTGGTAAGCTCTCGCGTACGGAGATATCCCATGTCAGCCGAGCCTGGCCAGTCTGTGGAAGAGGTGACGATTCGAAGGGCGCGTCTAGAGGACGCTCAATCTTGTGGGCGCATTTGTTACGAGGCCTTCCTCAAGATCAACACCGACCATGGATTCCCGCCTGAACTCCCTGAAGCCGAGGTTGCTGTCGGCTTGCTTTCGACGATGTTCTGCCACGCGGGCTTCTGGTGCGTCGTGGCGGAACAGAACGGTCGAATCATCGGCAGCAATTGTCTAGATGAACGCTCACCTGTTTTCGGTGTAGGGCCTATTACGATTGAACCCGGCGTCCAGAATCATGGCGTCGGACGACGCTTGATGGAGGCAGTGCTGGATCGCAGCCGGGAGCGCAAAGTCCCTTCCGTGCGCCTGCTTCAGTCGGCGTTTCACAATCGGTCGCTGTCTCTTTACACCAGGCTGGGCTTTGACACGCGTGAGCCGATGTCTGTGATGCAAGGGCCTCGACTGAGGTCCTCAATTGATGGCTGTTCGGTTCGAGCAGCGGCGCTCCGCGATCTCAATGCCGGGAATCGGGTCTGCGAACGCGTCCACGGACACAACCGGTCTGGCGAACTTAGCGATGGAATCGCCAACGGCACAGCCCTGGTTGTGGAGCGGCAGGGCCGAATTACGGGTTACGCCTCCGCGCTGGCTTATTTCGGACATGCGGTAGGGGAATCGAATCTGGACTTACAAGCTCTTATCGCAGCGTCGGACGGCTTTGGCGGGCCTGGTATTATCGTCCCCACTCGAAACTCGGAGCTATTTCGCTGGTGCCTGGAGCAGGGTCTTCGCGTGGTCCAGCCGATGACGTTAATGACAATGGGACTCTACAACGAGCCGGTAGGAGCCTATTTGCCTTCAGTTCTGTACTGATTAGAGCGAAGTGCGGAGGCGAGGCCCAGCCTGCGCCCCATCGCTACCTTGGCGATGCACTTGTGCCGACGCATCGCCAGGTACACGTATCGACGTCGCGCGACCATTCATACCGAACTCGACCGGGGTCCACAGCACGACAAATAACCCGCTTGAGCGGTTCACATGAAGTGGACGCGAGCTGCGGGAGCAGAGGCGAACGGCACTAGCGGGGTAGCGCAGGACACTCGTCTGAGACCCGGTCAGCTCCAGGCACCGCCCGTCCCGCGTTCATCCCATTCCCTCCATAGGGCTCCTCCGGCCGCCCGATGATGACTTCGCGCATATGCACGCGGGCGAAGTCCTGGAACGAGCCACGATATGGGAAATTGACAGCGCGCAGGGAGTGCCTTACAGTGCCGACTCGTGGGAAACGATTACCGGCTGGCTTGTTCTATTTCGCGGAGTTGCCGAGGTTGATTAAAAATGCTTAAGGTAATGGTGTTGAGTGTCTTGTGTTTGGGTTTGTGCGCAGCACTATCCGAGGCTAAGACGACCGTGACCACCCAGCCGTTTGGCAAAATTCCCGATGGAACGCCCGTCGAAATATTCACCCTGAGTGATGGCACCGTTGAAGCCCAGATCATCAGCTACGGTGGCATCGTCCTTTCCCTGAAAACTCCCGATCGCAATGGCAATTCGGCCGATATCGTGCTGGGCTTTGACGATGTGGATGGCTACTACACCAACAGCAACAATCCGGGAGGCGCTTTCTTTGGAGCGATCATCGGGCGTTACGGAAATCGCATCGCGAAGGGAACGTTCACGCTGGACGGCAAGACGTATCATCTGCCCATCAACAACGCGCCGAACTCCTTGCATGGCGGCCCGCACGGCTTCAACAACGTCGTGTGGAAAGCGAAAGAGATCCCGGACGGCGTTGAGCTGACGTACTTGAGCAAGGATGGCGAAGCGGGCTATCCGGGAAACCTCACGACGACAGTGCGGTACACGCTGGTCAAAGGCGAGCTGCGAATCGACTACTCGGCGACGACCGACAAAAACACCGTCGTAAACTTGACCAATCACTCGTACTTCAACCTCGCTGGGCAAGGCAAAGGAGACGTTTTGCAGCAGCAACTCACGTTGATGGCCTCGCGATTTACTCCAGTGGATTCTGGACTCATACCCACAGGGGAATTGAGACCGATAGCGGGAACACCCTTCGATTTTACGAAAGCCACAGCGATTGGCGAACGCATCGATGCGGATGACGAGCAGATCAAGCTCGGCCACGGCTACGATCACAACTGGGTTCTGGATGCCACGGGCGGGAAGCTGGCGTTAGCGGCGGAAGCATTCGATCCGTCGTCCGGGCGCGTGTTGCAGGTGCTGACCGACCAACCCGGAATTCAGTTTTACACCGGCAATTTTCTGGACGGCACGATCAAGGGAAAGGGCGGCGTAACGTACGGCAAACACTCGGCGTTTTGTTTGGAGACGCAGCATTTTCCGGACTCGCCCAATCATCCCGACTTTCCCACCACGGAACTCAAGCGCGGTCAGAAGTACCACACCGTGACCGTCTTCAAACTTTCGACGAAGTAAGCGTTCAGCGCGTCTCCTTGAGGCGACGTTTGTGGGCATGCAACACCGCTGAGGAGTATCTCGGCAAGGTGCAGCAAAAGTCCGATTAACTTCGCCGGACCTCATCGCGCAACTCGCGCGGATTACAGAGACCACTGGAGCATCGTGTAAGAACGCGCCGGCACCTCGAATTTTGTGCGCCCGTTTGTAGGCGCCGGCTTCGCGAATGCCTGCGGAGCCACGCGTTGCGGCGACTGAAAACTATTGACCGCTTTCAAGTCGTCCCCGGTGAGCACGGAAGTGGTCAGCACGCGAGCGGGAGCCTGATCCTCCCACACAACCTCCACGTCATGCGCTTTTTGCAGATCGCGGTTCAGGATGAACAGAACAACGCTGCCGTCCGCGGCGTTGTGGGTTGCCGTCGCATCCAGATGCGGAACCGGGTCCATTCCTTTGACTTCATACGTAGAAGACTCCACAAGAACATTCAGGGCCGCGCCGCGCGCGAACTGCAGCGCCCAACTATAGGGATAGTAAATGGTTTGGCGGAACAGCCCGTCCGCGTTCGTCATAATCGGCGCGATAACATTAATCAATTGCGCCAGGCAAGCGATCTTCACCCGATCGCAATTGCGGATCAAGGTATTGAGCAAGCCTCCGACCAACAGCGCATCTTCGAAGTTGTAGATTTCTTCGAGCAAATGAGGAGCTTCGGTCCTCTTGCCGTTGACGGCGTCGCCCCGGCGCTCGCGGTACCACACGTTCCATTCATCGAACGAGAGCCAAAGTTTTTTCGGAGAGCGTTTATGGCCGCGCACCAGATCGCAAACCGCGACGGTCTCGGCAATCTGCCGGTCCATCGTCAGGTTCATCGCGAGAAATTTCGCCGTATCTCCACCCGTCGTATCTGAATTATCAAAATAGCGATGGAGGGAGAGCCCGTCCACGTACTCGTAGCACTGCTCGAGCACCTCGCGATCCCACTCAAGATAGGTAGGCATGGACGGCCCGCTGGAGCCGCAAGCAATGAGCTTGAGCGAAGGATCAACGTAGCGCATTTGCCGCGCGGCGTCAGCAGCCTTCAAGCCATATTCTGTGGCGGACATATGGCCGATTTGCCATGGGCCATCCATTTCATTGCCAAGGCACCAATGTTCAATTTTGTAGGGCTCGGCGATGCCATGTTTGCGCCGCAGTTCACTCCAGCGCGTGCCTTTTTCGATGTTGCAGTATTCCACGAGGTCCGCGGCTTGTTCGGGAGTGCCCGTGCCGAGGTTCAATCCCATTAAGGGCTCAGTGCCCACTTCTTTGCACCAGGCGAGAAATTCATTGGTGCCAAACTGATTCGAATTCAGCGAATTCCACGCCCTGTCGAGAACCACCGGCCGGTCTTTCTTCGGGCCAACTCCGTCGAGCCAGTTGTAGCCGGAAACGAAGTTGCCCCCAGGATAGCGAATGATGGGTACGCCAAGGTGCTTCACCTCATCCATCACATCTTTGCGAAATCCATTGGAGTCGGAGAGCTTCGAACCCGGATCGTAGATGCCTTCGTAGATAGCGCGGCCGAGGTGTTCCAGGAAAGAGCCGAACAGGTCGCGGTCGATGGGCGCGATCGTTCGCCGAGAGTCGAGATAGATACGGGCGGCCGTGCCGCCGCTGGCGGCAGGCTTGGCTTGTGCCAGCAGGGTACGACTGACCAAGAGATCCGCGGAGCAAGCCGCTGCAGCGGCGGAGGCCTGTTGTAGAAAATTTCGTCTGGAAGTCCGGAACATCGATGCAATCTCCCCCGTACCGGCGGCCGCTGGAAAGCGCGGCAAGTAAGCGTTTACCCGGCGCAAGGAAAATAGTGCCTTCGCGCCCCCCTGTCAACCAAACCTTATGTAGCCGCCGCAGGTACCCGCCGCATGTAGGCGCTGGGCTTCAACCCGGCGTCCGAATGGCCCAAGGGCATTTTCCACATCACATACCAAAGCGACACAAGAACGCTAGGTCGTCTCGTATCGGAAGGCAGGAACGATATCGGCGTCAGTTAACCTTAGTCTTTGCAGTCGATCTCGCCTGGCCAAGCTTGTCGAAGTCCTTCAAGAAAACGCGCAATTGGAAATTTGTGCTGATTTTTGTGTAGCCAGCGGCCACCTGTTCCCTATAGTGATCCAGAAAAAAGTCCATAGGATCGGCGGGATCCATATCGTACAGAACGATGTCCGCATCCTCCATCGTGAGCCTGCCGAAACGCAGTCGATTTCCCCGGTACGACATGTAGTTTGCGTTCTGCAACTTTGCTGCCGGCGCCGTGCCAGTCCCACCAAAGGTTTGAATAATCGAGTTATTTTCAATCCGCACCGCGATAACTTTGCCATCAATATGCGGGGCAGGCAGAATCTGCTCCAGATCCAGAATCAGATCGTTTCCTTGGGCTTGCACGCCGGGGACTTTGCCGGATTTGATCAGGTCGGCGATGGCGACGCCGAAGTAGTCCATCAGCCCTGTTACCGGCACATGCAACGCTTTGATTTTCTCGCTGTGCAGCCGTACCCTTCCGTCCGGCGTTGGACTCAGCACACCTTGAGCCTCGAAGGGTATGTCGCCTTTGTCGTGAAGCCTCCCGTTCATTTTCAACTGGCCGTCGACGATGTTGACCGAGATGCGCGCCAGCGGAGAATTAGGGCCCGCAAAGACGTAGGTGTTTAGCAGGTTCGCGAGGCTCGTGGGGCTGATCGAAATTTCCGCGGCTTCGATGCGAATCCGAAAGGAGTTTTTGTCGTCGAAGATCGGAAACTCGTTGTCGCCCGTAGGAACAAGCGCGCCATTCAGTGAGCTAATTTGCACCGCGATGTTGTCGCTGAAACGGTATCTGACATTGCGCATCTGCGCGCGGACCGCGGCATCCGGCTTTTCCTGTGCGGCACCTGGTTGCGCCATGACGATTCCCGGAGAGGAAAGCCAAATCAGGGAGCAAATCAAGTGACATAACGCCGAGCCGCCGCACTTCCGAAAAGCGAAATCCGTCCTGCCCTGCGCGTGTCGCAACGTCGGCCTCGTTTCTCTAGTGCTGCGGCTGTTGCGGTGACGCCGGTGGGCCCTCCGGTGGTGTCACGGTTCCGGGATCCGAGTGTTCATTTGGCACTAACTTGGTAATTCCCAGGCCCTTGAAGATCGTCGGCCAGTATTCCTTCACGACGTTGTCCAACGCTCCGAAACCCACCCGAATTCCGTAGCGGCTGAAGGTTTTTCCCGCAGTGCGCTCCGCGTCTGGAAGGTAGCTGTTGGCCAAGCTCTCGGCCATCAATCCCCCTAATACTCCAGACCAATTGAAGGTATTTCTCCCGTCATCCGTGCGTGTGATCACAACGCGTTCGATCGCATACAGAATGCGGCTGCGCGGACCTCCGAACGCTTTGACAAAGTAGCGGGGATCCTCGTGAAGCATCGTCGGCAGCAGAAAAGTTCCAAACAAGTGGCCGGAAGCGTTGCTCGCGACCGACGAGCCAAATCGTTTTCCGTAACCTTCCCATCCTTGCCCGTAACCTGGCAGGGAATTCCGTGCCTGACCGATCCCGGCCGTGATCATAGAGCCAAGAAATCGCGAAGGCGCGACGGTTTCATCGACCGAGAGTTCGAACTTCTGCCAAGGGTCGAGTGGCCCTTTATCGAACGCCAGCTCAGGGAAAAACACCGACCGTTTGCCGAGTATGGCAATGGTCGCCTGCAATTGCTGACTGGGGTTCTGCTGTTTGGGAATGGGCGCGTCAGGAAGATTCGCGGTCCGCGATTCTTCATCCGCCATTGCCGCGGCGCTACCCGGGGCAATGAACAGGACTGTGATCGCAAATGAAATTGCCAGGCGTGAAGCGAGGTTTCGCACGTTCATGTCGGTTGAAGTTCCCCCAATTTGATGCACTTCCGTTAGACAAAATCACCCTGAAGAGCCGCTTACCGCGGCTTTCCGCGCCGACTGCGGATTTAGATGCAGTCAAATACCCGTTCGATGTGGGCGTTTCTTGATGGTTGTCACGAAATCTGCAACGGTCTGGAGGCGGGTTCGGGGGCTCAGGTTTGGCTGCCAAATCAGGCTTTCCCTGTAGGTCCGGCTTCGAAAGGGTGTGCTATGATCGCCTCGCCGCAACGAAACTCGGTTCCCTAATCCCTGCCCCGATGGAGGTCCTCTATGAGCCGCTCACTTAAAATTATCGCTATTGTCGTTGGCGTACTCATTGTTTTAGTGCTGGTCGCGCCGTTTTTGATTCCTGTGAATCAATTCAGGCCCACGATCGAGCAAAAGGCTTCCGCTGCATTGGGGCGAAAAGTAGAAGTCGGCAATCTGAGCTTGTCGCTTTTCAGCGGGGCCCTTGAAGCGGACAACCTGTCCATCGCCGACGATCCCAAGTTCAGCAATTCGCCGTTTTTAACGGCCAAGTCGGTCAAAGTCGGCGTCGAGTTGATGCCCCTGATCTTCTCGAAGACGCTGAACGTAACCGACGTCACCATCGACAGCCCGCAAGTTTCGTTGATTCGGAACGCCGGTGGTGAATGGAACTATTCCTCGTTCGGTGCTTCGGCCGCCAAGTCGCAAGCGCAGACACCGCCGCCGGCTGCTACACCTTCCGCTCCCGCATCCTCTTCGTCCTCGGGGGAACAATTCTCGGTCCAAAAACTGGAACTCAAGAACGGGCGCATTACCGTAGGCTCGACGGCTTCGCAAAAGCGCAGCACCTACGACAACGTGAGCGTGGTCGCGTCGAATGTCTCCCTGACCTCGAAATTTCCGGTCACAGTTACCGCCGATCTCCCCGGCGGCGGCAACTTCAAGGTCGATGGCACGGCTGGTCCCATCAACCAGACCAATTCCGTGCTCACTCCGCTCAGCGCCAAACTGACCGTCAATTCCCTCAATATGGCTTCGACTGGTTTCCTGGATCCCTCGGCGGGCCTCGGCGGCATCCTTGACCTGAACGCTACGCTGGAGTCGCAAAATGGCGTTTCCGAGACCAAAGGCAGCGCCAAGCTCTCGAAAGCGCTGCTGATCGCCGGTGGTTCTCCTTCATCCGAGCCAGTCACCATTGATTTCCATACAAAATATGATCTCGTCAAGAACACTGGCGTCCTCGATCCCTCGACCCTGAAGATCGGCAGCGCGGTCACGAATCTGTCCGGCACGTATGAAGTGCCCGCGGAGGGCGCCATTCTTCACATCAAGGTGAATGGCCAAAACATGCCAGCCAAGGATCTGGAGGCGTTCCTGCCCGCGTTAGGTGTCAACATGCCAAAGGGCGCTTCGCTTCAGGCCGGCACACTGAACACCGATCTGAATCTCTCCGGGCCGACGAACAAACTGGTGACCACCGGCAACGTGGGTCTTTTCAATGCGAAGCTTGCGGGATTCGATCTGGGATCAAAACTATCGGCGATTTCATCGCTCACCGGTGTGAAGTCGGGAAAAGACCTGGAAATCCAGAAAATGACCAGCAACGTGCGTATGGCTCCGGAGGGTATCCAGGCGACCAATTTCGATGCCGTCGTTCCGGCGGTCGGCACGCTCGTTGGTGGCGGTACCATCAACTCCAAGAACGCGTTGGACTTCAAAATGGCGGCCACGCTCACAGACGTTCTGGGTGAGGCCGGAAGCCCGGTTGGAAGCACAGGTGCGCTCATGGGCAAGCTTGGCGGCGGTGGGGGCAGCAAGAATTGCAAGAGCCAAACCACCGTCCCATTTCAAATTCAGGGCACAACATCCGATCCGAAGTTTATTCCGGACGTCGGCGGCCTCGCGGCGGGAATGCTGAAGTCGCAGTTGGGATGCGCCGCCGGAATCGTTCCCGGAGGTTCTGGCGTTCCCGGCATTCCCGGTGCCGGTGCAGGGCAGAATCCGGCGGACGCGGTGCAGCAGCTCGGCGGCTTGCTTGGTAAGAAGAAAAAGCCGCAGTAGCTTCACCGTGTAGTCGTGACGCGGCGCGTCGATCTTGCTCGACGAGTGTAGGGGCGACTCTTCAGCGCGTCCCTCTTGCGTGGCCAGCTACTTTTGCTCCGTGCACCACTGAGAGAAGGCTCGCGCTCTATTCATACCGCAATGCAACCATCGGATCGACACGCATCGCGCGCCTCGCGGGAATGTAACTCGCCCCTAGCGCCGTAAGCACTAGCAGCCCGACCACCGCGGCATACGTGGCGGGATCTGTGGCCTTTACCCCGAACAGTATGCTCGTCAGAAATTGCGTCACCACCGCCGCTCCCGCCAGGCCAATGACGATCCCCGCGCACGCCAGCAGCAGTGTCTGCCGCAAAACCAGTCGCAGCACATCGCTCTGACTCGCTCCGAGCGCCATGCGCAGTCCAATCTCATTCGACCGCTGGCCTACCACGTAGGACATCACTCCGTAGACCCCAGCCAGCGCGAGCCCGACCGCCAACGCTGCGAAAATGCCTAGCAGCAGCGTGCGAAAGCGCGGAGCCGCGACGCCTTCCGAATTGAGAGCTTCCATCGTCGTGAACTTCACCGGGACATCCACGGAGAGTGCGTGGATCTTGTCGCGAACTGCCGGCGAGATTGCGCCCGGCTGCATCGATGTTCTTATCAGGATGCTGAGAGCGGTGGCAGGTTGCGGATGTTGCTCGTACGGCATGTAGATTTCCGGGGACGGCTCTTTCGCCGGTCCCTCTTGCCGAATGTTGCCTACAATGCCCACAATTTTCATGCCTTTCATCGAATCCAGTCCGCAGAAGATCGAGTGCCCGATGGGATCCTGGTTCGGAAATGCGTGCCGCGCCAGCGCTTCATTGATGACCGCCGTAAACGGCGCATCATACGTGTCCCCATCATTGAAATCTCTGCCGCGTCGCTGCGGAATTCCGAGAGTGGCAAACGTTCCCGGTGACACGACCGAGAACACCGCTTGCGGCGCACTGACGTCCAGCGCCACGGGCAATTGGTCGATCCAATAGCTGCCGTCCGATGCCGTGTGGCCTGGCGGCTCCATGGTTGCGCCCGCATCGAGTACGCCGGGAAGCGCGCGCACCTCCGCCAGCAATTGTTTGTAGAATCGTGTCGCATGCCGCGCACTCTCTAGATCCGAGGCGGGCACGCTGGTTCCGACCACTAGCACGCGCTCCGCCCGAAATCCCAGCTCGACATTTTGCAGCGCGACGAAACTTTTGATCAGCAATCCAGCGCCCGCCACCAAGATCACCGACAACGCAATTTCCGCCACCACCAGCGCCTGGCGCATGCGGTCCGCAAGACTCCCGCCTCCGGTGCGTTGCACGCTTTGCTTGAGTGCGCTATTGAGATCGACGCGCAAGACCTGCAGCGCCGGCGCGAGACCAAACAACAAGCTCGCCACCATGGAAATCCCCAGCGTGAATAGCAAAACGTCGCCGTCGATGCCGGTCTCGGCGAGCCGGGGCACGTCTCCAGGCGCTAGCGCCACCAGCGTCCGGCATCCCCAGAACGCCAGTGCCAGTCCCGCAGCCCCCGCGACCAGCGCCAGCAATATGCTTTCGGTGATTAACTGCCGCACAATCCGGTTGCGGCCCGCTCCCACCGCCGTGCGTATGGCCATCTCCCGCGTGCGCGCGACCGCTTTCGCCAGCAGCATATTCGCCAGATTAGCGCATGCGATCAGCAGCACTACGCCAACCGCCGCCAGCATCACGTAAAGCGTCAGCCGGAACTCGCTGACCATTTCGTCGCGGAGTTGCGTGACCGCCACGCTCTTCCCCTTGTTGCTGTCGGGATATTTCTCCTCGAGTCGCGCGCCAATCGCCACCATCTGCGCTTGTGCCTGCTCCAATCGAACACCGTCCCGCAGCCGTGCAATGACCCGATAGTTGTGAGCCCCGCGCGACTCCGTATCGGGAACGATCGTGTTCGCCGGATACCAGATGTCCGTTTTCTCAGGAAAGCGAAAACCCGGAGGCATCACTCCCACGATATCCAGCGTTTTGCCGGCCATCTGCACGCGTTTGCCAAGCGCGCTTGCTTCATCGCCGAAGTGCCGCGCGGCATACGCATAACTGATAATCGCGGCGCCGGATCCTCCGCGCTTTGCTTCCTCCGCGCTGAATTCGCGTCCCACAAAAGGCGTCACGCCAAAAACCCGAAAAAACTCCGGACCAATCTGCGCGGCGTGCGCATATTCCGCTGTCGCGCCCGTTGCCGTCCCCGCGGTGACCGCTGTATCCCAAGCGCCATAGTAGGCCATTGCCTCAAACGCCGAGCTTTGGTCGTGCCAATCGTGATAGTCAGGTGCGGATACCTGGCCCTTGCCTGAGTCCGCCTTCCAAAATGATGCCAGCGTCACGATGCGATCCGGATCGGAGTACGCCAGGGGTTTCAACAGCACCGCGCGCACCACGCTGAACATCGCGGTGTTCGCGCCGATTCCCAGCGCGAGGATCAACACCGCCACCACGGTGAATCCCGGGTTCTTCAGGAGCATCCGAACCGCAAACCGCAGATCCTGTAGCAGTGTCTCCACTGCCGGAATCCCGCGACGCTCCCCATAAATCTCTTTCGTCTGTGTAATACCGCCAAGCTTGATCAGCGCATGCCGCCGCGCTTCGTCCTCAGTCATTCCTGAACGCAAGTTGTCGTCGATGTGCATCTGCAGATGGCTGTCCATCTCGGCGGCGAATGCCCGGTCGGATCGCCTCTTGTTAAACAATCCGCCCAGCCGGACGAACCACGCGCGAAGCCGCCTCATGACCGCTCCTCACCTGGCGCCAGAAATCGCGCCAGAATCGCAGTGGTCTGGTCCCATTCCTCCGCTTCCTTAGCCAGCTGCTTTCGTCCGGCTCGCGTCAGCCGGTAATATTTCGCTTTGCGATTGTTGTCCGACTGCCCCCACTCCGAATCGATGTAGCCCTCTTGCTCCAGCTTCAAGAGCGCGGGGTACAACGTTCCATAGTTCACGGAAAGCAGATCGCCGCTGGTCTGTTCAATCCGTCGAGCGATTCCATAACCATGCAGCGGCCCCAAAGTCTCCAGAGTCTTCAAAACCATCAGCGCCAACGTGCCCTGCCACACATCCGCTTTTCCACCCATGCGTCATTCTCCTATGGGATAGCAATAGTAAAGTGACACACCTCCTATGGGAAAACAAGAGAAGAGTGAGGCAGGGATGGATTCACCATGTGAGACAAACAACGCCCCCAGGGAAAGAAGTCGGCGTCGAGCCTGCCTTCGACTCGTTGCGATCCGATCCACGTTTCCAGCATCATCTTCGTCGAGTGGGCCTTGCAAAATGAAGTCCGTTATGAAGTCTTTAGAATTCTAGCGCCGTCAATTTCGATTTCCTTCTGACTCGTCTTGACTCTTTCGAAACTTCCCACTAGCCTCGTCCGTCTACAAAAACAGGGTTCGGGGATCGCATCCTGCCGCGCCGCCCAAACGAAGGAGTTAGCATGCATTCCGTGTCTCGTCGAAGTTTGTCGTTTGCGATTGCCGCGACCGCAGCCTTTCTCGCGGCGGTCGTCGTATCTCGCGCCGCCGCGCAAGGCGGCGAGCCGCAATCGTTCGCCATTCGCGGCGCCACCGTCGTGCCAGTCTCCGGTCCGCGCATGGAAAATGCCACGGTGCTTGTCTCGCGCGGAGTGATTACAGGTGTCGGCAAGGATGTTACTTTCCCGCAGGAAACCTGGATCATCGATGGCAAAGGCTTGACGGTTTATCCCGGCCTCTTCGATTCGTTCACCGACGTCGGACTTGGTTCTTCAGCGACGCCAACCGCCGGCGAAGGCGCCGGACGCCCGCAGCAACCAATTTCGCGCGGTCCGGAAGATCGTCCCGGCGCGACTCCCTGGCGCGACGCCGCCGGCGAAGCGACCCTCGCCGACAAGCGCATCGAAACGTGGCGCAGCGCCGGATTTACCACCGTCATCTCCGCAAATAAGGGCGGCATCTTTCCCGGCCAGGGCGCGGTCCTCGATCTAGCCGGGGAACGCAACGGCGATCTGGTTGTAAAAGCTCCGGTCGCGATTCCGGTTTCGTTGCAGCCAGTCGGCAATTTCGCAAGTTTTCCAGGCTCGCTGATGGGCACGATTGGCTACGTTCGCCAGGTGTGGCTGGACACTGATTGGAGCACCAAAGCCGAAGCGATCTACGACAAGAATCCTCGCGGCATGGCGCGCCCTCGTTACGATCGCACGAACTCCGCGCTCGCCGATGCGCTGGAAGATCACGCGTTGGTCCTGATTCCCGCAAACAATACCGTCCAGATTCGCCGCTCGTTCGAACTGGTGGACCGCTGGCACGTCACCGCCGCGATCTACGGCGGCCAGATGGGGTACGAAGTGGCCGATGAAATCTCAGCGAAAAAACTACCCGTTCTGGTCGACCTGAAATGGCCGGAAGCCGACAAAGACGCCGACCCCGACGACGTTCCTTCGCTCCGCACGCTGCGCTTCCGCGATCGCGCTCCGTCGTCGCCAGCCGCCCTCGCTAAAGCCGGGGTGAAGTTCGCGTTCTATTCCGGAGGCATCGCCGCACCGAAAGACACCCTGAAAGCCGCGAAAAAATCGATCGACGCAGGCCTCACCCCGGACGCGGCCCTGCGCGCGATGACTCTTTCTCCCGCAGAAATCTTTGGCGTGGCCGACCGCCTCGGCTCTATCGAAAACGGAAAAATCGCCAACCTGATCATCACTGACGGCGACCTGTTCAACGAAAAAACAAAAATCAAATTCGTTTTCGTCGATGGCCGCAGATTTACGATCCACGAACCCGAAAAGCCCAAAGATCCGCCCAAAGGTGACCTGACCGGTAAATGGAAACTCGCTTACACCACGCCCGAAGGCGCGGAAGAATCGACCGCCGACCTCGCCATGGCCTCCGATGGCTCGCTCTCCGGCACGTTCACAAGCAAGCGTGGCACGCAGACGATTCTGAGCGGCTCACTCAGCGCCGATAAATTCACGTTCACCATCAACATCGTGTTGGAAGATGGTCCGGCCGACGCGGTCTTCACCGGCACCTTCGACGGCACCTCGCTGAAAGGCAACATCAGCGTGGTAGGAGTCGATATCGAGTTCACAGGCACCAAAGCGCCGACGCGCTCCATCGCAGCCGAGCAATCGACCAACGAACAGGGAGCCGCTCGATGAAGATTTCGATGAACTCGTCACGTCTTTTTGCCGTTTGCGTCGCAACGCTTCTCGCCGCTCTGGCGCCGGCACAAACACGCCCCGCAAATGCACCGGCCGTTGCCAGCGAGCCTGCTCCGATCATCCTGATTCAAAACGCCACCATCCTCACCGTCTCGCACGGCAACATCGAGCACGGTTCCATCCTCATCCGCGACGGCAAGATCGCCGAAGTCGGCTCCTCCATCAAAGCCCCGAAAGACGCCCAGGTGATCGACGCCGCCGGCCAATTCGTCATGCCCGGCATTATCGACTGCCACTCCCACATCGCCATCGACGGCAACGTCAACGAAGGCAGCATCGCTGTCTCTTCCATCGCCAACATCGCCGACGTCCTCAATCCCGACGACATCGCCATCTATCGCGATCTCGCGGGCGGAGTCACCGTCGCCAACGTTCTCCACGGCAGCGCCAACCCCATCGGCGGCCAGACCGTAGTCATTAAACTCCGCTGGGGCCAGCCTGCCTCTAAGCTCCCGTTCGAGGGCGCCTTGCCCGGCATCAAGTTCGCCCTCGGCGAAAATCCCAAGCACTCGAACTTCGGTGGACGTGGCTCCGAGGCGCGTTATCCCGCAACGCGCATGGGCGTGGAAGAAACCATCCGTAGCGCGTTCTCCGAAGCCCGCGACTACAAAGCTACATGGGACGTCTACAACAAGCGCGCCGCCGCTGGCGAAAAAAATCTGATCCCGCCGCGCCGCGATCTGCGTCTCGATCCGCTCGTTGAAGTGATGGAAGGCAAGCGCTACGTGCATGCCCATTGCTACCGCGAGGACGAAATCCTGATGCTCCTCCGCGTGGCCAAAGAATTCGGCTTCAAGGTCCGCACTCTTCAGCACGTCCTCGAAGGCTACAAAGTAGCCGACGAACTCGCCGCGGCGGGCGTCGGCGCCTCGACGTTCTCCGACTGGTGGGCCTACAAAGCCGAAGCCTTCAATGCCATCCCCTACAACGCCGCACTCATGACCCGCCGCGGCGTAATCGTCTCCGTCAATTCCGACGACGCCGAGGAAGCCACGCACCTCAATCAAGAAGCCGCCAAGAGCATCAAGTTTGGCGGACTCTCCCGCGACGAAGCCCTCAAGCTCGTCACCCTCAATCCCGCCATCCAGCTGGGCATCGACAAGCGTGTAGGCTCCATCGACACCGGCAAAGACGCCGACCTGGTCATCTACAACCACGACCCGCTCAGCGCCTATGCCGTCGTGCAACAAACTCTGATCGACGGCCGCGTCTATTTCGATCGCCAGCGTGACCTCGCCGCCCGCCCCAACCTGGAAAAGGAAAAGAAAGCGTTACTCGAAAAAGAAAAGAAGGCCGCAGCGGCTGAGAAAAAGCCCGACGCCAACTCTGCGAAACCTGGCGAAAAGAAACCAGACGAAAAGCCCAAGCCGCCATCCGCGGTAGTTTCCGGAGGTGCGCTGTGAATCGTACTCTCCTGACCCGCGTCCTTACGCTAACAGTCGTGTATTTCTTCTCCGCAACGATCGCCCCCGCGCAAACGCCATCCACCAACTACGCGATCACCCACGCAAAAATCTTCACGCTTACGGGCCCGCCCATCGACGACGGCATCCTCGTAATCCGCGACGGCAAAATCGCCGCCGTCGGCACCAACGTTGACATTCCCTCCGGTGCGCAAGTAATCGACGGCAAGGGCCTGCAGGTCTACCCCGGCCTCTTCGACCCAGTCACTCAAATGGGCTTAAGCGAAATCTCCGCGGTCAGCGCCACCGTCGATACCTCCGAGACCGGCGCTTTCAACCCGGATGCCGTCGCCGCCGACGCCATCCTGCCTTCCAGCGAGCACATTCCCGTCACGCGCGCCGCTGGCATCACCGAAGTTCTCGCCGTCCCCGCAAGCGGCGGCTTCGATTCCCGCGGTTCCGCCAATATCCTCGGCGGCCAGGCTTCCGCAGTCCACCTCGCCGGTTGGACCATCAACGACATGCTCATTAAAAAGAGCGTCGCGATGGTCCTCGATTGGCCCAAAATCGAAACGCAATCTTTCGATTTCGCCACCTTCTCCAGAAAAAACAAGCCATTCGCGGAAGCGAAGCAGGAATACGAAAAGCAAATCAACGAACTCTCCGACTGGCTGGATAACGCCCGCCACTACGCGCAAGCCTGGGGCCACGGCGGCCCCGCCGAGTATCAGCGCGACCTCAAACTCGAAGCGCTCGTTCCCGTCGTTCGTGGTGAACTGCCGGTCCTCGTCTTTGCCGAACGTGCCCGCGACATCCGCAGCGCCGTCGAGTTCTGCGACAAGCAAAAACTAAAAATGATCCTCGCCGGCGGCGCCGAAGCCTACAAAGTCAAAGAACTCCTGCGCTCGAAAAGTATCCCGGTTATTCTGCAGCCAACGCTCACCGAGCCGCTCAACGAAGACGACCCCTACGACCGCTCGCTAACCCAACCCGCCGAACTCGCCGACGCTCGCGTCAAAATCGCATTCGGCAGCTTCGACAACTCCTTCGCGCGCCGCCTGGGCCAGCAAGCCGCCAACGCCGTAGCCTACGGACTGCCCTACGATGAAGCTCTAAAAGCAGTCACACTCTACCCCGCGCAAATCTTCGGCCTGGCCGATCAAATCGGCACCCTCGAAACCGGCAAAATCGCCAACGTAATCGTCACAAACGGCGATCCGCTGGAGCTCACCACCGACGTTCGCTACCTCTTCATCAAAGGCCAGCTAACCCCCACCGACAACAAACACAAATCCCTCTACGACAAATATCTCAATCGCCCAGCGGCAAAGTAGCGAAGTCTCGGTCCTCTGTCGGGATGCGGCACCGCTGCACCCCGTCTCGGCAAGATCAATCCAATCGTGCTGAATTCAAACCCTCCTTCTCGCTTGAGCGTGTCGAATCAACCTCTCCACACAAACCCACAAAACCTTCGGGGTTCCCGGCCCGTCTAAAACCGCGATAGAATCGCGTACCTGTGGGAGCCTCCATGGAAACTCTGCTGCAAGATCTTCGCTACGCCTTCCGCGTCCTGATCAAGAGCCCCTCATTCACCGCGATCGCGGTCCTGACGCTCGCCCTGGGCATCGGCGCGAACACCGCGATTTTCAGCGTCGTAAACGCCATCCTGTTGCGTCCGCTCGCCTTTCATGATTCCTCGCGCATCATGCTCATCGCCGAAAAAAGCAAATACCCCGACCCAAGCGTCTCTTACCAGAATTTCGTCGACTGGCGCGACCAAAGCCATTCCTTTGAATCCGTCCAGGGCATGCGCGCGTCCACCATCACCCTCACCGGCGCCGGCGAACCCGAGCGCCTCAACGCCCGCTGGGTCACCTCGGGACTTTTTCCCCTCCTCGGCGTGAAAGCTGGCCTCGGCCGCACCTTTCGCGACGACGAAGACCGCGCCGGCGGCGCCCCTGCCGTGGTCATCAGCTACGGGCTCTGGCAACGCCGTTTTGGCGGCGCCACAGATGTTCTGAACAAATCCATCAACCTCGACTCTCGTCCTTACACCGTCGTCGGCGTTCTCCCTCGAGCCTTCGAATTCCTCCGCGCCGACGATGTCTATCTGCCGTTCACGCCTTGGGCAAAAACACTTCCCGACGATCGCAACTGGCATCCCGGTATCTTCGCCATTGGCCGTCTCAAACAGGGCGTCTCGCGCGAACAAGCCAACACCGAAATGGTCGCCATTGCGAAACGCCTCGAAGAGCAGTACCCGATCTACAACACCGGCACCAGCGCTGACGTCATTCCCTTGCAGGAGCAAGTCGTCAAAAACGTTCGCCCGGCATTGTTGCTCCTCGTCGGCGCCGTTAGTTTCGTACTGCTCATCG